>Ga0181538_10001610_pt1 | contig 24803 bp, 21 predicted proteins | sample PEATcosm2014_Bin_40_FD_119773 | JGI IMG/M metagenome (GOLD analysis project Ga0181538, IMG submission 119773) | Peatland microbial communities from MTU Mesocosm Facility, Houghton, MI, USA - PEATcosm2014_Bin23_30_metaG | ecosystem: Environmental > Terrestrial > Soil > Wetlands > Peat | place... | reverse complement strand
GTTGTCGCGGACGAAACGCGTGGAACTGGAAGAGATGGTCAAACACGTGACGCACTGCCGTCTGGAAGCCCACCCGCATTTCTTCGATTACTTCGTTGAAGGCTGCCAGTTTAATCCCGTGGTATCTCCAGACGCGCCGGCGGCCCGGCAAACTTCCTGAGTTTTTGACATGTTCGAACTGATTAACCCCCATCCACCCGTCAACGTGCAGAAGGCCGAATATCGGCGATTGCTCGGATATCCGAAGCAACACGAGCCGGACGGGCGGGCGGGCGAACTCACCGACCGGGCGCGGGCATGGTATGCGGAAAACGGGAAGCCGTGGATTTATGCCCGGCAGACCAGCGGCCTGGAACTGAAAAATAAACGGCTGCGGCTGCACGGGACGGAATTCGCGTCGAAACAGCTTCACGATCAATTTGTCGCTGCCCACGCCCACACGGCGGTGCTGGTTGCGGTAAGTGCCGGACGGGAATGCGAGGAACAAGCGCGCCAGCTCTGGCAGGAGGGAAAACCGGACGAATATTTTTTCATGGAGATGTATGGCTCCGCGGTGGTCGAGCATCTGGTAACGGTGGCCAGCGGCCACATCTGCGGCTGGGCCGATCAAAACGGCATGGCAGCCCTGCCGCATTACAGTCCGGGTTATTCCGGCTGGGACATATCCGATCAAATCAAACTATGGAAATTAATCCGGCAAAAACCGGGCCGCGATTTTCCCGGCGACATTCAGGTGCTGGACACCGGGATGTTGCGGCCGAAGAAATCGCTTTTGGCGGTGTTCGGCATCACGCGGCATTTGGACACGGTGCGGAACCTGGCGACATTGGTTCCCTGCGAAAACTGCTCGCTGCCGCGTTGTCAATATCGCCGCGCGCCGTATCGGTATTCGCCGCCGCAAATTGAAGACGTGCAGCGGTTCCAGGGCGGTGCGGTTGAAAAGCCGGAAGCGCCGGTCACTGCCGGCTCAATGCTGGATCATAATGCCCGATACACCGTCAATTCCCGCGCATTGCAAAAATGGTCGCAGGAACGGCTGCAATTGAATTTTTTGGAGGACCGTTCAGTGGAAGCCCGCTTTCGTTACGAAGGCACCACCTGTTCCAACATGGGGCAGCCGCTGGCATTTGACTATGAAGTAAAACTCGGGCCGCCCGACGACGGCTACCGGGTTCTGGCAACCGGTTGCGTTCCGGCTCCCGGCGACACCGGCTACCAATACCAGTGCGAGTATCTGAACAACGCCAAGTCGCTCATGAGCAGCATTGCGAACGAGAAGCCCCTGCTCGGCAAACCCTTGAACGAAGTTCTGGCCTGGGAACGTCCCTACGATCCTTCCGGCTGTTATTGCGATTCGGCCCGGCGCGAGCATAAATGGGGCCTCGTCTTTGAAGTGATTCATTACGCACTGGTCCGGCGCGAAAAGGAAACGGGTAGTGTTGGACAGCCAGCGGGATTTTTGAAATGATGCGGTACTTTCGATGACAAAACTTTGCGACATCAATCCGGCGGCAAAGGAAAAACTTCCGCCCGGGTTCCCCGACAAATCGGGCATCGGCGTGCGATACACCGATGCCTTCGTCAAACCCATGAACACCAAACTTCCCGATGGCACGCGTGTCGGCTGCAAACGCAAAGGGCTGAAATTGACGCTCATCGTCGGCACCAAAAAGGGCGAAGGCTTGATGCGCCGGCTCGATGTCAGCAAAGACCCGGTCGTGATGCTGAACGCCGCCCTTCAAGAAGCCGCGAAAGCCGCCGGCGTTGAATTGAAAGTCACGGACAGCGAAATTTTTATCACTGCGTAGTCCAGCACCTGCGGCTTATGCAATACAAACACGCCTTCAATTTTATTATTGCGTGGTTTTTTTTGGCGGTGGCGAATTTCTGTTGCGCACAGTCGATGGTGGTGGCGCCGGACAAACCAGGCGGCGTCTATCAGGTCGGTGACACCGGTCATTGGGTGGTCGAATGGAAAGGCGGCACCAATGTGCCCGCCGCACATTACACCCTCAAAAGCGGCGGCCAGACGGACGTGGGACAGGGCGATTTAACCTTCAACAACGATGTCGCTACGCTGGAGACGAGATTTAACAAGCCGAACACAATGCTGGTCGAAGTGCGGTGGCAGCCGGAGAACGACACCAATCGCGCCGTTGGCGGCGCCGTCGCTGCGCCGGATAAAATCCTGCCTGCCGCTCCACCGCCGGCCGATTTCGATGCGTTCTGGAAGGCCAAATTGAAGGAACTGAAAAAAGTCTCCGCCCATCCGGAGCTCGAAAAAGTGGACAGTGGAAAACCGGGCGTGGCGTATTGGAAAATCACCCTGGACAACATCGGCGGCACGCACATCCAGGGACAGATTGCGCGTCCTGAAAAAGGCGAAAAGTTTCCCGCGTTGCTCATCCCGCAATGGGCGGGGGTTTACGGCTTGCAAAAAAATTGGGTGACCGACCGCGCGGCGGAAGGCTGGCTGGCACTGAATATCGAACCTCATGACCTGCCGATTGACAAACCCGAAGCGTTTTACAAGGAGCAATTTGCCGGGCCGCTCAAAGATTATTGGTCCATTGGCAACGACGACCGCGACCAGAGCTACTATTTGCGGATGTATCTGTCCTGCTACCGGGCGATCGAATATTTGAAGAAACGTCCGGATTGGAATGGCAAGACGCTGGTGGTGATGGGCGACAGTCAAGGCGGACAGCAGACATTAATGATCGCCGGGCTGCATCCGAAAGACATCACCGCCGCCTTGGCGCTCGTGCCGGCAGGCGGTGACATGCTGGCCCCCGAGGTTGGCCGCGCGCCGGGCTTCCCGCGCTGGTATTTCAATATCGAAGGCGGCAAAGACCCCAACAAAGTGCACAAGGCGAGCCGGTATTACGACACCGCGAACTTCGCGCGGCATATCAAATGTCCCGTGCTCGTCGGACTCGGATTGCGCGATGAAGTTTGTCCGCCCTCAAGCGTGTTTGCCGTGGTGAATGAGATCACTTCGCCCAAAGAAGTTGTTATCCTCCCGAAATCCGGCCATCAGGACGAACATGGTACGCAAGCTGCCTACGACAAGCGCCGCTGGAGCGCCTGGCTGCCCGCACTACGCCAGGGCAAGCCGGCGCCCAATTGATGAACGCACACAAATTGTTGCCGTGCGTGAAATCCGACACGTATGAACTACATTCGAGTTGATGCCGCAATTTCAGGGGCTTTTAACCGGGTCGTAATTGAGATACGGCCCGAGCCATTTCTCGACTTCCTGCAAGGTCATTCCTTTGCGCACGTGGTAATCCAGCAACTGGTCGCGGCCGAGTTTGCCGACGGCGAAATACTTTGATTCCGGGTGTGCGAAATAAAGCCCGCTCACGGAACTCCCCGGCCACATGGCGAAGCTCTCCGTCAATTTGATGCCCGCATTTTTCTCCACGTCGAGCAGCTTCCAGAGAATCTGCTTTTCCGTGTGGTCAGGGCACGCGGGATAACCCGCCGCCGGGCGGATACCGCGATACTTTTCGGCAATGAGGTCATCGGTCGTCAGCTTTTCCGCGTTGCCATAACCCCATTCCTCCCGGACGCGCTTGTGCAGGAATTCTGCGAACGCCTCGGCCAGCCGGTCGGACAGCGCCTCGGCCATGATGGCATTGTAGTCATCGTGGTCGGCCTTGAACTTTTTGACCACTTCGTCAAGCCCGTGCCCCGTCGTGACGGCGAACGCGCCGATATGGTCTGGGAGGGACGGCGTGTCGCCGTCCCTGAAATCTTTCCATGGTGCCACAAAATCCGCCAGACACCAATTTGGTGTGCCATCATCCTTCGCGATCTGCTGCCGCAAGAAATGAAAAGTTACGAGAGCTTGGTCTGGATTGCGTCTTTCATCTCGAAGAACGTAAATGTCGTCACCAATACGATTTGCCGGGAAAAATCCGTAAACGCCGCGCGGCTGAATCAGCTTCTTGCTGACCATCTCTTCGAGCAGCTTTTGCGCATCGGCGAACAATTTGCGAGCCTCTTCGCCGTGTTTTTCGTGATTCAGAATCGCGGGATAACGACCGCGCAATTCCCAGGTGTGGAAAAACGGCGTCCAGTCAGTGAATGGCACGAGGTCGGCGAGTGAAATCGGGTAGGGCGCGTCACTCCGTGCGCGCCGGTCTGCGGCGGGCAGAGGACTGCCCGCCCTACAAGGGTCAGAAGCTAAAATCCGCACGCCGATGAACTCCGGCTTGGGCAAACCGTCGAACTTCAATTTCGGCGCGTTCGCGCGGGCTTCTTCAATCGAAACCAGTTTCGCCGCCCTGCCGCCGTGCTGCGAACGGATGCGGTCGTATTCTTTGCGGATTTCCTGCGCGAACGCCGGCTTGTTTTCGGCGCTGATTAAATGGCTGACGACCGGCACGGCTCGGCTGGCGTCGAGCACGTGCACGACCGGCTGGCTGTAGCCGGGCGCAATCTTCACCGCCGTGTGCGTCTTGCTCGTCGTCGCGCCGCCGATGAGCAACGGCAGCTTGAACCCTTCGCGCTCCAGCTCGTGCGCGACGTGCGTCATCTCGTCGAGCGACGGCGTAATCAGCCCGCTCAAACCGATGATGTCCACGTTCTCTTCGCGCGCGGTCTGGAGGATTTTTTCACACGGCACCATCACGCCGAGGTCAATGACTTCGTAATTGTTGCAGGCGAGCACGACGCCGACGATGTTTTTGCCGATGTCATGCACGTCGCCTTTGACGGTAGCCATGAGAATTTTCCCGGCGTTTTTATGCACGCCGCCGGCGGCCTTTTTCTCCGCTTCCATGTACGGCAGCAGAAACGCCACGGCCTTTTTCATCACCCGGGCGGATTTCACCACCTGCGGCAGAAACATTTTTCCGGAACCGAACAAATCGCCGACGACGTTCATGCCCGCCATGAGCGGGCCTTCGATGACCTGCAATGGCCGGGCATATTTCTGCCGGGCTTCCTCGACGTCGGCCTCGATGAAATCCACGATGCCTTTGACGAGCGCGTGCGTGAGCCGTTCCTCGACCGGGCCTTTGCGCCATTCGTCCTCCACGACCTCGGCCTTGCCCTTCTGTTTCACGGACTCGGCAAATTTGATCAGGCGCTCGGTCGCGTCCGGGCGGCGGTTGAGCAAAACATCCTCGACGAGTTCAAGCAAGTTTTTCGGGACTTCCTCGTAAACGGCCAGCATGCCGGCGTTGACGATGCCCATATCGAGACCGGCCTGGATGGCATGGTAAAGAAACGCCGAGTGCATCGCCTCGCGCACGGTGTTGTTGCCGCGAAACGAAAATGAAACGTTGCTGATGCCGCCGCTCACCTTGGCCAACGGCAGATTTTCCTTGATCCACTTTGTCGCGCGGATGAAATCCACGGCGTAATTCGCGTGTTCCTCCATGCCGGTGCCGACGGTCAGGACGTTCGGATCGAAAATGATGTCCTGCGGCGGAAATCCAACGTTCTGTGCGAGCAAATCGTAGGCGCGTTGGCAGACCGCGATCCGGCGCTCGAACGAATCCGCCTGGCCGCGTTCGTCGAACGCCATCACAATTACCGCTGCGCCGGACCGGCGGACGAGCTTCGCCTGCTTGAGAAATTTTTCCTCGCCTTCCTTCAATGAAATGGAATTCACGATGCCTTTGCCCTGGAGGCATTTCAGGCCGGCTTCGATGACTTCCCATTTCGATGAGTCCACCATCACCGGCACCTTGCAGATGTCCGGTTCGGACGCGATGAGGTTGAGGAAGCGCGTCATCGTGGAGACGCCGTCAATCATCCCTTCGTCCATGCAAACATCAATCACCTGCGCGCCGTTCTCGACCTGCTGGCGCGCGATGGCGAGCGCGGCCTCGTAATCGCCGGCCTTGATGAGTTGCGCGAATTTCGGCGAACCGGCCACGTTCGTGCGCTCGCCGATGTTGATGAAATTGATGGCGGCTGTGGTTGAATAGTCGTTGTCTTTTCCCTCACCCTGACCCTCTCCCCCGGGGAGAGGGGATAGCGAAGCATGTCTCTTGGAAATTCTAACGCCGCCCGATTCGCCGACCGACTGGCGACGATTTTCCCTCTCCCCAAGGGTGAGGGCCGGGGTGAGGGGGGGCGTGCCGTGAATTGTGTTCCCACGAATCGTCAGCGCGTCGAGCCCGCTCAATCGCAGATATGGCTCGACCGCCGGCACCTTCCGCGGCGGAATTCCGCGGACCGCTTCAGTAACCGCCTTGATGTGCGCAGGCGTGGTGCCGCAGCAGCCGCCGACGATGTTGAGCCAGCCGTTTTGTGCCCACTCGCGAAGTTGCGGCGCGAGGGTTTCCGGTGTCTCGGGAAAACCCGTCGGCAACAGCGGGTTTGGCAGGCCGGCATTCGGATACGCGCTGACGTAAACCGGCGCGAGGCCGGAAAGTTCCTCGATGAGCGGACGCAATTCCCTGGGTCCGAGCGCGCAGTTCATACCGACACTCAACAGCGGCACGTGCGAAATGGAATTCCAAAACGCCTCGACGGTCTGGCCGGTCACACCGCGATTGCTGCCCGCCTGGATGAACGTGACGGAGGCGAGAATAGGAATCCTGTAGCGACGGTCATAGACCACCGCTACAATCTCCCGCTCCTCAAAAATATTCTGGATCGCGAAGAAGGCGGCCTTCGCGTTCAGCGTGTCAAAAATTGTTTCCACCAGCAGCAAATCCACGCCGCCGTCCAGCAACCCGCGGACTTGTTCCGAATAGGCCGTGACCAGTTCATCGTAAGTGCAGCCGCGCGCCGCCGGATTATTCACGTCGGTCGAAATGGATGACGTCCTGGTCGTCGGCCCGATGGCGCCGGCCACGAAACAGACGCGGCCCGGCTGCGCTTGCTCCGCCTGGTCCGCCGCGCGCCGGGCGCATTCCGCGCCGGCCCTGGACAGTTCATAAGCCAGCGATTCCAGGCCATAATCGGCCAGCGAAATGGCCTGCGAATTGAACGTGTTCGTCTCGATGATGTCCGCGCCGGCTTCGAGGTATTGGCGATGAATGTCTTCGATGACCCCGGGCTTGGTGATGTTCAACAGGTCATTGTTGCCTTTGAGGTCTTTGCCCTTCCAATCCTTGAATCGTTCGCCGCGGAAATCGGCCTCCGTCAGCTTGCGCTGCTGAATCATCGTGCCCATCGCGCCATCAAGGATCACGATGCGCTCGCGCAACAAACGCTCCAATTCGGCGGCCCTGTTCGATTTTGTGTTCACACGATTCAATTCAATATTGGCAACGATGCGTGTAAAATAACCCGTCGATTCCGGGAAGCAAATAAAATATATCAACGTATCTGGATATGTTGATATATCAAAGGAATCTAAAATTCACCGTCGCCACTCATTCATTGGCTCCGGGCTTTGCTGGTCGCCTGTTCTTTTCTCCCTTTCGGTGATCCCCGAACCATCTCCATTTAATCACCCAAGCCTTTCTGGGATACTTTTGTGACATAGTCGAGCATATGCCTACGATCGAAAACTGAACCGCAGCCGCCAAAAGTCAAGCCTCGACCAAGCCAGGGAACAGCCTACCGTCCCGGTGAACATTTCAGCCAAGGATGAGCCGGAGAAGCGGTATGACCGTGACAGCAAGACCCGCCGTAGGGTGAGCAAACGGATTTGGCTTTCCCAAAGAAAAGACCGGCCAATGCAATTTCGGGCTTCATTTCCTTCTCAAGCTCGCACGCGGTGACGGGGGTGAGCGATATTCAACGGGACCGCCGAACTCCCAATAAATTCGCGCCAGATGCTGGCAAAAGGCCGTGGCCGTGGCCGTGCCCGCCGGCCATTTTGACGAAGCCGGTAAAATTTAAGGGGCCGGAAGTGAATGCCTCCCTACCGCTTGCCCATCAATCGAAAAAATAAATCCACGGCGCTCGACGCATCTGCGCCATAACCATCCGCGCCGATCTCGTCGGCATACATCTGGCTGATGGGCGCGCCGCCGATGGCGAATTTGATGTCGCTGAGGCCGCGTTCTTTATAGCCGTCAATCACGACCTTCATGTAAATCATCGTCGTGGTCAGCAACGCGCTCATGCCGATGATTTGCGGCTTGTGCAGTTCGGTGGCGGCAAGAAATTTCTCGATGCTTTGGTCCACGCCGAGGTCATGGACCTCAAAGCCTGCGCCCTCGGCCATCATGCAGACGAGGTTTTTCCCGATGTCATGCAAATCGCCGCGGACGGTTCCCATGAGAAGAACTCCAGCCGGTTGCACGTTGGAGTCTGTTGCGGTCAGCAACGGCTTCAGGACCGTCATGCCGGCCTTCATGGCGCGGGCGGCAATCAGCACTTCGGGCACGTAGAGAATGTTGTGCTTGAAATCCTCGCCCACGACGCTCATGCCGGCGATCAATCCCTCGGTCAAAACTTCCTGAACGTTCCGGCCTTCAGCCAGAGCGTCTTTGGTCATCTGTTCGACCTCCTTGGCCTTGCCTTCGTAAAGGCACTGGTTCATTAACGCGTAGTCTGGCAACTGGTCTTTCTCTTTCTAAAAATCCGGAAATTACCGCCTGGCATTGAATTCCTCCAACGCTTCCAGCATGGCAAGGATATTCTGTTTGGGCATTCCGGGACTGGTGCCGCCGCCGACGGACAGAATCATGCCCCGGTCGCCGCCTTTTTCAAGAACCTCCAGCGTCGCTTTGCGCACTTCCTCCGGCGTGCCGCGGACGCCGACTTCGAGCGGATTCACATTCCCCATCAGGCACATCCGGTCGCCCACGCGTTCCTTCACCTCGGCAATGTCTGTTTGTTTTCCCCAGTTCAAGACATTGAACCCGCAATCCGGCAGATGATCAAGACAGGCCTGGATTTCCGCATCGTTGTGGTAGATTTTCACCCAATCACTTGGGAAGGCGTCGCATATGCGTTTCAGGTAAGGGTGACAAAATTCCTGGTAATGCTCTTCGTTTACGAAACCGACGATGTCATCCAGAACAAAAATACCTTCCACCGTATTGCCCAGGGCCTTGTGCTGGGCTTTCAACCAGTCAATGACCAGCCGCGTGCACAGATCGAGCAGTTTGTGCGACCACACCGGCTTTTCCACAAGATCAATCATCAGATTGGTCGTGCCGCGCACAAAACCCGCCGTGCACATCGGTCCACGCGACGTGACCAGTGGCAGAATTTCTCCGGTGTCAAGGATGCGTTGCTTCTGCATGCGGATGCGATGCAGCGTCATCGCCATGAAGGCGTCGTTCTCCACTTCGTATTCCGGGAATTCTTCAATATCTTCGATGTGATAAAGCGTGTGATATTCACTGGGCGTGTTGTCCTGCCAGAATTTGATCTTGCATCCCAACGCCGATGGTTCCGCCGCCATGCCATATTCCATCCACCAGGAAGGAACCCAGATGATGTCAGGGAACTCCTTGTGAATTTTCAGATGCGATTGAAACCACAATTCAGGATCGAGATAAAAATCCATGTGTTTGAGACCGAGATACCCAGGTATCCATGGACTGTCCACGATCATGGCCATCGGCACTTTGTCCAATTTTTCCAGCCGTGCGGCTTGCTTGAATGTTTGCCATTGTTCTGGCCTCATACTTTTTACTTTAGCGGGTTGCTTGAACGCCTGCCTTGTTTTATCCGGGACAGGAACAGAACCACTATATCACCATAAACCCGTCAGAAAATGGCTCTTTGTCAAAAAAATCCTCCGATTGATTAGCGTTTTCCGGCAATTGCTCAAGAAAAAACGCTTGCGCGTTGCAACCGGACTGCCGGCATCCCGATAAATTCGCACCGGGTACCGGCGGGCTCCGTCTGGGTCGGGTGTGAGAAACCGAAATGCCCTGTTGACTTCGTTCGTGCGTCTGATAAATTATGCGCTCCTTTTCGGTTTGAATGAAAACGCATTTGCCCAAAGTAAATTTGGACCAGCGGAAGTGGCACGTGATTGACGCCGACGGCGCCGTGCTCGGACGGCTGGCCGTGCAGGTTGCCGATATTTTACGCGGCAAAAACAAGCCCGTGTACACGCCCCACCTCGACGCCGGCGACTTTGTCGTTGTCGTCAACGCCGAAAAGGTCCGGCTCACCGGCAAGAAGGAAACGGCCAAGGAGTTCATGACCTATTCCGGCTGGAAAGGCGGCGAGAAATACCGGACCGTTGAACAAATCCGTGCAAAGCATCCGGAAAAACTCATTACCCACGCGGTCAAAGGCATGATCCCGAAAAACCGGCTGGGCAGCCAGTTGTTGACCAAGCTGAAGGTGTTCAAAGGCCCGAAACATCCGCACGCCGCACAAAAGCCGGAACCGCTCAAGGCGGCGGCCTGATTTTCCCTCAACCACCAACGTTCAACCTCAACTGACAGATGGCAGCGGAAACCAAAATCGAATTTCTCGGCACCGGACGGCGCAAGACCGCCATCGCCCGCGTCCGGCTCGCGTCCGGCAGCGGCAAAATCATCGTGAACGGCCTGGCGTTTGAAAATTATTTCCCGCTCGAAACGCTGCGCTCGACGGTGTCGCAACCGTTGACCCTTACCGGCACGGCGGAAAAATTCGACGCGCGCATCAATGTCACCGGCGGCGGCCCGAACGGGCAGGCCGGCGCGGTGCGGCACGGGATTGCCCGGGCGCTGATTCGGGCCGATGCCACGTTGCGTGGCGCGCTCAAGGCCGAGGGCCTGCTCACGCGCGATTCGCGCATGAAAGAGCGCAAGAAATACGGCCAGCCGGGCGCGCGCAAACGGTTCCAATACTCGAAGCGTTAATCGCGCTGGAAATTTCCAGGCCCCGCTGGCAAAAAGCCGGCGGGGCTTTTTTGTTTTGGGAGGGACGGCGTGTCGCCGTCCCCGAAAGAAAATTTGGGTCGCCGACACGGCGACTCTCCCGTTAAGATTTGAAATATGAAATCGAAGAAAGTGGCCATCATCGGCGCATCCGGCTATTCCGGCGAGGAGCTCGTCCACCTGTTGTTGAACCATCCTCACGTGGAACTGGCGGCCGTGACCTCGCGCCAGAATGCCGGGCAGACGCTCGCACAGGTCTTTCCGAAATTCGCCAGTCATCCGAAATCGAAAATGCTCCGGTTCACCGAACCCAAGGTCGAAGTGCTGGCGAAACAGGCGGATGTGGTGTTTCTGGCGTTGCCGCACGGCGTCGCTGCCGAATACGCCGTGCCGCTGCTCGACGCCGGCTGCATCGTGATTGACCTCAGCGCGGATTTCCGGCTCAAGAGTGCGGAAATCTACAAGGAATTTTATGCGCACGACCATCCCGCGCCGGAGTTGTTGAAAAAGTCCGTTTATGGTTTGCCGGAAATTTATCGCGAACAGATCAAAAAGGCCTTGCTCATCGCGTCACCCGGCTGTTACCCGACCAGCATTTTGCTGCCGGCGATTCCGTTGCTGAAGGCGGGGTTGATCAAACCGGCCGGGATCATCGCCGATTCGTTGAGCGGCGTGAGCGGCGCGGGCCGCAAGGCCGAGGCGGATTATCTTTTTTGCGAATGCAACGAAAGCGTCCGGCCTTACAGCGTGCCCAAACACCGGCATTTGTCGGAAATCGAGGAACAGCTTTCGCTGGCGGCCGGCGCCGGGGTCACCATCCAGTTCACACCGCATCTGATCCCTGTGAACCGCGGTATCTTGACGACGCTTTACCTCGCGCCGGCGGACAAATCCGTTGACGCGGAGAAGATTTCCGCGTGTTACCGGAAAGCTTATGGCAACGAACCGTTCGTTCGCCTGCTCGACGGCAAAAACCTGCCCGACACCAAAAATGTCACCGGCACAAACGTCATCGAAATTGCCTGGCGGCTCGACCCGCGGACGGGCCGGCTCATCGTCATGAGTGCCGAGGACAATCTGGTCAAAGGCGCGAGCGGCCAGGCCATTCAGAGCCTGAACCTCCTCTGCGGTTACCCGGAGACGGCGGGATTGGTCTGAGTTTGCAAGATGCCCAGACCAGTTTCACCAACTGCCAGGTGGAATGCGGCGGATTACGCCGCGAATTCCGTCGTGCAGCAAGCTTGGGCGCGCGAACTCATCGTCAGGCTCAACCTGCTGGGCGATGAGCATGTCCTCGATGTCGGCTGCGGCGACGGCAAGGTCAGCGCCGAAATCGCCCAGGCCGTGCCGCGCGGTTACGTGATCGGCATTGACGCCTCGCCGCAAATGATCAAATTCGCGCGCGCCGCTTTCCCGCCGGGCAGAGTTCCCAACTTGAAATTCCAGGTCGTGGACGCGCGGAAAATCCGGTTCAGGCGAAAATTCGACCTCGTTTTTTCAAGCGCCGCCCTGCATTGGGTGGATGATCATCAGGCGTTTTTGCGCGGCACGGCGGCGTGCCTGCGTTCCGGCGGACGGCTGGTGGTTTCGTGCGGCGGCAAGGGCAACGCCCAAGACGTGTTCGTCGCGTTGCGCCCGGAGATGCGGCTCAAACGCTGGCGCGAATTTTTCCGGAAGATGGAAAGGCCGTATTTCTTTCACAACCCGGACAGCTACGAAAGGTGGCTGCCGCAGTTTGGGTTCAAATCACTGGGGGTGCAACTGTCGCCGAAAGATGCCATCTACGACGGGCGCAAGGGCTTTAAAGCATGGTTGCGCACGACGTGGCTGCCATACGTCCAGCGCGTGCCGGAAAATTTGCGCGAGGAATTTATCGCTGCCGTCGCGGACCGATACCTCGCCAAACATCCGCCCGATGTGGATGGGCGTGTCCACGTTCGCATGGTGCGGTTGGAAATTAATGCGATAAAAGTTTAACCACGAAATTCACTAACCACACGAAAGGACGTAGTGTCGGCACTGTGCGCTGATAAAGCAGTCGAGCCACAGGCGCTCGCCTCATCCGGGGCTTTGCCAAAAGCACCGGCTCGCCTATCATCCGCCCGATAATGAATGCCGCGTGGGTCATGCTTTCGGTCGCGATGCTGACCGTGTTGCTGTCGTTTGGCTGCTCGACGACGCCCGGGCCCCGGTCGTTTCCGGCCCCGGCCGCGTTGACCCCGTGCGACGCGTTGCCCGATCCCCTCGTCATGCTCGACGGCCGCCGGGTAAACTCGTCCGGGCAGTGGTTCGACCAGCGCCGGCCGGAATTGATGGTCCTCTTCCAACACTACATGTACGGCACGCTGCCACCCAAGCCCGCGCGGATGCAGGCCAGGGTGACGGCCGAATACGGTGATTTTGCCGGCGGCAAGGCAACGCTCCGGCTGATCACGCTGGAAACCGGGTCGAATGGCGCGCCGCAAATCGACCTGATGCTGGTGCTTCCGAATCATCGTCCAGGGCGCGTGCCGGTTTTTCTCGGGCTGAACTTTTGCGGCAACCAATCGCTGACGGCCGATCCGCGCGTGCCGCTGGCGCGCGGCTGGCTGACCTCGTTGTGCAAGGGGTGTTCGAACAACGTCGCTACGGAGGCGGCCCGATCGGCTGGTGCCGCTGACTGGCCGGGAGACGAATGGCCGATCGCCGACATCGTTGAACGCGGGTACGGCCTCGCCACGTTCTGCAGTTGCGATATTGATTCGGACCGGCCCGACATCAGCGACGGCCTTTACCAATGGCTCGCTGGCGGCGACTTGGCGCGGAACCGGCCCGCGGATCGGGGCACCATCGCCGCGTGGGCCTGGGGCTTCCAGCGTTGCGTGGATTACCTGGAGTCGGATCCGGAAGTGGACCCGCGCCACATTGCCGCGTTGGGCCATTCGCGCAACGGCAAGGCGGCGCTGCTGGCGGCGGCGTTCGACGACCGCATTGCCCTTGCCGTGGTGCACCAGGCCGGGTGCGGCGGCAGCGCCCCCAGCCGCGGCAAGACCGGCGAGCAGCTCCGCGACATCAACCGCGTCTTCCCCCACTGGTTTAATGCAGCATTCAAACAGTTCAACGATTGCCCGGAACGGCTGCCCTTCGACCAGAATTGCCTGGTCGCCTTGTGCGCGCCGCGGGCGGTCCTGTTCTCCAACGGACAGGCGGACCAGTGGGCGAATCCGGCCGGCCAGTTCGACGTGTTGCAGGCGGCTACACCGGTCTATCGCCTGCTCCGCGTTGACGGCTTGGCTGCGCAGCCCATGCCGGCACCGGGCCAGCTTGTCGGAGACCGCCTCGGCTATTACATCCGGGCTGGTGGACATTCCATGACACCGGCTGACTGGCAGATTTTCATGGATTTCGCCGACCGCCAATGGGGCAAGCCAGCCCGTTGAAACACCTTTTTTACACCACGCCAATCATGAAAAGAACATTCAAAGAAATTGCCGGTTCCATCGTCGCTCCGAAGGGCTTTCTCGCCGGCGGCGTGTTTTGCGACATCAAACGCCTCGGCACGGGCAAAGGCTCGGACAAGGGGCAAAAACGTGATCTCGCGCTGATTGTTTCCGAGGTCCCGGCGACCGTCGCTGGCATGTTCACAACCAATCAGGTTTGCGCCGCGCCGGTAAAAGTTTGTGTTGAGCGCGTCAAAAAGGGAGCCGCGCAGGCCATTGTCATCAATTCCGGCAATGCCAATGCCTGTACGGGCAAACAAGGAATGAAGGACGCGCGCGAAATGACGGCACTTGTAGCGGCGGTCTATGACCGTCGCAAATTAAAAACCAAGATTCCACCGGCGGTCGCAGACCGCCGCTACAAGATTTCTGCCGAACATGTCCTGGTCGGCTCGACCGGACGCATTGGCGTCACCCTGCCGATGGGAAACGTTAAACGTGGAATTTTGGAGGCGGCCAAGGTGCTTGGAAATACCTCGCTTCACGCGGCCCACACCGTCGAAGCCATCATGACGAGTGACACGCGGCCTAAACAAATTGCGGTCGAATTCAAGCTGGGCGGCAAAACCGTCCGCATCGGCGGCATTTGCAAGGGCGCAGGCATGATTCAGCCCGGCATGAGCGTTACCGGTGCGCGTCCAGCCACGTTGCATGCCACAATGCTCTGTTTCATCACCACCGATGCGGCGATTGAAGCAAAAACTTTGCAGGCCGCTTTGCAGGAAGCCGTCGCGCAGAGTTTCAATCGCATCACCGTGGATGGTGACATGAGCACCAACGACACGGTACTCGTGCTGGCGAATGGACTGGCGGGAAATCCTTCGCTTGTAGCCGCGAACGTGAGTTCGCGGAAATCCGCGCTTTCACAAGCGCGGCTACGCGATTTGGCGATGTTTCAAGCCGCTCTCAATCACGTCTGCTTGGAACTGGCCAAAATGATTGTGCGCGACGGTGAAGGGGTTCATCGCGTCGTGACGGTGCGCGTGAACGGCGCGAAATCCGTTGCCGACGCCGATGCGGCCGCGCGCGCGGTGGCCAACAGTCCGCTGGTGAAAACGAGCTGGCACGGTGGCGACCCGAATTGGGGCCGCATCATTGACGCACTCGGTTACAGTCTGGCAACGGTGGTCGAGGAGAAAGTAGACATCGGGTACAGCGCGCCGGCAGCACCCGCCTCCGCCAAAAAGGCTTCGGCGCGGCAAGGAAAGATTTTGTGGAGCCTGAAGCGCGGGCAGCCGACCAAGGCGACGTTCAAACAACTTTGCGTCGCGGTGGCACCGAAGGAATTCGATTTGCATATTAACCTGAATCTCGGCCGGGCCGGCGCGGTGATTTACGCCGCCGATTTGACCGAGGAATACGTGGATTTCAACAAAGGCGATGTGGGCGATCCGGATTCGCTGGGCGGCTGAGTTTTATTTTATAGCGGCGGAAGTTAGTCCGCTCATTCTTCCAACGAAAAGTCAGAGCCGACTGACGTCAGCCACTATGGTTCAAGAAAAAAGCCGCTGGATTGTTCCAACGGCTTTGAGTTTTTTGCGCGGGATTTAGTTCGCCATGCGTCCGGAGACGCCTTTGGTGCCTTTGGCGATGACTTTTTCAGATTGCTTGGGTCGCAACGCGCGGGAAGCCGCGCCAGCGCGCCACATTTCGGAATTGTGGATTTGGCCCAATTCCTTCGCCAACTGCGCCTGGTAGTTGCGCGCCCCGCAGGCGGAGAGCACGCGGGCGCATTCCTTGCCCGATTTGACGCGTTGATAAAGTTCCTTGAAAACCGGCAGAGTGGCCGCTTTGAACTTCGGTTTCCAATCTAACGCGCCGCGCTGGGCGGTGGCGGAACAATTGGAATACATCCAGTCCATGCCGTTTTCATCCACGAGCCGGATGAGGCTTTGCGTTAATTCCTCGACGGTTTCGTTGAACGCTTCGCTCGGCGAATGGCCGTGGGCGCGGAGCACTTCGTATTGCGCCTCCATGATGCCGGCCAGGGCGCCCATCAATACGCCACGTTCACCGGTGAGGTCGCTGAACACCTCGTGTTGGAACGTGGTCGGGAACAGGTAACCCGAGCCAATGCCGATGCCGACGGCCATGCAACGCTCCTCGGCGTGACCGGTGGCGTCCTGCTCGATGGCAAAACTGGAATTGATGCCCGCACCGGTGAGAAAATTACGGCGCACGTTCAGGCCGGAACCTTTTGGGGCGACCATGATCACGTCCACGTTCTTGGGCGGGATGACCCCGGTCAATTTCTTGTAGGTGATGGAGAATCCGTGCGAGAAATACAGCGCGTCGCCGGGCTTGAGATTCTTCTTCACCACCGGCCAGATGGCGCGCTGGGCGGCGTCTGAAACGAGCATCTGAATGATAGTGCCCTTTCGCACGGCTTCCTCGATGTCGAACAGCGTCTTGCCGGGCTTCCAGCCGTCCCTCACGGCGCGGTCCCAATCGCGCTTGAACGACTTGGCCTGGCCGACGATGACCTTGAAGCCGTTGTCGCGCAGGTTCAGCCCCTGCGCCGGGCCTTGCACGCCGTAGCCGATGATGGCGATGGTCTCGTTCTTGAGCACCTTGCGGGCGCGGGCCATCGGGAATTCCTTCCGCGTGATTACCTTTTCCTTCGTTCCACCAAAATCAATCGTTGCCATAACTCAATCTTTCTCGTTTGTGTGTTGGTTCAATGTCTTCAACTCGTTCAAATGAATTTTTAATCTTAAACATCAGTGCCCGTCCGTCAAATGCAAACGGTGGCTTGGAAACATCTCTGTTCAGGGGCGCGGATTGTCCTCAATCCGCAGCAGCCGGAATTGTTGGAAACGCTGCGAGTTGGGACAACTCGCGCTCCGTCACTTTCTCGGCAGTGCGACCTTGCCCGTGCGCGTGATTTCGGACACGCCGAACGAATCCATCAGGCCGATGAATTTCTCCACCTTGCTTTCGGCGCCGGTGATTTCGATGGTGAGCGTTTTCGGCTGCACATCCACGATTTTGGCGCGGAAAATGTCCGTGATCTGCATCACCTCGGCGCGCGATTTGGAGTCCACGGCCACTTTCACCAGCACCAGTTCGCGGTCCACGAATTCGCCTTCGTGGAAATCCTGCACCTTGATGACGTCCGGCAATTTATTAAGCTGTTTGACGATTTGCTCCAACGTGGCCTCGTCGCCGTGCGTGACGATGGTCATGCGCGACGTCGTCGGGTCCTGCGTCGGGCCGACGTTGAGCGTGTCAATATTGTAGCCGCGGCCGCTGAACAGGCCGGCCACGCGCGTGAGCACGCCGAACTTGTTCTCCACCAAAATTGAAATGGTATGTCGCATAAATCCCGTTGGAACGGAGGGGAAGGTTAACCATCCGAACGAATGGGGTCAATTTGCAATTTCAAAGGGATTTAGGTGTCTCGCTTGACCGCAGATCAACACGGATGCGGAGACACGGATTGTCCGAATTGATTCAAAGGCTTTTAATCAGTGTGAATGCGCGAAATGCGTGTCTGGTCCCGGCGTTTAATGATTCCCTGCCCCAGACGGCCACGGGATTGAGGACGATTACCTTTGGGGAAAATCAATTAAAAATACGCGTCCACCACCCGCGTCAGGCGCTCGTTCACAAAGATCGTATTGTGGTGGCCAAACAGCGGTTTGCGCCGTTTCTCAATCCGCACGTCCGATTTCTCCGCGCCATCAATCACGAAGTGGTAAACCTCGTGGACCGGTTCGTTGAAAATGCGGGTGGATTGTAAAATCGGCCGGTCGTCCACGCGGATGACGAGGGTGCCGCGAAGCTGGTTGAAGTTGAATTCGACGAGGTGTTTGTCTGTGTTGCCAATCTCCAAAGTGAATCTCATAAGTCGTGGGCTTGTGCCCGGTTTTCACAAGGCGCAATCCTTGTGCCACCTGTACGGCGAGTCCCATTCGCAACGCCCCCCGCCGGCAGGCAAGAAGCCATACGCTTCGGCAACTGTTGCCCGCTGGCAAATTCGGGTTGTGACTGGAGAAAAACTGTAGCTTTAACTTTAATCGCAGGCGGAAGATTGCGAAATGTGTCCCGATGGTCACCTGGCAGTGTCCATTTTTTACTTTGCCAATCGGACCATCGGCAAATCAAAAAAACGGATTGTGTTCCTTTTCTTCCGCGACCGTCGTCAACGGGCCGTGGCCGGGACAAATCAACGTTCCCGGCGGCAGCGATAAAATCTGTTCACGCACTTTTTGCCGCGCCAAATCCCATGACTGGTTGCCCCGTCCAATGGAGCCGGCGAAAATCGCGTCGCCCACGATGGCCACGTGCGGCGCGTCCTCCTGCCAGTTGCCGACGATGTAGGTCACGCCGTCCTCTGCGTGGCCGGGCGTTTCGCGATGCGTGATGCGCAACCCGCCAAGATGGACGATTTCGCTTGGCTTGTTGCGCTGGTCCACCGGCGCGTTTTTGGAACCGCTGTGTAACCGCACTTTCGGCCACGCCTCGCGGATTTTTGGCAGCGCTTCGACGTGATCATAGTGCGAGTGCGTGATAAAAATGTGCCGCAGCACGAGCTGGTTTTCGGCGATGCAATCCAGGATCGGTTTCGCGTCAAAGCCGGTGTCAAACAGCGCCGCGTCGCGCGTGACTTCGTCCCAAACCAGATAACAATTCACAGCCATGGCGTCGGCGGCGGTGGTGAACGCGCGCAGTTCGTGCCAAACGCTCAAATCCTTTTCCCCCGGCAGCCAGCCATGGGCAAGGCCTTCCAGTTTGGCCGGATTTAAACCGACCAGCCGGGCGAGCGCGGCAACGTCGGGTCGTTTGCCGGTTTGTCCGCTTTCTTCAAGCTTGGAAAGTTCGGCTTCGGAAATTCCCGCGGTCTTGGCCGCGGCAGCCGTCGAAACGTTGCTCATCGCGCGCGCCTTGCAGATGATGTCGCCCACATGGTCTTCGAGATTCACACCGGAACGGTAAGGGGCAAAGTTCGCCACCGCAAGCATCGGACTTGAGTGACGGCGGATGGTATGCTAAAAAACCGGCGAAGTCAGAAGCGTATGTTTTTCTCAAATGGCAATAAAGAGCGCGAACGTTATTACCTGCTGCCGGGTCAGGGCGGCCCGGCGGCGCGCCGCAAACAAAAAAAGTTTTTAAAATGGTCAATCGTGGCGTGCCTGATTTTCTCCGCGCTCATGGCGTTGATCATGTATTGGTTCAATCGCGTGCGGCCGTTTTGATGAAGCGGCGGTGCTTGACCCGCCGGAGTCAGTTGTTAGTATTCACATTGAATTTGATGAATGGGTCCCGATTGATCTCAATTTGGGCGGCGGCGTTTTGCCTGAGCCTGCCCTTGCGCGCGGAACTGGCCGACGGGGTCAAGGCCATCGTGAACAACACGGTCATCACCTACGAGCAGGTCGAGGAATTTACTGTCCCGGCCATGGACGCATTGCGCCGGCAATACGCCGCACAGCCGGAGGTCTTTCAGCAAAAACTCGCCGAGGCGCTCGACAACAGTCTGGAGATATTGGTGGAGCGCCAGTTGATCCTGCACGAATTTGAGGCCAAATACACCAGGCTGCCGGACAGCGTGGTGGATGAACTGGTGCAGGACCGGATCCGCGAGCAGTTCGGCGACCGCGTGACGGCGATGAAATCATTGCAGGCACAGGGCATGACGTACGAACAATTCCGCCAGGACATCCGCGATCAATTCATCGAGTCGCAACTGCGCAACATGAATGTCTCGCGTGAAATCGTCATCTCGCCCTACAAGGTGGAAACCTACTATCTGGCCCACCAGGACGATTTCAAGATTGAGGACGAAATCAAATTGCGCATGATCGTGCTCAACAAAACTTCCGACGACGACACCAACACGCCCGCCCTGGCCCGCGAAATCCTGTCCCAAATCAAGGACGGTGCGAGTTTTCAGCAAATGGCCTCCGTTTATTCGCAAGGCTCGCAACGAAAACAGGGCGGCGACTGGGACTGGGTCGAACGCTCCGTGCTCCGCAAGGAACTCGCCGATGTCGCCTTCGCGCTCAAGCCCGGCCAGGTCAGTGACGTGATTGACACGCCCGGCGCGTGCTACCTCATGCTGGTCGAACAAACCCGCCCCGCCCATGTCCGGCCACTCAGCGATATCCGCGACGACATTGAAAAAACCCTTCGCACCCAGGAACAGGCCCGTGTTCAAAAACAATGGATTGACTCGTTGAAGAAAAAAACGTTCATCCGCTATTTCTGATTTCACCGCGAGCTGAGGCGCGTTGCCCGTCAACTCTCAACCAACAACTCTCAACCAAAATGACCGGCTGGCTTGGCGTTTCACTGGGTGACGTGACCGGCATCGGCCCCGAAGTCACCCTCAAAGCCATCGCCGCCGAGGCTGCGGAAGACAACGCGAAATATCTGCTCGTCGGCGATGCGGATGGCGCGAACCGCCTCAACCAAAAATTGGGATTGGGTCTGCCGCTGAAAAGTTTTTCCGGTTACGGCGACTCCGCCCGGTTCGTCGTCACAAATCCACTGGCGGAGCCATTGCCGGAAAATCTGACTGCGGGTTCGCCTGCGGCCGCGAACGCCGCCGTCACGACTTTGCGGGACGGCGCCGAACGCTGCCTGCGCCGTGAATTGGATGCGCTTATCACCGCGCCCGTCAACAAGGAGGCGATCATCCGCGCCGGACACAAATTTGTCGGTCAGACTGAATTTCTCTCCGGGCTGGCCAACACGAAACGCACGGCCATGATGCTGCTCGGCCAGGACGAAAAAAATCGCTGGCTCCGCGTTGCCCTGGCCACCATTCACATTTCCCTCAAATCGGTTTCCGAAAAGCTGACAGCGGAAAAAATCGCGCTGGCCATCGAATTGGCCGCCCAGGCGTGCCGCGATTTGCAGTTGCCCCGCGCGCGTGTCGCCGTTTGCGGCTTGAACCCGCACGCGGGCGAAGGCGGCGAATTCGGCGACGAGGAAATCAAAACCATCGCGCCAACGGTCCTCGCCGCGCAAAAACGAGGACTGGATGTCGTCGGCCCTTTGAGCGGCGACACGGTTTTTCATTACGCCTTGCGCGGGGATTTTGACGCGGTCGTCGCGATGTATCACGATCAGGGACTGGCGCCGTTGAAGGCCATTGCGTTTGACACCGGCGTGAACTGGACGCTGGGACTGCCGTTCATCCGCACCTCGCCGGACCATGGAACGGCTTACGACATTGCCGGAAGAGGAATCGCCAATCCCTCGAGCATGATTTCTGCGATTCGGCTGGCGAAACAACTGGCCAAAAATCGCGGGTAGGGACGGCCTGCCGGGCCGCCCGTGGACGCCGCGGCGCGGCGTCCCTGCCAATTCACCCAATTAACTCTTGAACCTTCGCTTTGATGTCACTGCCGCGCATCAATGATTCACCGACCAAAATGGCGTTGGCGCCGCATTGCTTCAAACGTTCCACGTCCGCGCGTGTGTGAATGCCGCTTTCAGCAACCAAGTGTGACGAGTGACGGATGGCGGATGAGGAGAAAAGTTTCGCCGCCAATTTTTCAGTGGTGGCCAGGTCAACTTTGAATGTCTTTAAATCACGGTTGTTCACGCCGATAAGGGTCGCGCCAATTTTCATCGCGCGTTCCAGTTCCGCTTCGTCGTGAACCTCAACCAGCGCCGCCAGACCGGCCTCGGTGGCCAGCGAATGGAATTGTTTCAATTGGTCGTCGGTCAAGATGGCGACGATGAGCAGGATGGCGTCCGCGCCCCATTCGATGGCTTCCAGGATTTGCCGCTCGTCAATGATGAAGTCTTTCCGCAGCAGCGGCAATTTCACCGCTGTGCGAATTTGACGGAGATACTCGAGCGAGCCTTGGAAGAATTTTTCGTCGGTCAGAACCGACAGGCAACTTGCACCCGCCGCTTCGTATTCCTTTGCGATGCGGACCGGGTCGAAGTCCTGGCAAATCACGCCCGCCGACGGCGAGGCCTTTTTGACTTCGGCAATCAGCGCAATGTCGCCGTGACGCGGCTGGCGCAAGGCGGACAGAAAGTCGCGCCTCTCACAGCGTTCGAGCAACGCATCACGCAAATCGCCGGCGGCGATGAGTCGCGCCGGCAGTTGCGCGACCTCGCGCTTCTTCTGCTCAACAATGGTGTCGAGAATGTTTGTCATCCTGGGAGGGACGGCATTTTGCCGTCCCATTTATTTCTTTATTACAGGGACGGCGGCACGCCGTCCTCCCAAATTTATTCTTCGTCATCCTTCACGCCCTGCATCCGTTTCAGCGGGCAGCCGGCGCGGAGCCAGCCGTTCACGAATTGATCCAAATCGCCGTCCATCACCGCCTGAACGTTGCTCGTTTCGATGCCGGTGCGCAAATCCTTCACCATGCGATACGGCTGAAAGACATAACTGCGAATCTGGTTGCCCCACGAAATGCTGCCTTTCTCGCCGTAAAACCGCTCCATCTCAGCCTTCGCCGCGTCCTGCCGCTGGGCATAAATCCGCGAGAGCAACAGTTTCATCGCCGTGGCACGGTTTTGGTGCTGCGACCGCTGGGTTTGCGACGCGACGACCAGCCCGGTCGGAATGTGCGTGATGCGTACGGCGGTCTCGACCTTGTTCACGTTCTGGCCGCCCTTGCCGCCGGAACGGAACGTGTCCACTTCAAATTCGTTTGGTGGGATGGCGAGTTCGGAATCATTTTCCTCGATTTCCGCAATCACATCCACGCTGGCGAAGCTGGTGTGGCGGCGCTTGTTGGAATCAAACGGCGAGATGCGCACAAGCCGGTGGACGCCGCGTTCGGCTTTGGCAAAACCGTAGGCGTTCTCGCCCTGCAACAGCATCGTGACGCTCTTGAGGCCCGCACCTTCGCCGGGCAGCGCGTCGGTGACTTCAACCTCCCAGCCGCGCGATTCGGCCCAGCGTTGGTACATGCGCGACAGCATTTCCGCCCAATCCTGCGCTTCGGTGCCGCCGGCGCCGGCGTTGATGCTGAAGATGCAATTCTTCCGATCATGCGGGCCGCTGAGAAAAACCTTCAGTTCCAACGCATCAAGGTCCTTGAAAAATTTCGCGAGGTCGCGTTCCAGTTCCTGCTGGACTTTCAATTGCGCTTCGGGCGGCTCGGCCTCGCCGAGTTCGAGCATCACACGGAAATCCTCCAGATGTTTTTCCGACAGGAGCAGCGGCTCGATTTTGTTACGGAGGGAATTGGCCTCGTCAATCAGCGTCTGCGCCTTTTCGCGGTTGTTCCAGAAATTATCGGCGGCCATGAGCGAATTGAGTTCGCCGAGGCGTTTTTGGGCGGCGGGCACGTCAAAGAAACCTCCGCAGGTGCGCGAGTTTCTCCGATGCCGTCGTAATTTCCGTTTTAACCGTTTCGAACATGGTGCAAAAATACCGAAGTCGGGAGCCGGAAGCCAGAAAGGATTCTCAACGCGCGATTTTCTTCCTGCGCTTGCGGGACCACCGCTGCCATGCAAATGCCAAAAACAGCAACCAGAGAAGCAACAACAGCAAATAACCCCACTTGATGATGCTCCGCAAAAGTTTGAGCACGCGCAGGTCAAACGGCGATATGGTTGAATCGTCCTCGTCCGCCGTTGCGGTGCCGCTTTGCAAATTGGTCGTCGCCGGAGAAGTTTGCCGCGCGCCGGGTGGATTTTGTGATTGCGTTTCCGTTGGCAGGATTGTTCCGGCCTGCGTGTGATTGCCGGAGGCAACGCCCTGACGTTGACCGGGTCGTTGGCCCGGGGTTGCTGGAGGACTTGCCTTAGCGGGGCCATTGCCGGAGTTTGGGTTGGAATTTGGATTGTTTGGGCTGACGGAAGAAGAATCAGGCGAGCCATCGGGCTGGCTGCCGGACGACGGTATTGCAGGCTGCGTTCCCATTGCGCCGGGGCTGGAAGCAAACCGATTCGGGTTTGGCCTGACGGAAGGCAGGAACAAATCAGCCGGGTCAACCGAACCATTTGCGGCGGAGACCAGCGTCGAATTATTCCACTCCTCGACGTGACTATCGGCGAACAGCACGTTGCCTTTGAACTGGTGCAACTCCTGCGTCCAGCGTAGCCGGCTTTTGACGTCAATCCGCAGAATGGTCGGAGTTTGCAGCGAGTTGGTGGCAAGATTCCGGTCACCCGCCAGAATGGAATTCGGTTTCGAGAAATCCGCGTTCACGCCTGTGAAATAACTGAGATTGCTGTTTTGCAGCGAGGCGAAGTTAGTGGCGGGCAGACGCGTATCGGCCGGGCAAATCAATATGTCCGGCGTGATCAGCTCGCCCGACATCGCCTGAAAATTGTGGAACGTAAAATAAAATTCCCCGTTTATCAAATAACCGTTTTGCACGAATTCCTGCGAACCGCCATCGGCCATCGGAACCTGCATGGGAAACTTGCTGTTGTGATCGTGGGAAAACGCATGAAAGGCGGCACCGATTTGCTCCAGATTATTTTCACAAAATACGCGTTTGGCGCGCGCCTGCCCCTTGCTCAGCGCCGGCAGCAGCAGGGCTGCGAGAATGGCGATGATTCCGATGACGACGAGCAATTCCACCAGGGTAAAGGCATTCGACCCGCACTTGGGCTTGATCGCATTCACGTCCAAAAACAAACC
>Ga0181538_10001608_pt1 | contig 24837 bp, 20 predicted proteins | sample PEATcosm2014_Bin_40_FD_119773 | JGI IMG/M metagenome (GOLD analysis project Ga0181538, IMG submission 119773) | Peatland microbial communities from MTU Mesocosm Facility, Houghton, MI, USA - PEATcosm2014_Bin23_30_metaG | ecosystem: Environmental > Terrestrial > Soil > Wetlands > Peat | place... | reverse complement strand
TGGGACGATCGAATTGAGTCGCTGCGAGAATATGATCCGGACACGCAGCGCTCGCGCCAGCCCGTTCCAACCGCCATGCTCCTCCCGCTTTCGGAGGTGACGCGCTCCCGCGAGTTTTTTGACAAGCTCGTCAGCGCGCTCGATAAGCGCGCGAATCCGCGCGGCGGTCAGGAGGTTGCGCCGCGATTCGAGAGGGAACCGGAGTGGGCAGGCGAATACGGGAATCCCTTCCCCGGATGGGAGTTTTTTGCACCTCTCGCGGAGCCGCACCCTCGCAGCCTGTTCGCGTTGTTCGATAATCCTGTGGTCCTTTGGGATGAACCTCTGGACCGCGACGCACAATGGAGGGGCTTCCTGGAAAAGCTGGCGGCGGAGTACGAGGAAGTCCGCGACGTTGTTCCGCCGCGTCCCCGGCCGTCGGATATATGCCTCAATGAAATAGACTTCCAGGGGATTGTTAAAGGACTGCCTCAGATTTATTTGAAAGAGCTGGCTTTGACACGGACAGTTGAGAAGGCTGAGCGCGGCGAAGGATTGCCGCAGGTGGCTTTGGTTCAAGGATCACGACCGACTGCGGAGATCGGTCGCATCGCTCAAGATGACAGGCCTCCGGCTGTTAATGAGACCCCTCCGATTGTTTCAAACCTTGAAGGCCTTTCCGCAACCCAGGAGGCAGAGCCCCAACGCGCAATGGATGGTGCGGAAACTGATCTGAGCGAGCCTGAGCCAAGTCTGCCCCTACCTAGTCACGAGTTCGTTCTTCTCACCCAGCCTTCGCCAAAGCTCCAGTCGGGTGTGAAGGGGTTTGCGGATAATCTGCGCGGCAATCTGGAGCGTGGCATGTCCGTGGTTCTTGTCACGCCCAGCAGCGGAAAGGCGGAGAGGCTGCGGGGGATTCTTACCGAGTACGAGATTCCGTTTGAAACGGCAAGCAGCGCCGGCGCTCCTGCCAGTGCTGGCGCAGAGCAGGCAGGTCGCCGCTGCGCGTTGATGGTTCGCGGCGACCTTGCCGAAGGTTTTGTCATTCCTGACCTGGAACAGATGTGGCTGGCGGATAGCGACCTGTTTGGAGGATTCGACTGGGCTTCGCGCCGGCGTGAGCACTCCGGGGCGTTGAGTTTCATTTCGGACCTGGGCGATCTGAAGGTGGGAGATTACGTGGTGCACGTTGACCACGGAGTGGGGATCTATCAAGGGCTGCGGCAATTGAGCGTCAGTGGTTCGGAGCGTGACTTCATGCTGCTGACGTACCAGGACGAGGCGAAACTGTACGTTCCGCTAGAACGGCTGGATCTGGTGGAGAAGTACCGGTCCGGAGGAGAAGGTGCGAAGCCGGTGCTGGACCGGTTGGGCGGGGCTACGTGGGAGCGAACGAAGTCGCGCGTCAAGCGGGCCTTGCGCGACATGGCTCAAGAACTACTTCAACTTTACGCGCAGCGGAAGATGACGGGAGGCTCAGCCGCCAGCCCAGACACGCCGTGGCAGGAGGAGTTCGAGGAGGCGTTCGAGTTCGAGGAGACGCCTGACCAGTTGAAGGCGCTGGCGGACATCAAGAAAGACCTGGAAAGTCCGGAACCGATGGACCGTTTGTTGTGCGGTGACGTGGGCTACGGAAAAACTGAGCTGGCAATGCGCGCCGCTTTCAAGGTCATTCAGGACGGCCGGCAGGTGGCAGTGCTGGCTCCCACCACCGTGCTGGCGTTCCAACACTTCGAAACTTTCCGGCAGCGGCTGGCATCGTTTCCGATGCGAGTGGATATGCTCAGCCGGTTCAGGCAGCCCGCGGAACAAAAGAAGACCGTGGCAGAAACCGAGGCAGGCAAGGTGGATGTGCTGATTGGAACTCATCGCCTGCTGTCGAAGGACGTCCGCTTCCGCGATCTGGGATTGTTGATCGTGGATGAGGAGCAGCGGTTCGGGGTGGCGGCGAAGGAGAAGCTGAGGAAATTCAAGGTGGGAGTGGACGTGTTGGCGATGTCGGCCACTCCCATCCCGCGGACGTTGCACATGTCGCTGGGAGGTTTGCGCGACCTCTCGGTTATCGAAACGCCACCGCGCGGCCGGCTGGCGATTCAAACTACCGTCGCATCCTTCAACCACAACCTGATTCAGTCCGCCATCCTCCAGGAGATGCAGCGTGAGGGGCAGGCGTTCTTTGTACACAACCGGGTTGAGTCCATCTTCAGCATCGCGGCCCTCGTGCAGCGCTTGGTGCCCACGGCGCGAATCGGCGTCGCGCACGGGCAGATGAACGAGAAGGAACTCGAGAGGGTCATGCTCAAATTCATGCAGGGGGAATATGACGTGTTGGTGGCGACGGCGCTGATTGAGAATGGGCTGGACATATCGCGCGCCAATACCATCATTGTTAATCACGCCGAGCGCTTCGGCTTGGCCGATCTTTACCAGCTTCGCGGCAGGGTGGGGCGGTCGAATCGGCGCGCTTACGCATACTTCCTGGTGGCTGCCGAAGAGGCGTTAACGCCTATTGCCCGGAGGCGGCTGGCGGCGCTGAAAGAGTTTTCGGAATTGGGTGCAGGCTTTCGCCTGGCGGCCCTGGACCTGGAGTTGCGCGGCGCGGGCAATCTTCTGGGGGCTGAGCAGCACGGGCATTTGAATGCTATCGGAATCGACCTCTACCTGAAAATGCTTGAGCAGACGGTGGAAGAATTGAAAGGGGCACCGCAAAGGATCGACGTGCGCACCTCGCTCAACCTGGGTCTCGATATCAAAATTCCAGACAACTACGTCGCCGATGAGGGCCAGCGCCTACGCCTGTACAAGCGAATCTCCAGCTTGGCCGCACCGGAAGCGCGCACCGAACTGGAGTCCGAGCTCAATGACCGTTATGGGCCCATTCCTCCCTCCGTGTCAAACCTCCTCTCCTACGGCCTTTTGAAGTCTGCTGCGGAGCAGCTACTGGTACAATCCATCGAGAGAAAAGCAGACGAGATCTGGATGCGGTTTCACGAACAGACTCCAGTAGAACCGGGAAGGATTACGACGTTCGTGCGCCGGCGGCGTGAAGCCAGCCTACGGCCCGATGGAATGCTGCGCTTCAAGCTGCGGAGTGGCGATGAGAAGACACTCGAAGAAGTCCAAAATGTCTTGCAGGAGCTGCAACCCAAGCATTAAGATATTTGCATGTACGGACAACCCTTGTGGTTGCCGTGGGCGGCCGAAAGTACCGCCGCCAAGCGATCTTTGCAGGACGGGTTAACGGAAATGAATAGACGGGCATGGGTGATTCTAGCTGGCGTGGTTTTGGTGGCGGGGTCGGTGGGCGCTACGCGCGGGGGGGCGAAAATAATCGAGCGCATCATTGCGCGCGTCAACACTGAGATCATCACGCAACACCGGTATGATGACGAACAGGCGCAACTGCGGAGCAGGTTGGCGGAACAATACTCGGGCGCCGAGTTGGACGCGCAAGTGCGCGAACAAAGTAAGAATCTGCTGCGCGACCTCATCGACGAATCGTTGATGGTGCAGAAGGCCAAAGACCTGGACATCAACGTGGAGACCGATATCATCAAGCAGCTTGACGACATCCGCAAGAAGAACAACCTGGCCACCCTTGAGGACCTGGAGACGGAAATCGAAAAGCAGGGGATGAATTACGAGGACTTCAAGGACAACATGCGGCGCAACTTGCTGATGCGCGAAGTCATGGAGCGGGAAGTCGGGTCGCGCATTCAAGTGTCGCACGAAGACGCGAGGAAATTCTACGAGGCTCACAAGAACGATTTCAAATCGCCGGGCCTGGTGCACTTGCAACAAATCCTCGTCTCAACCGATAAACGGAAGCCGGAAGAAGCCGAGAAGCGGGCGAACGATGCGTTGGCGGAATTGAAGGCCGGGCAGAAGTTTTCCGAGGTTGCAAAGAAATACTCCGATGGGTCAGGAGCCGACCAAGGCGGCGATTTGGGCATGATGAAAGAGGGGACGCTGGCCCCGGATATTGCTGCCGTGGTCGGGAAGCTGGATGTTAATGAGTTCAGCAACCCCATCCAAACCAAGTACGGGTATCTCATTCTGAAGGTGGTGGAACGATACAGCCCGGGTATTCCGAAGTTTGAAGAAGTCGAACAACGCGTCAACGAAACCCTTTACAACCAGAAAATGGAGCCGCGTTTGCGGGAGTACTTGACACAGCTCCGCAAAGAAAGTTACATCTACCGGGCCCCCGGATACGTCGACACGGGGGAGCAGTTGCCGACGGACACTATCACCCCCAAGAAAGGACAATGAAAGAGCGCTTCGTCACCGATCTCCGCCCCGACAGTCCGGTCCGGACCACTTTCCTGCTGCAAGCACGAGAACGGAAGATGGCCCGTACGGGAAACGCGTATCTCGACCTGGAGTTGCGCGACTCGAGCGGCGTGATCCGCGCCAAACTGTGGGATTGCGACCGGGCGCCGCTCGATTTCGACGTGGAGGATATCGTTGAAGTCGACGGGATCGTGGAAGATTACCAGGGGACGCCGCAGATTCGAGTGCGGCGGATTTCGAAGAGCGCGGCGCAGAATGTGGACCTGTCCGATTACCTGCCGCATTCGCGGCGGGACCCTGCGGAAATGTACGCCGTGCTGCTCGACCGTTTGAAGCGCATGGCCGAGGGACCGTTGCGCGTGCTGTTGCTTTCCATTCTGGAGGACCCCTCGATCGCGGAGAGATACAAAAAGGCGCCGGCAGCGATGAGTTATCATCACGCCTTTCTGGGTGGGCTGCTTGAGCACGTGTTGTCGCTGGTCGAATTGGGTGATCAACTTTGCGACCACTATGGGGATCTGCGCCGTGATCTGTTGCTGGCGGGATTGGTGCTGCATGACTTGGGGAAAGTGGATGAGTTGAGCTTCACTTCGGGATTCCGGTATTCCACCCGGGGGCAGTTGCTTGGCCACATTGCGATGGCTCTGGAAATGGTGCAAGATAGAATTCGCCAGATTCCTGGCTTCCCGCCAGAATTGAAGAGCCAGCTCGAGCACATTATTCTTTCTCACCACGGCAAATTGGAGTTCGGATCTCCCAAAGAACCCATGTTTCCGGAAGCACTTGTGGTGCACTTCCTCGACGAGATCGACTCCAAGCTGGAAGCGATGCGCGCCCAGTATGCCAGCGATCAGGACCGGAGCGGAGAATGGACGGCACGCAATCCGGCGCTGCGAAGAGAATTGTTGAAGGTCGAGCGGTCAGCGCCGAGCCATGCTGACGAGGACGTTAAGAAGAGGTCCGCGGAGGCTGCGACGCAGCCGGGCTCGAAGGCCGGTTCCGCCCGCAACGCGTAAACAACCGTGAGCGATGTGAATTCACTCCCTGATATCCTTAAGGTCCTTCCGCATCGTTACCCCTTCTTGTTTATCGATCAGGTCACCGATTTCGTTCCGGGGAAGCGAATCGTGGCCACCAAGCGTTTCTCGGCGGACGACGAAGCATCTCGAGGATTCCTCCCTGGATCACCGGTCATTTCAGTCGGCTTGCTGTTGGAGTTGGTCACCCAACTGGGAGCCGTCCTGGTTATGGAACGGCCGGAGATGGCCGGCAAAGTGGCGATGATTTTGCAAATTCCCGATGCGCAACTGACCCAGCCGGTGGAGACGGGCGATACGCTTCGCGTGGAGGCCGAGGTGCTTAAGCTCGGCGAGCGCCTGGGCGAACTTCGCGGCGCGATTTATCGGGGCGGTGAAAAGGTGGCGGAGGGAAAAGTGCGGTTTGCCATCGTTGAAGAGGCGCAAATCAGGAGTCAGGGGTCAGGAGTCAGAAGTCAGAAGGCAGAATAAGGAACAAGATTGGGTCTCAAAGGTTAGGCCGGTTCAGAGCAACCTGGTGATGGGCCTTCACTGACCCCAGGGCGCGAGTGGTTTCATTCTGGCTCCTGACTCCTGAACCCTGACTCCTGCTTTTCATGCTTTTCGAAGAACTGCGAATTCGCGACGTGATGATCCGGCCAGCCCACCTTCTGGCGCCGATGGCGGGCGTCACCGACACGGTGTTTCGCCGCTTCATCAAGCGCCTGGGCGGGTGCGGCCTGATTATGACGGAGTTTGTTTCCAGTGAAGGGATGCTTCGTCAAAATCTGCGTTCGAAGCGCTATCTGTATTACACGCCCGAAGAACGGCCCATTTCCGCGCAGCTTTTCGGCGCCGACCCGGACCGGTTGGCAGAAGCTGCGCGCATGATCGAAGATCTCGGATTCGACCTCGTCGATCTGAACTTGGGGTGCCCTGCCAAGAAGGTCGTGAAGTGTGGCGGCTCGGGCTTGCTTCGCGACTTGCCGCTGCTGGAGAGAATTCTGCGAACGATTCGCGGCGTGGTACGTATTCCGTTTACGATAAAGCTCCGCTCCGGGTGGAGCGATACGGAGATTGTGGCGCTGGAGGTGGCTCGACTGGCGGAGGAATGCGGCGTGGAGGCGCTCGCCGTGCATCCGCGGACGCGCCAGCAAGGCTTCAGCGGACGGGCGCGGTGGGAAATCATTCAAGAGGTGAAGTCACGGGTTCGCATCCCGGTCATCGGAAACGGTGACGTGGTGACGCCGCAGGATGCCCTGGCGCTGCACCAGCAGACGGGATGCGACGCGGTGATGGTTGGACGCGCCGCGTCCATCAATCCCTGGATATTCCGCCAGCTTTCCGATTATTTCCGAACCGGAACGTTCACGGAACCGAGCGATGCGGATCGCTACCAATTGATCCGCTCTTATTACCAAATGTTGGTGGGTGAGGAAGCTCCAGGCGCCATCGGCAAGATGAAACAATTCGCAAGTTGGTTCACCCATGGGATCCGCGGGGGGGCCGAGCTGCGCAGGTCGATTCAAAGCGCGGCTGGCACTCAGGAGGTTCTGGATCGAGTGGACAAGTTCTTCAGTGCGCCTGGGATTTATTCACTGAGCCATTGATTTGGGGTAGCAGATTCGCAGTTGTAGCCCTACCGAAAGGTCTGTGTATCTGGTATTTCGATGGATGTGACTCCTCACCCGGCCCGCGACAGGCAACGGAAGCACCGGCGCGGCCCACTCTCTTCCCATGGGAGAAGGCTGTGACTTTGACTCGGGTCGCCCCCTCTCCGGGGAAGAAAGCTATGACCCCCTCACCACGGGTGGACTGGCACGCGCGGGACTGCCGGCGCATTGACAATGAGCGGGCGCTCGGCCCGGCTTTGGAAAAGCAGGTCGCGCACTAGATCGGTAGCGCTGAGCCTTATCCAAACATTGTCTGCACACCCTGCCACGCGGACTTCTCGAGCCCCGAACTTTATCACCTCTTGCCGCGTTGCGCCGGAAATGAGGGAGGGTTCAAGCGGCCCAGAGATCTGGTTATCTTCCGAAACACGCCGCCGGTACAATGCGTCGAGCGCCCTTTCGACTTGCGACTCCTGGGCAACACAGGGTTGGGTGCGGAATTCGAGCATCTGCTCGATTGCATAAAGCGCTGTGTAGTCAACCCGGCTGGAAAAGGCCACGTAAAGCAGCCCGCTGGCGGGCAAGTAGTGGACGGGCAGCATTTGAAATGAGAGTAGCAAGCCGAAGGGGAGCAGGTGAGCCCAGTTCATCAGCCGCTCCCACCTATCCAAGGGGTAGATCGGAAGGGACCACTGCACGGCCAGCGCTTGTGTGATCTGCGGTTCTGTCACCGCGCCTTGGCGTCGCAACCAATCGCCCACGCGCCCTTGCCCAGCTTCTCGCTGCGCCTGCAAGGCCGATTGTAAGGACTCCTTGGTGACCAATCCCAACGAATGCATGACCAAACCCAAGGGGAAGCGATGCGACTTGGTTTCCCGGTTGGCCCGCGTAGTTTCGATCACCGGCACCAAGGATTGTTCGAGCATTTGATTGAGACACTCCGGCGAGCAAAGCCATTGTTTATGCAGGAATACGCCTCGAGGAGGTTTAAGAAACGTGCGCCATACACTGTGCTGCAGCGGGCAGCGCGGGTTTGCACACCTCGGGCCGAGTTTTATCATGTCAATACTCTCGCTGGCCTCTCTACGAGCGCTAGTGTCCTGGAAGCAGCTTTCGTAACATAAGTCAGTCGGCCTTAGCGGCGACAAGGCTTGGCCAGCGGCTTGCCCTGTGGGCCACATTATGCCGCCGCCGCGGTTTTTTAAGGCGCCGACTGCGCAGTTTCACGCCAATGCCCTCTTCTCGTCGCTCTCCCGCCCCTTTCGGCGCTGAGGATAGATGATGCGATGAGCCTGGCTTAACCAATGAATCTGTGTTCCCAGAGCTAGCGCCGCAACGACTCGAGGCGCTCTAAGGGATTCAAGACCTCGGTGACCCTTAGAGCGTAATGGCCGTCCAAGACAACGACCTCCCCCTGCGCGACGATCTTGCCGCCTACGAGGAGTTCCACCGGTTCCACGATTTTCTGATCCAGCTCAACCACCGATCCGGGGCTGAGCTCAAGAATGCTGCTCAAAAGAATGTCAGCCTTCCCGAACCGCAGAGCCACGGGCAGTTCCACATCGAGAAGCAACTCGATGTTTCTGCTGTTTTTGGAAGTCGCGGGCGGAGATCCTGGGGCGGGAGGCGTGGGCGTTGCGAGTTGCGGCGCAGGTCTTACCGGAGACCCAGATGCCAGCGACCCGCCGAGATCGGGATTGAGGAGAATCAGCAGCGGGAACTGCACCTCCTCCGCGCCCTTCAAGCGGTAGCCCCGCTGAAGGTGGGGCTTCCAGGATCCCGGCCCATGGTCAACTAAGGCGAGGTTTATGTCGCCGCCCATTCGCGGTTTCATTGCCAGCGCGGCCGTCCCTGCGAACTGGCGGAAGAGTTCATCCAGTGCGTCCTGGTAATCACTGGAGAAACCCTGAGCGGCATTGAAGGGTTCGCCCATCAGTATCTGTGCCAAGCGCAACGCGTCGGAACGCTCAATCCCGAAGGAGTGTTCTCCATTCAGAGGGGAGGGAATCTCGCCCGTACTGCCGACAGTGAAGCGCAGCCACAATCCCTCTTCCCCCAGAATTCCCGCTTCGTTGGCGGCTTCTTGGGGTGAGAGATCTGAGGCCGTGAAGGCAGACCCGGCAATCTTCCCGAGGACGTCGCAAACGCCGCTCATCCAGGCGCTCAGGTAGCTTTCCGTACGATTGAGTGCAGGGGGTGGAGTTTCACTGATCACTGTTTTCACTCCGGCGGGGATCAGGAATACTAAACAGCTTCACAATTTGACCGGCCCGACGGGTTCCACTACGGACCGGCTGGGCGATAAAGAGCGGCTGGTTTTCCACGTACAAAACCGCGGGCTGGTTCGATTTCAAGTGCAATGCGAGGATGCTTCCCTCCTTAAGATCGAGCAGCTGTCGGCTACTAACGGCGCCGCCCGGCAGAACCAATTCGATGGGAAACGTACATTTCCCCAGCTTCTCACGGAGATTCGAAGTTGCGCTGGAGACTACCCGGTGCTTCCTGTAGGACCCTTGTTGGGCGAGCTTCCGCATTAAGGCCGTGGCGGCAACTGCCGGGAATGCTGCCATTAACATGCCGCCGGCTTTGCCAACGCGTATTTCGAAACTTAGGGAAAGAACCTTCTCGTTGGGAGGCATCAAGCGCACGATCTGGGTTTGTCGCTGGCGCCCATCGAAGTTGATCTCCGTGTCGATGGCCGGCTGCCAGGTGGATTGGAGTTCGCGGCAAATCGTCTGCGACATGCCTTTAAGGATCTCCTCCTCGACCTCAGTGATTTCGCGGAGTTCGGGCATCAGGATTCCCGGCCCTCCCAACAAAAGGTCGATAATTGGAAAGGCTATCTGCAGATCCAGTACAACTGCGGCCATCACATCGAGGGCTGGCAGGTGGGCGGAAACCACATAATTGATCTCGGGTACTCGTTGCAGGAATTCACCGTACGTCATTTGCTCCGTGGACACCAGGTTCACTTCAGCGGCTACCCGAAGCTGAGCGGCCAGTGAGCGCGCGAGGCCACGCACAAAAGAATCGTGTAGTTCGTTGACCGCGCTCAACTGATCGCGCGTCATCATCCCGGCCCGGCGGAAGTTGCAAGCGGTTACCGGTCTGTTTTGGCCTTCCGCTTGTTTTCTGCGGCCGGCGCGGTCTTGCGCCGCGTGGAAGAGGGCGTCGATTTCCTCCTGGTTGAGGATTTTTTCCATTCTAGCCTCGCGCCTTTTGAGGGCGACTTTAGCCGGCGGGTGAGAAAGTCCTCGCGGCGTCATTCTGAGGCGTCGCAGGCGACGAAGCATCTCGGCAGTTCTTCGAAGTTAAAAGTGCCGGGATTTTACGCTTCACTCAGAATGACATCGTACCGGCGTTCTTCAGCAGCTTGCTACTGGTTGTTCACGGGTGACCACAAGGGCCGCCACTGCAATGCGATAGTTTCACACTGGTTCAGGTGTCGGTTCCTTCCGAACCTCCGCGGCTTTCCGCACGCTCAGCAACTCGGACATGCGGGCGCGCAGCCGGACGATTGCGGCGGAGTGCAATTGTGAGACTCGCGCCTCGCCAATGCCCAAGACCGCACCGGCTTCCTTCATGGTCAGCTCCTCATAGTAGTAAAGCGCCAACAGTTGGCGCTCGCGCTCTGGAAGTTCTTCGACGGCTCTGGCCAGCAGTCCTTTCATTTCGGAACGCAAACAAAGGGAGAATGGATCTTCGGGCGGTTCGGTTTGGGTGTTGTTATGGGTCTCTCGCCCGGAACCCTCCTCCATGGTCTCTGACTGTAGACTTCTCAAGTCGAGGCCTCGAAGCTCTCCCAACAGGTGTTGGAACTTATCGAGGCCCATGCCTAGCTCTTCTGCCAGTTGAGACTCCGATGGGGAATACCCCAGGCGCGCTCTTAATCTCTGCTGGGCCTCTTCAATTCGACGCGCCTTCCGACGCAGAGGGCGAGGGCTCCAGTCCAAGTCTCGCAGGCTGTCGAGGATGGCGCCATGAATGCGGTGTTTAGCGTAGGACTTGAGCTCGACATGACGGGCGGGATCGTACCGTTGAACAGCTTCGATCAGGCCCAGGATGCCCGCATGGATCAAGTCTTCAAGCAGTACATGAGGCGGGAGCCGATCATGAATCCGCTTGGCAATATACTTGACCTGCGGCAGTTGCTCTACCAGCAGCTGCTCGCGCTCCGCTGAATTCAGCCCACTGAATGTTTCATAAGCTGACTTCACGCTACGGAGCACCGGGCCGCGGTGCTCTCTTTGAGGATGTGTCGCTAACGGTCCACTCATCGCAGTACCCCCACGGATTGAACGGTCACGGCGGCTGGAATCTCAGCGGGTGATAGGACTACCAACCGGGGCATAAAGGGCTCCAGCAGTCGTCGGAGATGAAACCTTGCCGGGCTATTGCACAACAGGATGGGAGAACTCGCTGATATGTGTTCTCCGACAAAACTCCGCAAGCCGTCGACGATCATGCGGAGCAAAGCCGGCTCAAGTCCGCCGGCTCGAGCGCCTGAGACCTGGGGCTCGAATGCTTGGTTGATTTGATCTTCGACGGTGGCATCAACCTGCACCACCGTCAGCTTCCTGTCGTCACCCAAAAGGGAGGGAACTAGAGAGCGCCCCAGGGTTTGACGAACAGCTTCAACCCACAGCACGGGGTTTTTCGTGGCCGTCCCGGTGTCCTGTAGGGTCTCGAGAATGCTTGGAAGGTCGCGGATGGAAACCTGCTCGCGCAGCAACTGTTGCAGGACTTTCTGAATTTCTCCAAGGCTCATCAGTTTCGGAACTAACTCCTCGACGAGCTTGGGCTGCCTTTCGCTCAGGGAGTCCAACAGACGCTTGGTCTCCTGCCGCGTCAAAAGCTCATGAGCATGCTGCTTGATCAGTTCCGCTAGATGCGTGGCCAGAACTGAAGTCTGGTCAACCACCGCGTAGCCGGCCGCCAGAGCGCGCTCGCGGCGGCTGGGCAAAATCCACTTTGCAGGCACCTGAAACGCCGGCTCAAGAGTGTCCTTTCCTTCCAAGAGCTGCGCAGAAGCTTCGGAACTGATGGCGAGAAGCCAATCCTGGGCCATTTCCCAGCGAGCGATTTCAACGCCGCGCAGCCGGACCACATACTCGCGAGGATTCAATTGCAGGTTGTCGGTGATGTGGACTGAGGGTACGATGAAACCCAACTGCAAAGCCAAGTGCCGGCGCAGGGCCCGAATGCGGCCCAGTAGCTGCCCGCCCTGCTTCTCATCGACGAGGGAAACCAGGCCGGATCCCACCTCCAATGCCAAGTCATCAAGGTGAAGCAGAGCCTCGAGCTTTTCCTGTGTGGCGGCCTTGGAGGGCGGGAGCACTTCCGCCGGTTGGCTCTCTTGGCGGGCGGAGGCCCGGCGTGCAAGGCCCATGAGCAGCGCTGCCATGAAGAAGAACGAGGTCTTAGGCAGCCCTGGGATCAGTGCCAACAACAGCATCACTCCGGAGACAATCCACAAGGGCCGGCTGCGAGGAAACAGCTGCCGGGCGATGTCGAGACCTACGGTAGATTCCGATGAAGCACGTGTGGCCACCATGCCGCCCGCCACCGACACCAGCAGGGATGGGATCATGGTTACCAATCCGTCGCCGACGGTGAGGATGGTGTAGGTCCGGACGGCTTCGCTGAGAGGAATATTGAGTTGAAAGACTCCGATCAACAAGCCGGCGATGATATTGATGGCGGTCACGAGAATAGTAGCTAAAGCATCGCGCTGGCTGAAGCGCGCCGCGCCGTCCATAGCGCCATAGAATTCCGCTTCACGGGCGACTCGTTCGCGACGCGTCCGAGCCTGGACCTCATCAATCAGGCCGGCGCCCAGATCGGCGTCAATGGCCATCTGTTTCCCGGGCAGGGCGTCGAGGGTGAACCGAGCCGTAACTTCCGCGATGCGCACCGCGCCGTGGTTAATGACCATGTATTGGATGGCGATCAATGCGAGGAACAAAACGAAACCGACAACGTAATTGCCGCCCACCACGAATTGACCGAACGCCTCGATGACGTGCCCGGCGGCAGCCGAACCTTCATTCCCGTGCAGCAGAATGCGACGGCTGCTAGCTAAGTTGAGCGACAGCCGGAAAAGCGTAAGCAGCAGCAGAAGGGAAGGGAAGACGGAGAATTCTACCGGCTGCAAAATGTACATCGATACCAGCAGGACGAGTACCGAGGCGGAGATGCTAAGAGAGAGCAGAACATCCAGCACAAAGGAAGGAACGGGAATGAGCATTACGAAGACCGTGGCGACCGCAGCGGCCGGCACGACCCAGTCGGTGGGCGACTTATCGCGCTGCGGGTTCGGTTTGGAAGTTGCGGGCATCCCTCTTCCTTATTCCCTTGCTCTTGGAACGTGGGTCCGCCCCTGGAGGCGGTAAATGAAGGCCAAAATCTCCGCCACGGCCGCATAGAGTTTGGCGGGAATGGCCTGGCCGACATCGACAGTGCGGTAAAGCGCTTGGGCAAGAGGGGGATTCTCAATGATTGGAATCCCATGCCAATTGGCTTCCCGCTTGATGCGCTGTGCCAGCAGATTGCGGCCCTTGGCCACCACGCTCGGAGCCGCCATTTCCTCGGGCTGGTATTCGAGGGCCACGGCATACTCTGTAGGGTTGGTCACCACCACGCTGGCGCGCGCCACGTCCTTCAACATGCGCCGTTTGCGCATTTGGCGTTGCAGGCGGCGCACGCGGGAGCGGATGAGCGGCTGGCCTTCCGTCTCTTTGGCCTCTTCGCGGATCTCCTGGCGGCTCATGCGGAGTTGCCGTTCAAAGCTCAGTCGCTCAAGCAGGTAGTCGAACAGGAACCATACCGCGAACACCAATCCGGCTTTCCAGGCCATTCCATATGCCTGCTCGAAAATCCAGCCCGACGCGGCACGAGGTGTCAGGAAACAAGAGCGCAAGATTTTGTTCCATTGAGCTGTAATCAGTGTGACGCCGAGATACACCAGATAGGCCGCGGGCAGGAGGGACTTCAAAAGCGTTCGCAGAGAGTTCAGCGAAATAAGCTTGCCCAGGTTCGCGGCGGGGTTCAGCTTCTCCGGTTTTGGTCCCAGCGCTTCCGGCGCAAAGACAAAGCCCCCTTGCGCCACGATTCCGCCGGCAGCGATCAACCAGCTCATCAGCAGCGGTGGCGCGCCCCAACGAATAACGAGCATGGCGGTACGCTGCAAGAGCGTTAAATAGGCTTTCAGGTCATCCGAAGGCAGAGGCAGACCGTGAGCGAGGAAGTCGCGCCATTGGAGCTTCCAGACTTCCGCCTGCCACCACACCAGGAAAGTAACGGTCAGTAACGCCAAGGCGGAAGGCAACTCACGGCTGCGCGCCACCTGGCCGCGCTCGCGAGCCTTCTCGCGTCGTCGCGGTGTTGCTTGTTCAGTTTTGCTCTCATCAGCCACGGCAAAGCGCTCCCATCGAACCAGAACTGAAGCCGGACCTCATGGTTGCCCTTGGGCACCGCAGCAACGCCTCTGGATGCCTACCGCGCAAGGTGTAACAAATGCTCCGCGGTCTGGAGGGCACGAAGGAAATACCTGTCCATCAGTACCGGCCAGTACCGCAGTGAGCCCATGAGCACCAGGAAGCCCACCAGAGCCTTGACGGAGAGCCCAATAAACATGACCGGGAGTTGGGCCGAGGCCTTGCCGATCAGCCCCAAAATGATGTCGGCGAGCAGAGTGGCGCTAAGGGCGGGCGCGGCAATTTGAACTGCGATGACCAGCATGGCGCCGGCTGCGTGAATCAATCCCTCCGTCGCCTGAGGGGTGGCGGTCGCCACGCCGGGAGGCAAATACTCGAAGCTCTTCGCCAAACCCCGCAACAACCAGTGGTGGACTCCAAGTTGCAAAAACAGAAGCACGACGATGGACTGGTGAAATATGGAAAGAACCGGCGTGTCCACCTGCGTCTGGGGGTCGATCACGTTCACTAGGGAGTAGCCTAATTGGAATCCCAGGATCTGCCCGGCCAATTGCGCTCCCTCGATAACGAAAGTCAGCGTTAGGCCGAGCAGCAGGCCTACAATAACCTCGCCTCCGACGACTCTGCACCAGTCAAGATTGGCGAGATCGATCGAGCGAGGCGCATAGACGGGATAGAGCAGCGCGGTCAGAGCTACCGTCAGTCCGAGTTTGACGCGCGCTGGAATGCCCAAGCCCCCGAAGAACGGGGCGAAAACCATCAGCATGCCGACGCGCACGCCGACAAAGACCGCTTGGGCTATCACCTGTTCCAATCCTGCACCCACTGTCTCGCCTTCCTCACTGTTGCTTCTGCTCGTCGTGCGCCTGCAGCACCCCTTCCCACATTAAAACCACGGGCAGCGTCGCCCCCGCGAATGCGCGAATCGCGGATTCCCCCCTTGCGCGTGAATGATGTGACGCCCGGACTGATAGCTCTGCTTTAGCTACCCGTTCGTTTCTTCCTCATCCCAAGAAACGGCGGAAATCGGTCAAGACTTCCAGCGTGAACCTCGTCACGACTCGCAGTGACCAAGGGAGAAGCAGAAACGTCGCGAGTGCCACAGCAAACAATCTGGGTACGGTGGACAGGGTCATGTCCTGGACGGAAGTCATAACTTGGAGCAGGCTGACGAGCAGCCCCACAACCGTCGCCACGACAAGGATTGGAGCACTCAGCAGAAACGCGGTCTCCATGGTCCTACGTGCGAGTTCAACTGCCATCTCTGCAGACATCGTCACTCCTCAAGAGAAACTCTTCATCAAAGACCCCACTACCAGGTTCCACCCGTCGACCATCACAAAGAGCAGGATTTTGAGCGGAGTCGAGATCATTACCGGAGGCAACTGGAGCATTCCAACTGAAGTGGTGACGGACGCCACGACCAGGTCAATGACCAGGAAGGGCAGGAACAACACCATTCCGATTTGAAACCCCGCTTTCAGCTCCGAGAGAATGTAAGCCGGAACGACCACGCGGATGGGAAGGTCTTCCGGTTGACGCGGGCGGGGTATCTTGCCCAGCTCGACAAACAATGCCAGATCTTTCTCGCGCGCGAATTTGAGCATGAATCGCCGCACTGGATTGGCGCCGAGTTCCACGGCCTGGAGTGTATTTATGGTTCCCTTTTGGAGCGGAACGGCGGCAACCTTGTAAACATCCAGGACCACGGGCTGGATGATGAAATACGTCAGGAAGAGAGAAAGACCAATGAGCGTCTGGTTTGTGGGTGTGGTCTGGGTGCCCAACGCCTGGCGAAGAAAGTGAAAGACCACCAGCAGCCTCACGAACGGCGTCATCGCCAGCAGAATCGCGGGCAGAAGCGTCAGAAGGGTGAGCAGGATGAGGATCGTCCAGGGAGCGGAGTGCCCCACGCTTTCGAGGCCCGGTATTCCCAGACCCTTAGACTGTTGGAGAAGAGGAGCGCCCAACGCTTTGGCGCTCAACGTTCCCGTCAGCAGCACGGTCATGAGGCCTTTCCTTAGCATCGACGTGGCTGTCAACTTCTCCCGAGATCCATGAACTTAAACGCCTGCTGGCTGCGCGGCGTCGTGACTGTCCGGCGCCTCTGGTCCGTTCAGTTTGGCCAGAAGAGCGATGGAGTTTCCCGTACCGCCAACCAAGAATTCTTGCTGCTGGAATTGCACGACCGCCAGGAATCTCTTTTCGCCGAGCGAGAGAGTTTCCGACAAACGCAAGCGGCGCGCCGAGCGGCGTTGATCGAGGTTCTTCCGGACTCGCGTCGCGAGGGCGGTGAACATGCTGCCCACAGCGGACCAAAAACTCTCACCAGCGGCTTCACTCATACTGCCCTCTCCCATGTGGAGATCCTTCCACCCTGCGGCGGGGTGCGGCCGCGCTGTCGCGGAGGGTTATGCGTTTCGCAACCGCGCCGCAGGGTTTGACGCGGGCGAAGCAAAGGGATCAGCGCTTGAAATCCCGCGGGACGCCTTCGCCACCTCAGCTTCAAGAGACAAGTTCCGTCAGCCGAATGGCCAAGGTCTCTTCCACCACGTCGAATTCTCCCCAAGCGATCAGTTCTCCATTCACGATTACCGGGACGTGAGATCCTTCCTCGTAATGGGTATCCAGGATGGCGCCCGGCCCCAGGTCAAGGAGTTGCCTGACGGTAAAATGCCGGATCGGGATCTCAACGCTGAGCCTGCACAGGAGTCCCTTCACGTGATTCCAGGCAGCCTCGGTGCCGGGCGACTGGCCGGCAACAGCTTCAGTGCGGCTGGGTTCCATGCTCTTCACCGTTGAACGAGGAACTCAGTGAAGTAAATCTCACGAACACCGAGTTCCGGGGCCCGTTCGCGAAGGGCCGTGGCCAACCGCTGCTTGAGGATTGCCTTTCCGTTGGGAGACACGAGGGCCTCGGCATTGCAGGTGGTTAAAATCGACAAGATGGTGTCACGGGTGCGCGCAAGCGACATGGCTGCTTCGGCTGGGTGTCCGTGCTCCTCCGCCTCCCGGTCGAGTCCAAGTTCAATTCCCACTCGAAGGAAGCGATCCCCTTCCGCGTCCGCCAGATTCACCACAAACGGATCGAGGTGCATTACGTATTTCGCTTTAGGCTCTGCCTTGGCCTTGTTCTCCGCCCCCGATGCCGAGCGATGAAACAAAAAGCACGCCGCGGCGGTTCCCAAGGCAATAACCAATGCTGCCGCTACCACTAGCGTGCGCCACCTGTTGCCGGGCGCTTGACCTGCTGTCACTTCCTGATTAGGCGTCTCATCCATGGCGATATACCAGGGAGCAAGTGGAGAGCCAAAAACTCTCAAGCTTCGGCGGAAGGTGCGGCGCGCACCTGCGGCGCCGGGAAGTGGTTGCCTATTCAGGGAGTTTTCTGAACGCCTGGGGACGAGTTTATCCGCGGCTGTTCAGCAGATTGTTTCGTTCTCATTCTGCTATTAGGAAAGGCTAATGGAATGATTCTTAGAACCCGCAGGGGGCTCACTCTTTGCGTTGGCGCTGCAAAGTGTGAACCCCAGAGAAGCACGCTACGAGCCCTTACAATCCGTGTCGATAATCCGCGACAAGCGCTTACTACGGCTGCATCGTGAGCACGTAATTGAGCATTTGATCGGCGGTCGAGATGGCGCGTGCGTTGGATTGGTAATCACGTTCCGCCACGATCAGGTCCGACAGCGCGGTGGTCATGTCGACATTCGAGGCTTCCAGCGACTGGCCCACAATCGTGCCGCGTCCACCAGAATTAGGTATCCCAATGCTGGGAATCCCGGCAGCGGGTGTTGCTAGGAACATGTTGGATCCGTTGAGCTGCAACCCTTGCATGTTTTGGAAAGTGGCCAATGCAACTTGCCCAAGCGTGAGGGTCTGGCCATTTGAGAAGACCCCTTGGATGGTTCCGTCAGCGTTGATGGTGAAAGATTGGAGAGCGCCGCTCGTGTACCCGTCCTGCATGGCGCTGGAGACGTTGGACTGACCTGCCACCTGCGTGATGTCGGGCGAGTTTGTGGTGGGGTTAAAGAGTTGCCAGGTGAGGCTTAAGTTCTTGGCACCGTCCGTCAGCCCTGTAACATTGATGCCGGTCACATCGGCGCTCGGTGAGATCAAGTTTCCGCTGGCATCAAACTGCAATGTGCCGGTACCGACCGACACCGGAGAGCCGGTTTGCCCCACGTCCGCAGCCGGAATCGTGATGTTATAGCTCCACGTGTTAGACGCGGCCTTGGTGAAAGTGAAGGTGACAGTGTGGCTGTTCCCAAGTGAGTCATAAACGACTACGGGCTCTGCGAAGGTACTGCCTGCCGCAGCGCTCGATGCCGCCGTTCCCCCTGTCAAAGTGGTTGCGCCAAACGAGCCCCAGGTTGAGGTGGTGGCGATACTGTTGCCGCCCGTCCCCGTCTGGGATGCCGTTAACGTCAAAGTTGATCCACTTGCGGTTGCACTCACTGAGGAATTGGCAGTGGTTCCCGAGCTGTAATTCGTGCCGGCTGTACCCGTACCATCGATGGCGTCGGCCAGGTTGGTGAGGGTATTAGCCGCCGAGGTTGAATCGATTTCAACTTCGTCCGGCGAAGTGCCGAGCGTCGTTTCGAAAGTATAGGTCGTGCCGCCGATGGTGACGGTTTGGCCGGCGGTCGCATTCGCCGTCACCGTGAGCGAGCCGGTAGCCGCTGTGCCGCTGCCCGACCCCGCTGTCCCTCCTGAAAGCGAGGTTCCTCCAAAGGCGCCCCACGTGGCCGTCGTGGCGATGCTGTTGCCTGCAGTTCCGGCTTGGGCGGCTGTTAGGGTGAGGGTGCTTGATCCCGCAGTCGCGGTGACGGAAGTGTTGGCAGTAGTTCCCGAGCTGTAATTTGTGCCGGCTGCGCCGGTGCCGTTGATGGCGTCGGCCAGATTGGTGAGAGTATTGGCCGCCGAAGTTGAGTCGATTTGAACCTCGTCGGGCGAAGTGCCAAGCGTGGTTTCGAAAGTGTAGGTCGTGCCTCCAATGGTGACGGTTTCACCGGCGGTGGCATTTGCGGTCACGGTGAGTGTTCCGGTTGCTGCAGTTCCGGCGGTGCTGGCAGTTCCGGCCGACGCGTTCAAGTTCATGGTCAGTTCGACGTTGGCCGTGGCATTCGGGGCGCAGATTTGGCCGCTGGCGATTTGAAGAGGAGCGAGCGTTTGAGATGGGCTTATAACTCCGTTGACGGCGGGGTAGCCCAGCACGTAACCGCCGTTGCTGGTCACAAGGAAGCCGGGGTCGTTCTGAGAGAAGTCACCCGCACGGGTGTAAAGGGTCGATCCGCCATCCTGCACGACAAAGAAGCCTGAGCCTTGAATGGCCATATCGGTTGGGACACCTGTGCTGCCAATAGTGCCCTGTGTAAACGCCGAGATTACCGAATCGACCACGCTGCCGGCCCCGATCTGGGTGGGATCGCCGGCACCGTCCGTACCTAACGTTTGATAGAAGAAATCTTTAAAGTTCGCCTCCTGGTTCTTGTAAGCGGTCGTATTGAGATTGGCGAGGTTATTGGAGATGACAGCTAAGTCTTGTGAAGCTGCCTCCACACCCGACAATGAAGTAGAAAAAGATCCCATAACGTTCCTCCTCCTCAGATAAGTAGTCGAAGATTATTTAGGAGACGCGCTGCCGAGCGGAGGACAGCCGCTCCTGTGTTACCGGAATCGCTAACGGTCTGCTTTCCGGCCGGATCGCGACGGCTTCGGCCGGCTCCACGTCAGCTTGAAGCACCGCCGCTAGTCCCCGAGGCCTGATTCGCCGCCACCGAAGCCGCAATCTGGCTAACTGACTGCTGAATCTGCGTTACCGACTGAAGTTCGGTCAGTTGGGCAAGTTGTGTGACAAACTCAGTCGGGTCCACGGGTTGAGTAGGATCCTGATTCTGAAGTTCCGCCGACAACAGTGTCATAAATGAGGTTGTGCTCAGATCGTTGCTGATTGAACTTGTCGAACTTGACGAAGAACTTGTTGATCCCGAGGACGCTGATGTTGAATCCATAGGTCTCAAACCAAGAGTGTTAATCACGTTCATATGAACATCTCTCCTTTGTTTCGATAGGCGAAGGAAACTCGCCGCTAATTCACGCGCGCAGGTTGATTCGAGTCGTTGACAGCCCGAGCGACCCCTCTTCGTAAACCGGCGGAGTCTCGGGTAAAGTTGGATATGTCCCGTCCCCGGTATAGCTTGCAGAGCCCTGCCGGGATCGTGACGGATTTCCTTGGTAGCTGCCGGGCCCTGTTCCACTCGACTGGCCTCCTGACACAGAGCCCTGAAGAACATCCAAGCGCTGCACGCGAAGGCTTCGCTCGCTCAGAGCCTGCTCCAGACGCGAGATTTCGTTGGACATCATCATTTGAGTTTCGCGAGCTTCTACGCGAATTGATGCGCCAATATCACTCCCTCTCACTATGGTTCGCACATCAATCGGGCCCAGCGACTCGGTGCGCAGCTTGACTTGCATCTCCGCACTGCCGGCTTGCTGTGTGAGACGTGCAGAACTTACTGACTCGCGGACGGCCGCCTGGTAGCCGGTGGGAAGGCTCGTGTTGGCGGCTTCGGCGCGGCCCTGCGGCGCTCCCACAATCTGGGGAGCCGCGCGACCTGTTGGAGGCGGCCCCTGGATGCTGAACTGCGGCGAAGCAGGAGAATCCAAAGTGGTCTTTGGCAAACCGGGTTTTGCGTCCACTTCTTTCGTCGGGTCCCGCACTGCATCTCCATCGTTTTTGTGGCCGGAAGCTGCCGGCTGCCTGGTGTCGCGGACTGAGGGATCCGCTTCATCCTCCTGGGCTTGGACGGGAGCCTGCGCAAGCGAGTCTGGAATGGGAATCGGTGCACCATGGCCGCTTGGCCCTTGCGCGGTGCCAGATGCCGCCTGGGGATTTTCGCTTCGACCCGAACTCACAGGTTCGCCCTCGTTGAGGGATGACGTAGCCTTGGTCGATCCAAATGACTGCGCGAGCGAATAGTCCGGTACGACGAAGAGAGTCATTGTCTCGTCATCGCTAGGGGCCACGGAGTCGTAGGAGCCGCCAGCGGACTCGCCGGCGCCGGCCGCCTGTTGAGGTACGGTTGATTGGGGAGGGCCGGTCGGAGCTTGCGGTTCCGAATGCGTCGCGGTCTGCTGGATTGGCGCTCCCGCGCCGACGGCTCGCACGCTAATGCGTGGGTTAGCCATCCCTAATTGAGTCGCGGCATTCTCTAACCCACTGGCCGGGCCGTTAGACTCTATTGCAGTGACCGACGCCTTCGAAGAGAGATTTAATCCCCCGCCAGAACCTGGCTGCGCTTGTTTCGATGCGATGCCTCTAGCTGTGCTTAGCGGAACAAGCGCCGGATCTTCATTGAAAGGCGTTCCTTGGTTCCGTGGGGACGCCTTTGAGTCTTTCTCTTGGGGTGCTGCAGATTTGGGATTGTTGAGGCTGGAGGTACTTTGCAATTCTGACCCTGTTGTTGCGCTGCTCAGTGACGATGCGGTTTTGATTGCTGAATTAGATGATGTATAGTCTGGGCCGCTGGTGCTCTCTGTGTTAACCGGGGCTTCTCCATTTGCGGGACCCTGGACCTGCGCGGGTGTCGATACAATGGATAACCAAGTGGTTGTCTCCGCTAGCGCGCTTCTTGGTCCGTTACTCAAGTGGTTCATGTTCGGCGCGTCGGGAGCAGCGGTCCAGAGAGGATTTAGGTCATTTGGAAGAGCTGCTTTCGACCCTCTAGTCGAGGCGGATGCAACTGTGGCATTACGGGAGGGCGCTAGCGGCTCCGGCTCCGCAATGACATACTGAGATGGAGAGAGTGCCGCTATCGCTGGTTCTTCGGTTACTTCACTCGACTGGATCGGATTCGCTCCGAGAGCAGCGGGAACTTGATCCGATGCGTGTTCTGCAACGTCTACAGATTTATGTTGCTCGGATGCGTTGGTCCTCGCCGGGTTTGAAGGCTGCGGCGGTGGATCGACGACGTTCGGTGTGGCCTGGCTTAAGGCGGGATCCTTCGAGCTCTTGGATGGAGAGGCCTCTATTTTGGGACCGGCGCCGCTGGGAGGTTGTGGAATCCCCACGCCTGCGAGTGCGTTGTGGAGCTGCGCAGGTGTTTCCCCTTCTGCGGGCCTTGAGGATTTGCTTATGCGGCTCGAGATTGTCGAATCTGCGCTTGCTGGCTGCTCCAGAATCGTCATTGTGACTGCGGGCCGTTGTTGAGTCACGGCGGAATGCGGCGTAGGGCGAGATTGGGTCAAGGACGAACCGGATTCGGCCGGTAATGCATTGTTGGGTGAAGCCGATTTTGCACTTGAGGCCGATGTGGGCCGTTCCTGAGGCTTTGGAGGATCCTGAGACGGGAGTGTTGGCGACGAGCTCGCAGCAGCCTGCGTCGGCGCGACGCCGACCGCCGAAGGGGCTTGTAACTTGTCTTTCAGCGTAATTTTAGCAGGCGTCGAGGAGAAGTGAAGCGCGGCTGCCTCGATGAGAGTAATAGTGGACGGGGTGTTGTCCTTTGGGCTGGTTGTTGTGGGGAGGGAGCCTGGCGGCGCAGTCACGTCCTGCAGTCCTGCCGAGGGACCGGCGGCTTGGCGACTATGGTCCCAGTCTTCAGACGGTTTCCCTATCCCCAGCGCACCTCCCCGCACGCTGGCCTGCGCCGGATCAGTCGGGCTGGGCTTGAAGACGAGCCTACTGCTAAGTTCGGTTGCAAAACCCACTTTCGCCTGCGTATTCGAAGCTGCTTGCGCGTTTGTGGTGGCCCCAGTCTGGCCTTCTACGCTGACCATGTTAGCGGCGAGAACTCTCATTGTGTCTGCCCCTAGAGGGCAACTCTAATCGAGCATACGCTGGTCCAAACCTGACTCGAGCCGGGAATTGGCCCAAGGTAATGGCGATCTTCTGCCGCCTCAACGGGTTTCGGGACCAGGAAGGGAGAAAGGTAGCGTGTTAGGATGGTTCAGCCGGGATTTCTTGGGTGGAAAGTTTTGCCGAGTCTCCAGGCAACTACTGACCTTCAGCAGGAGTTTGAGAACGAATGAGGAACATGTCGGTTGCCTGCTGCTGTTCGCGGCGCGCCTGAGCGCGTCGATAGGCGGCAAGTTGGCGTTCGTAAAGGCGGGTAATGACCTCCAGGTTCCGGCGCGCTTCCCGGTATTCGGCCAGTTGCCCTTCGCGTTGCCGGCTCAAACTCTCGACCAGTTGGGCTAGCACCTTTATTCGCTTGAGACGCGAGGCGGAACAGATGACCTGAAATTGAACTTCGGCTCCCGTCATTCCCCGCTTTAGGCTTTTGGAAAGAGATCCGGCCTCGTCGATCTGCCCCTGCTTCAGAGCGGCAAGCTGCTTCTGAGCGGCGAATAGTTGAAGTGTGACGGCTGCGAGACGCTGCCCCTCGCGCCGTTCATAAATGGCGCGCAGACGTTGAAGGGCCTTCAGAGGAAAACGAAATGCCATAATGGAACCCTCTACGTTGGAATGGCCTGCAAGGCCGATACGGTCTGGTCAAACGGAGCTTTCTCGTCAGGCCGCTGCTGAAGAAACGAGGTCAACGCCGGGATAATCGCCAGGGCTTGGTCCAGAATCGGGTCGAGACCTTTCTGGTAAGCGCCCACTCGAATCGTGTCTTCGGATGCAGCATAGGCGGCGGCCAGACGACGCAACCGGCTGGCCTTCTCCATGTGGGCACGCGTGCTGACGGCGGGCATGAGACGGCTGAGGCTGTCGAGAATCCCGATGGGCGGGAAATGGGTTTGCGAAGTGAGTCGCCGGTCGAGCACGATGTGGCCGTCTACGAGCGCCCGGATGGAATCTACCAGCGGGTCCAGTTGGTCATCCCCTTCCATCAAAACCGTGTAAAAGGCGGTAATGCTGCCTCCATTGAAGCGCCCGGCGCGTTCAATCAACTGCGCGAGGAGACTGAAAACCGAAGGCGTATACCCCTTGGCGGTGGGCGGCTCACCGGCTGCCAATCCGACTTCGCGCTGCGCCATCGCAAAACGCGTCAGAGAATCAACCACCAACAGCACCTGCTTGCCGCGGGCGCAGAAGTACTCCGCCACCGCAGTCGCGGTCAGAGCCGCTCGTATGCGCAGCAACGGAGACTGATCCGAGGTCGAGACCACAACCACTGACCTTTTACGCCCCTCCACTCCCAGCGTGCCCTCTAGAAACTCCCGCACCTCACGGCCGCGTTCGCCCACCAGGGCTAGCACGGCAAGGTCGGCCGCATTGCCGCGAGTCATCATGCCCACTAAGGTGCTTTTGCCTACCCCGCTGCCGCCAAAAATCCCCAGCCTTTGCCCTCGGCCGCAGGTGATGAAACCATCGATCGCCCGAATGCCCGTCGCCAGCACCTCTCGGATGGGCAGTCGCTCGAGAGGGGCAGGTCCGGACGCATGTAGCGGTTGATGGTCGCGAGCGCGATAGTCCGGAAGTGAATCGAGTGGCTTTCCCGCAGCGTCGATCACTCGGCCTAGCAATTCCTCGCCTACGCGGACGGCAGGTTG
>Ga0181538_10001606_pt1 | contig 24866 bp, 7 predicted proteins | sample PEATcosm2014_Bin_40_FD_119773 | JGI IMG/M metagenome (GOLD analysis project Ga0181538, IMG submission 119773) | Peatland microbial communities from MTU Mesocosm Facility, Houghton, MI, USA - PEATcosm2014_Bin23_30_metaG | ecosystem: Environmental > Terrestrial > Soil > Wetlands > Peat | place... | reverse complement strand
CCCGGCGCCACCGTGACCGTCTTCCCGTCCTCTCCGGGGCGCACGTCCATTTCGGTGACGGCGACGCTCGGCAGCGTGGCTGGCTGCTCGCAAACCACCCGCACCACTTCGTGAAAGATGCGGCTCTTCAGCCGGTACGGTCTGCGTCCGGTGATCAGCTCATACAGAATCACGCCGAGGGAGTACAGATCCGTCAGCGGCGTGGTTTCCTCGGCGCGTACTTGTTCCGGGCTCGCATACTCCGGCGTCATCAGCCGAATTCCAGTTCGAGTGACCAGGGCGGTTTTCTGATCCGGTTCAACGCGGACCACCTTGGCGATTCCGAAATCCAGCAGCTTTACTGTTCCGTCGGCGGTCACCAGGATATTTCCTGGCTTCAGATCGCGATGAATCACACGATGTTGGTGCGCATAGTGAACAGCGGCGCAGACGCTCTGGAACAGACGGACGCGCTCGCTCACATTGAGCTTCCGGTCTTCGCACCATTCGTCGATCGGCTTGCCTTCCACGTACTCCATGACGAAGTAGGGCCAGCCTTCTTCGGTTGAACCGCCATCGCAGATTCGCGCGATGTTCGGGTGTTCGAGGGAAGCGAGAATCTCACGTTCCTGCTCAAAGCGCTGAATGATCTCGCTACCCGCCGTTTCCGGTGTAACCACTTTGATCGCCACCCGCTGCTGGAAAAGTCCGTCGTTGCGCCGGCCCAGGTAAACCGTGCCCATTCCTCCGCGTCCGATCTCACGCAGGATCTCGTAAGGCCCCAACCGCCGTCCTTCCATCCTTCGCGGGTCGGTGCGCAGCTCCGTCGGCGCCGCGACGGAGCCGTCCAGAAAGGTGACAGTGCGCTGGTGCGCATCCAGCATTCGCTCCACTTCGGCTCGCAGATCCTGATCCGATTGTGCAGCCTCGTCCACGAACACTTCGCGTTCGGCGGGTTGTTTTTCCAATGCTGCTTCAAAGAGATTCCTAACCTGGCGAAACCGTTCGGGTGTCATTTTTTCATGCTCCATACGGGTTAGCGGGTACGGCGGCAAAAACAGCTCAATTATAATACCAGGAGCATGGCCGACCAAACGGGTGAACAGCCGGTGACTACCCTCTTGCTCAACTGGCGCCACGGCAATCGCGAGGCCGGTAACGAGTTATTGGCGCGGATGCAACCAGAGTTGCGGCGGATCGCCGCAAGCTACATGCGGCGAGAGCGAGCCGGGCATACTCTACAGCCGACCGCGCTAGTGAACGAGCTATACGTGAAGCTGATGGCCGGCGCGACGGTCGAATGGCAGAACCGGGCCCATTTCCTGGCCTGGCCGCGCAGCAGTTGCGGCGGATTTTGGTCGATCACGCTCGGCGACGTCAATCGGAAAAGCGCGGCGGCGGATTGGAGGCCACAACACTCGGCGAAGGGTCGGCCATTGCCCGGCCGTTTGAGGAGAGCCTGCTCGACTTGCATGCTGCGCTGGATGGGCTATCGGCGTTGGATCCACGCGCCGCGCGGGTGATCGAACTGCGGTTCTTCGGTGGGCTTACGGAAAAAGAAGCGGCGGAGGTTTTGGGGATTTCCATCGCGACACTCAAGCGGGACTGGGAGGCCGGGCGTGCCTGGCTGGTGGACCGTCTCCGCTGGGGTCAGAGGAGCACTCCGGATAAATAGTTCGACCCGGCCCTCCGATCGCTCCGTTCGCTATCGGCGATCTTCACCGGCAATGTCGAGCTCATTTCCAGTTCACCGTCCTGCTGAAACCCCACTGCTGGACTGGTGGATTCCCGATCCCCGCGTTCTGCACCCCCAATCCCGATAAGCGCTTCGACGCCATTCATCCTCGGGTGTGGGCGGCGAATTTCAGGGCCTCGAATGGGTTCGATCCGGCGCCGGACGGCAAACGCGTCGCTGTGGGGATGCCGGTGGCTACCTCGGAACCGCCCAAGCCGGGGCATGAGGTGACGTTCCTTATTCAATTTCTTCGACGAGTTGCGCCGCCGCGTACCGATGGGGAAATGAAGACGCATTGCCTGTAGCGTTTTGATAACCAGTAGGGTTGTAGACGCTTTGACGGGATAGTTTCCGGTTGGTCGGCCACTCGGAAGTTATCCCGAAACACCCGTTTTTTGTCCACGACCGCTTTTCTGCGCGGTCAGAACGTCGTTAAACACTTCGCGACAAGGGAGGACCGACTTCAACCAAAGCACGAAAACGACGCGATTTTCGCCGCGCCCACGTCGTCTCGCCGCGCGGATCTGGTTGACGGTATTGTCGGAGAGTTTCTTGTCTCGAAACAGGTGAGCGGTGTACTCGCGGATCTGTTCGGGCTTGAGCCGTTCAGGTGGTTGCTGGAAATAGCCAGCCAAGTCATCGAGCACGCGCAGATAAGCGCGCGTGGTACCTTCGGTGTAGTTGCGACGCGCGATTTCCTCGCGCGTCACTTTTTCGTAATGGGTCACAGGGACCTCCTTGTGACCCGAACTTAACTCCACTCAACGAGGAAAGCTCGCATGCCACGCACGCGAAGCGTCTGCCGTAAGGCTTAGTTCAAGTGGGCTTATCGTACTTTGTCCAGTCGGCGACCATCGTGGTAAGCCGGCCCGCCGCGTGAGACAAAAACAACTCGGTAAGGTGCCCGATCTTTCGTGCGAAATGCCCAGGCCTTCGCGGGCGTGCCGGAGCTAGCGGAGTTTTTCACAACGCTTGCAGGCGTTTGGCCGGATCGTTTTTCCGCTCACGATCTTGACCCCAGGAACTGCTATATTCTGGTTCAGGTTTGACAATTATGTGTGGAAACGAATAACACTGATTTGTTGGGCGGCGTTTTCCTTAGGTAGTGCACCGAGCGCAGCGGAATCATTCACTGTTCACTCTGCAGCAACAGTTGGCCACATCGAGGTCCGGTATTCTCTTACCGGTGCATTCGGCGGATATGGCGGTTTCATCCGCGATCCCAGTGAGGATGGGGCGTATCGAATCCCACTAGAGCAGGAAGGCAAGTCGGCAGTCGCGCTCGAACTTTGCCACGCTATTGCGGAAAAGGCCACGGTGTTCAAGGCGAATGAACTGGACAGACTTGCGTGCGCGGTCGCGGCTGCCTGCGACGAGGCGCCCCCTCCCACCCTTCGTGAGTTGAGCAAGCGACTGGGGTTTCGAAGCTCAACGGTTCTTCGAGATCGATTTTCCGATCTGCATCATGATAGTGTCTGAACTAGATCCAGCCAAGGTTTTGGCGGCATACGCGTGGCTATTGCGGTCAGCGGCCGGCGCGGGCCGGATTGCAGAGGAATACATGAAGAAGAAGCTATCTCGCCCCAAACCGAGTTCGTCCCAAAGTCCCGCCTGGGTGGAGTCCCCGCCCTTGCAGATCATGGTTCTGTTGTTCCTCGTGTGCGCAGCTTACTCGAATTCGCTGGGTGGCGGATTCCATTTTGATGACCAGGCAATCTTCCTCGATACCGACATCATGAGTTCCGGGTTCGGCTGGAGAATTTTGCGGTTCATGCAGACCCGTCCACTGACCTTCCTGACATTCCACTGGAACTACCTGGCCAGCGGCGTGGCCCCCTTTGGTTTCCACGCGGTCAACATCGTGCTCCACGCTGCGAACACAATTCTTGTTCTGCTGATTGCCCGGCTTCACCTGCGCGGGTCTTTGGCGTTGCTGGCAGCAGCAATTTTTGCCGTACACCCGCTTCAGACACAGGCAATAAACTACGTGTTTGAACGGGCTACGCTACTTGCCGCTTTCTTCGCCTTGCTCAGTCTGCTTTTCTTCGTGCGCGAGAACTACGCTTGGGCAGTCGCTGCCTTTGGACTCTCCATGCTTGCCAAGGAGGAGACGATCGCCCTTCCGGCCGTCCTGTTGCTCTACGATTTCGTGTTCAGGCGGCGGATCCGTTGGGGCTTCTATGCGTCCATGTCGGGACTGGCGGCGCTCGCGACCGTTCGTCTCTTTTACGTACTGCAGAAGATGCCCGAGGCGAAGTTGGGATTCGGAAAGGGGATTCCAGGAATCCTCTACGCCTTGACGCAATGTCGCGTGGTATGGGTGTACCTGCGCTTGTTTTTCTTTCCGGCAGGACTAAACCTCGATCACCACATCGAGCTTTCTCAAGGCCCTGCCACTCCACTAGTTACTCTTCCCGCCTTGTTCCTGCTGGTGCTGTTGATTGGCGTGCTTGGGTGGCTGACGTGGCGGCGGACTGTGCCGGCGTTCTGGGCGCTAGGTTTTTTCGTGCTGCTGGCACCCAGTTCGAGTGTGGTCCCGGTAGTCGATCTGATGTTCGAGCACCGCACCTACTTTCCGCTCGCCTGTTTCACAATCGCTGCGGCTTGTTTGGTGGATCAGTGGCATTGGTCTTTGCGAGTGTGGGCTCTGGTGGTTTTGGTGGCAGCACTGCTCGCGGGTACCATCGCGCGTAACGGGGTTTGGCATGATGAGCGTTCGTTGTGGACCGACGTCATAGAAAAATCTCCCGGTAAGGCGCGTGGCTATTTTCTGCTGGGCCAAGCATTTGCCTCTCAAGACCCTGCGCGTGCACGCCAGTTATACGAGCGGGGATTGGCAATCGAGCAGAATCCTCTAGGAGAGACGAATCTGGGGCTCTTACTGATGGCGCAGAACGATTTGGAAGGTGCTCTCGTACACCTCCGCCAAGCTTTGCATTCAGACGGCCGAAACGCTCTTATTTGGAACAATGTGGGTGCCGTCGAGTTGCGTCGCGGCCATTTGGAGGATGGCATCAAAGCGTTGCGCACAGCCCTCGAAATCGACCCCTGCCGTTTCGATGCCAGGATGAATCTGATGCGGGCTCTGTCGGTCGTGAAACAAAGGGACAACGCGGTGCTCGCAGGTCTCGTCCCGGCAACCTGCCATCAACTCCCGGAACAAGCCCGGCAATTGGCGGACGAGCAAAAGTCTCTGCGATAGTGGGTTTGCAGTCACGCAGACCGATGATGACCTGAACTCTCTTTCTCTTCTCGTGTAAGCGGGTGAGAATCACCAGGACGCGGCAATGCCGGGAGGCCAATCCCGTGGATTTGAATTTGTGATCCGGAGGAGCGCTTCTTTGCGTCACGACCTTAGCCAGGAGCCGTATGCGGTAACACTGCACGTACGGATCTGTGCGGGGGGGGCAGCGATGGCCGTCCCTACCGCGACTGATCGATTCCGCGCTCGACCAAGTAAGGATGAGAATGATCCACACGCGCCAGAACGAAGGGTAGCGGAGGATTGCGCCTTTCTCTTTTCGGAGCCAGTTCTCCCTCCCGCATCCTCCGCCGCGCCGACCGAAAACCACCGTTGCAAGCTGAGCGCCGCCTGGCGAGTAGAGCACTTCTCCATGGCGGCGACGAAGCTCAATACGTTCCCCTCATCCCCGACTCACCTACAAAGTGAATGGGAAAAGCGTGACCGAGAGCTTCGCCAGCCCCGCCGCGCAAAAGAAGGTGGAAGTCGAAGTCGCGGCCTTCCGCCGGTTTCAGCCGTTGAGCGGTCCTTTGTAGCGGTGAACAAACAGATTTGCCGGACACGGCCGGTGGAGGAAACACTTTCGCCGCAGAAAAAAACGGCAGAAGCGATCCAACAAGAAGTCACCCAAGAAGTAGGCCGGATCGTACAGATCGTCTTCGGCGATTGGCATAAGACCGGCACGATCGATCTGGAGGCCGTCGAGTTGCTAGTGCGGGACTCGATGCACCACGCCGGGGCAATGGCCATGCAGCGGTTGTCGTGCATGCCGGCACCGCACGACCGCCAGGTCCCCTGCGGCTGCGGTCAGCAAGCTCGATAACCACGAAACGCGCCCGAAACAGATCCTGACCATGCTGGGGCCCATAGTGGCGGAATCCGTCCGCCACCTCCCACTTCGGGTGGTCCATGGGCTTGACACTCAGAAGGGCTGAGGCGTAGCTGGGGCGGACTCAACGGGAATAGGGACGCGGCGGGAGCAGGTCGAGTGGAAATGAGTGTTCATTGCTTGGCGATGTGTGTTAGCCTAACTCTCTCTCGGAGGTGCCCAGTGTCGATATTTTCCCGGTCATTGGATCAGGCACGGAGAACCTCCGCTTCGGCGATATTAGCCGTAATAGCAATGGCGTTGTTGCCGCCCCTACACGGACAGTTGCTGACCATCCGGAACGAGGGCCTCACCGCAGCCCGGGCCGGGTCGGACTTTCGACTGGAACTTCGGGCATATGGAGGAAGGACGCCTTATGGATGGACTCTTTCCAGCGGCTCCGTACCTCCCGGTCTGGTACTGGACTCGCGCGGTGTCCTTTCAGGTAAGCCCACGGCACCCGGTATCTTTCCAATGTTGGTCCGCGTGCGGGACGGTGCCGGACATACGATAACAAAGGATTTATCCCTGGAAGTAGTGTCTCCTGGCGATCCCGTCATTGTGACCCCTTCAGAACTGGACGATGTCCAGTTAGGGCAAGCGGCCAGCATCCGGATCGAGGCCCGCGGCGGTGCCAGTCCTTACTTCTGGAGCGCCGACCCCGAGTCTGTACTTGATTCCGGCCTTTCGTTGGCTACCGCGGCAGCGGCGGACGGGTCCATCACGGCGAGCCTCGTGGGAATTCCGCGAATCAGCGGCCAAAGTCGATTCCGGATCCGTGTCACCGACGCAAACGGCAGGTCCGACGTGCAGGAGTTTGGACTCCGCGCGACCCAACTCACGCTTCAGGACGCTCCGCCTCCAATTCTGCGACTCTTCGATCCGTATGAGCACCGCTTGCTGGTGAACGGCGGGAATCCGCCTTACCGGTGGACGCTGGAAGAGGGCGTCCTGCCCGACGGACTGGCTCTCAGCACGGAGGGAACGATCTTCGGTGTTCCATCCGCGCTCAACGTGGATCCGCCCTGTTACCGGATTCAGGTAACCGACAGCGCGGGAGACGCGACGGCCCGGCAGATCTGCCTGCCCATTGAGACTGGAGACCAACTGGCGATCCGGGTGAGTCCGTCAGAGATACCCATATTAAGCGTGGGTGAACCGTTTCAACTGAGCCTGGACGCAAAGGGTGGATTGGGGAAGTACCTCTGGAGGATTCGGAGTGGTTTACTGCCCGAAGGTTTGTCGCTTTCATCTGATGGCGACTTGGCAGGCACGCCAGTTGGGACCGGGGAGTTCATGTTTACGGTAGAAGTGACAGATGGAGTCCAAATCTCCGAACGCCAACTATCTCTGACTGTGTCGTCCATGCGTATGAAACTGCCGATGGCCGATGCCATGTTTGGCGTCCGTTACTCTTACCAATTTGAGGTTGCGTCGGGATCCGGCCCGTTCACGTGGTCACTACCCCCTGGTTCAGCCCTGCCCGACGGCCTAGCTCTTGCGGCCAGCGGTTTACTTGCCGGCGTGCCAGTTGCATCAGGGTTGTTTCGTTTCCCCGTGCTGGTGGTAGACGGCAATTCTGAAACCCTGATCACGCACGTGCTTTTGGAGATCCGAAACGGCGATGTAACCGGCGCAACACCCGGCGCCTCAGAAGCTGCGCAGCCCGCCGCCGCCTTCGGACCGCTCTCAAGCGGGTCTTCCGATGCTAGCTCGCCGGTGGAAATCGCGACACCCGGAACGTTGCCCGACGCTATAGTGGGCGTGCCTTATTCAGTTGCGTTGTTTGCCGCTGGCGGGACGCCTCCGTACACGTGGACTCTACAGCCCCCGCTTCCCACGGGGCTCTTCCTGAGTTCAAACGGGGTGCTTTCGGGGACGCCGACCACAGCGGTAACGGGTGCGTCGTTCGAGATCACCGTTACCGACGCCACTTCCGCGAAATATTCCCTCTACTTTACGCTCAATATTCAGCGCCACAACATCGGACCCTCCAGCGGTCTTCTTTCGCTCGCCAGGTACAATACCTCCTATCTCCAGACCCTAACGGTAAGCGGCGGCACCGGGCCTTACACTTGGTCTTTGCCTTATGGCGGTCTCCCGTACGGCTTAAGCCTCAGCTCGAGTGGAGTGATCTCGGGGACCTGTCTCACAACTAGTTCGAGTTCCTTCACCGTTCAGGTAAAGGACTCTAATTCAGCCATCAGCACCAAGATGTTTACCATCAATGTTCTTGGGCCGCCACAACTTCAGCTTGCTATTCAGACCGCCCCGGACTTCCCGGATGTGGCTCTCGGTGGATCCACGTACGCTGCGTTGACTGCCTCGGGTGGGGTGCCGGGCTACGTGTGGTCTTTGGCTCCCGGCTCGCTGCTCCCGCCCGGCATGTTCCTGCTATTCGGACCGTCCCTGCCTTCCAATGAGTCGCCGGGCACGACGATCCTGGCGGGAATCGGAGCGGTTACGGGAACTTACACATTCACCCTAAATGTTAGCGACGCCGCTTTCAACACGGCCAGCCGGACATTCTCCCTTGTGGTTTCGGCGCTCTCATTAGTAAACAGCCTTCCCGTTGGTAATCTGAACCTGGCCTACTCCCAGGGCCTCACGATCACCGGAGGCACGGGACCCTACACATTCGTATTGTTGCCAACGGGGGATCCACTGCCCACTGGGCTCGTGTTGAGCACTTCCGGCCTGATCTCAGGCACTCCGGCCGAAACCGGCAACTTCAATCTCCTAATTCGGGTAACGGATACCGCCGGAGGCACGGCGACGATAACCGTGGGGCTTGTCATTAACTCGGGCACTCCCCAGACTATCGGAATCAACGTCCATACTCTCCCGGACGCTTACCTAGGTCAGGACTACTACGCCTTGTTGAACCTATCCGGAGGTACCGGCACATACACGCTTTCCGTGGCGTCCGGAACGCTTCCGCCCGGCCTGGTGCTCCTTAACCCACCCACCTATTCGCCGGCAATTTGGGGAGCCACTACCGCCAGCGGATCCTACACGTTTACCGTCCGCGTCACGGATGGTGGAGGCAACCTGGGGCTCCGCGTTTTAACCATTAAGGCCTCGCCGATGTTTGGGGCCACTCCGGCACTGGCTCCGGGCACGGTGGGAGTTCCCTATTCGCAGACGCTTACCATCTCCGGCGGCGCTGGCAGTCCCACGTGGGCGCTAACATCGGGTTCGGCGCTGCCCCCGGGCCTGGGTCTGGCGGCTTCCGGAGCCGTTTCCGGCACACCTACGGCGCAAGGCTTCTATAGCTTCGCGGTTTCAGTCACCGACGCCGCCGCCAACAGCTTGTTCCTGTCCTACTCGTTGAACGTATCGCAGTTGCAGATCCTGAGCCCACTGCTGTTCCCCGAGGCCACGACCTACTCACCCTACTCCATCGCTCTCGCTGCAATCGGGGGCACCCCGCCGTACACATGGTCTTCCCAATACTCTGGATACTCTGGCAGCACGATTACCAACGGTGTACTCACGGGAACTGCGTATGCTGCGGGCCTCACCAGCTTCTCTTATCAAGTTGCCGATTTTAACGGGTTTACGGCGAGCCAGGTATCCGGCATGTTTGTGGTGAATTCGCCGTCCGGTCCGGTGGCCATCACCACCGATCAGAACCTGGGTGAAGTGCAAACCGGAACGCCCTTGATCAACATCATCACCACAAGCCCCGGGATCGGCAGTTATCCCTATGGCAATGACGGCGGAGTCGCTTTCTCTGGCGGAATCGCATTCGGTGCGGTCGGCGGCACACCACCCTACACTTGGGCGGTCGTCAATGGTTCCTCGCTGCCGGCGGGGCTGACCCTCCTTCAGGGAAGCAACCTGCCGCCCGGCGCCACGCCGGGCAGCGTGCTGTTGGGCGGCGTGCCAACGATTCCTGGCAATTACTCGTTCGAACTACAGGCAAATGACAGCGGATCTTTGAGTGTGCTGCGGCGGTTCTACCTCACCGTCACGCCGGTGCGCATTGCTCCGTTGACCAACCTGAACTACTCGGCCACCTTAGACGCTCCGTACTCCGCCAATTTCGTCGCCACCGGCGGTACTGCGCCCTACACCTGGGCGGTGGCTCCCGGGACGGTACTGCCCGCTGGCATGACCATCAGTGTGGCTGGGATATTGTCCGGTGCGCCAACAGAAACAGGCAGCTTCACTATCAGCGTTCGGGCGACCGATTCGGCTGGCTTTGGGTGGACCACCAGTTTCAACGTGTACGTCAACGGCACAGGGCCGGGCACTCTTGATATCCAGCCCGATTCCCCACTCCCGATTGCCTACGTCGGCCAGCCCTATGCCCTGTCAATCTATGCCTATGGGACCGGGCCATACACCTGGTCAATGGCGAGTGGAAGTGTGCTGCCCGCCGGGATTCAACTCATCACCTCCTCGTCGAACTCTGTCCAATTCTGGGGGATTCCAGGCGCAGCCGGCAACTACACGTTTTCGGTTCAAGTGATTGACGCAGCGGGATACACAGGAGTGCGGACCTACTCACTCCAGGTGTCACCGCTGGCCAACTCCCAGAGTTCGTTGCCCAACGCCGTAGTCGGCGTACCTTATACCACGACTCTCAGTATCACTGGGGGAGTTGGGCCATACACCTGGGCTCTGGCGGCAGGTTCCAAGCTGCCGGACCTGCTCGGCCTGAGTTCCAGTGGCGTCCTTTCGGGCACGCCTCAGTATCCGGGCAGCTTCTCGTTCAGCGTAGTGGTTTCCGATTCCGCCTCTCACAGCCTGACCCTTTCGCTAACGCTGACCGTACTGGGCTTGAACACTACCGGCAGTGGTAGCCTGCCGGCCGCCACCGTAGGAGTTGCGTATTCCCAGGCGCTTCCAGCCAGCGGTGGTGTGGGGCAACTCACATGGACCTTGGGGTCCGGTTACAGCCTACCCCCAGGGCTCAGCCTCAGCTCCGCCGGCTTGATTTCAGGCACGCCGACAACTGCCGGCAGCTATTGCTTCACGGCGGCCGTTGCCGATTCGGTTGGCAACAACGCGACGATGTACTACTGCCTACCAATCAATTCGCTTACGCCTTCAGCGCTGACGGTTTATTCCAATTTTTCCAACGGTGCTTTAGGTGAAGTATCCAGCGGATCTTCTGTCAGTTTCCCGATCAGCGCAAATGGCGGCGCACTGCCCTACACCTGGTCGGCCGCTCCCGGTTCCAGCCTGCCCCCCGGGTTGTCTTTCAGTATTGGCGCCGACACTAGTAATGTCTCCCTTTCCGGTATACCTTCGACGCCCGGGTCGTACAGCTTTGTGGTGAGGGTCACGGACTCGCAGTCGCGTTCGGCCACCGCCACCTTTACGCTCACCGTGTCCGCACTGACCATTCTGATTCCTTCCCTTTCATCCAATCCGGTGATCAATAGCCCTCTCACCGCGCCCTTCGCCGTCTCCGGCGGCACTGGTCCTTATTCGTGGACCGTGGCAAGCGGCTATCCACCATCGGGCCTAACCCTCAGTGCCGGAGGGGTGCTGTCCGGGACACCAGCGGAGAGCGGGCAGATCAGTTTCGGGATTCGGGTTACGGACAGCACGGGAAATTCGCGAACAATTTCGTACTCGATTTTCATCAGCTCGGGAACTGCAGTAACGCTCGGGCCTTTTCTGACCACATACTGCGGCAGTTATTATTCATGTGCGCAGCAGCAGGCGCCCGACGCGATTCGAGACCAGGAGTACAGTCTCCAGATGGTAGTAAGCAATGGGACTGCCCCCTACACTTGGTCAATCGCGTCGAGTTCCAATTTGCCGGCCGGAATGATCCTAGTCAGCGGGGAGGACTACACACCGACCGTTTGGGGAGTACCCACAGCTTCAGGGACGTATGTCTTCACCGTTCGAGTTACAGACGGCGTTGGGAACTTGGGGGTGCAGGCGATCCATCTGAATGTCGGCGCCCTTTTCGACACTACGGGAGATCTCACCATTCAGCCACCGGTAGTTGGGGCTGCCTATTCACGCACCTTCTCCGTCAGTGGCGGGCAGAGCCCTTACACCTGGAGCCTTCCAATTGGTTCGGCGCTGCCGCCAGGGCTGGCAGTGAATGCTTCGGGCCTGGTTTCAGGCACACCAACCACAGCGGGCTACTACACCTTTATGCTCCGCGTAGCAGATGGTGCAAGCGACGTTCAAAATTTCAGTTATACCCTCAATGTCGGAATTCTGACGATCACCACGCCGGGCTTCCTGCCAAATGGAGTTGCGGGTAGCAGTTACAGTCAGATCTTTCAGGTGACTGGTGGCAGTGGACCATATACATGGTCCGCAGGTCCTTACTCGACCGTCCCTTCTTCTTATAGTGTGCCGCCTGGCTTGAGCCTCAGTACTAGCGGAGTTCTGGCCGGAACGGATGCGAGTTACTTCTCGGGAGAGTATGATTTTGCCGTGTCCGTCTCCGATTCGGCGTCGAACGCCGCAACGAAGAATTTTACTCTGTATGTGCTGCCATCCAGTCCCACTACATTGAGCATCTCGACAACCGCAGCCTTGGGCGAGATCTCCATCGGGGATGTCTTGTCTACGAGTCTTGCCGCTAGTGGGGGTGCGCCCCTCTACACATGGTCGGCTCCCAACGGCCTTCCGAGCGGTCTTGTCAAGCTTTCTGGCAGTGCGTTGCCGTACGCTTCTGAGGGGTGTTATATTTTCTTTTCTTGTGAGGAGAATTTTCCTGGTACCGTCCTTCTTTACGGTTACCCCACTACTGCCGGAACGTATACTTTCCCCATAACGGTGATCGACTCCGCGAGCAATATAGCGACCCAATCCTTTACGCTTATTGTATCCCCCGTTGATATCTTCAATCCGGCGACCCTCAGCCCGACCATGGGTATAGCCTACTCGCACACATTTCAAGCGGTAGGGGGTACGTCACCGTATAGGTGGTCGGTGGCATCCGGCTTTTTGCCAGTCGGCTTGGCCGTTGCCACGGACGGACAACTTGCAGGGACAGCGCAGGAAAACGGATCCTTCACCTTTAACCTGCGGGCCACTGACGCGAACTCCAACACCCGCACTGTGCCCGTCAGCCTCAGCATCAGCTCGGGGACGCCGTGCAGCATCACGTTGACGGATCAGCAACTACCGGATGCTATCCTCGGTGAGGTATACAACTATCAGCTCGGATACTCCGGCTGCCAAAACCCCATTACTTTCAGCGTTGGCTCTGCGTCCACCTTGCCGTCTGGGCTGCAACTCCTCAGCCCTCCCGATTCGAGTTTCCCGGGCCTCTGGGGTGTACCGACCGTCGGGGGGAATTATACATTCGTGGTGCAGGCCACGGACTCCAAGGGAAATATCGGGATCCGTTATTTGCATCTGCACGTCGGGGGTTTGATCAATACGACGCCTGTCGTTTCGTCGGGGACGGTGGGTAGCCCGTATACCCAGACCTTTACGGTGTCTGGCGGAACAGCGCCTTATACGTGGACGTTAGCGGCGGGATCGACACTGCCCGCCGGTCTCTCGTTGAGCACCGGCGGAGTGCTTTCGGGAACTCCGACTATATCGGGGACCTTCAGTTTCACTCTAACGGTGACGGACGCGACCGGCCAGAATTCAACTACGGTTTCCGTGAGTTCCCTTTCCATTGCAAGCTTCGCCATCACCACTCCCGAAGTTTTACCGAGTTTCGTGGCGGGGCAGCCATATAGCGCGACGCTGACGGCCTCCGGGGGAAAAACACCTTACACGTGGACGTTGAGTTCGGGAACTCTACCCAACGGACTCAGCCTCAGTGCGACGGGAACGATTTCGGGAACGATTTCCGCCGGCACGGTATGCAACGGCAACTTCTTTTTTGGGGTTTGCTCATTTACGATCCAGGTCGCCGATAGTGCTTCCCACACAGCAACCGCAAACTGTTTCATTTTCGGTGGCACTGCAGGCTCTTCGTCTTCCAGTTCCCCGACCTTCTCCAATTTCGGGGATCTGGGGATCGTCGCCGTCGGGCAACCGGTCAGCTTGTCACTGCAAGCTCAGAATGGGCTTCCACCTTACTTTATTACCGTCGCGCTTGGGTCGAGTTTACCCCCGGGGCTCTCGTTGGTGAACGCGTCGGACTCGGTCGGGAGCTTCACCTTGGGCGGTGCGGCCACCACTCCGGGCCAGTACGTCTTCACACTCGTGGTAACTGATGCCTATGGCAATCACGGCAGCCAGATTTTCGTTCTGACTGTTTCGAGCCTCAGTATTGACACCTCGAACTTCCCGTCGGGCACACTGTATGCTCCGTATTCCCATACGATTTCCGCCTCCGGGGGCAACGCCCCGTACGTCTTCTCGGTACAGGCCGGTTCGGCGCTCCCCTCGGGCTTGACATTGACGCAGGGCGGCCTTCTCTCGGGGAACCCCATGGAGAGTGGTTCATTTTCCATCAACTTTGAGGTGACCGATTCCTCAGGAGTCTCTGTCGCGAGCAACGCCAATCTGTACATCGTTTCCGGCTCCTCATCTACTCTCTACGTCGGCCCCTTCCCCCTCTCCGATGCGTTTCCGGGGCAGGTGTACACCGCGACTTTCTATGTGAATGGGGGCACGCCTCCGTACAATTGGCAATCGACCGGATCTCTGCCACCGGGCTTACTGCTACTCCCCGGTACGGACCCGACCAACCAAAGCAATGTGGTCCTGTGGGGAGTGCCGACTACACCCGGCGTGTTCTCCTTCGACCTCCGCGTGACGGATAGCGCCGGCAACTTCGCTGTGCGGGTTCCGGTAGTTCGCGTGAACCCACTGGTGAACTCGCTGCCGAGTTTACCCGCGGCGGTCGTAGGAATCGGGTATTCCCAGACGCTCGGTGTGATTGGCGGTTCGGGGCCTTACACGTGGTCGCTGGCGCCGAACAACGCATTGCCACCCGGACTGACGCTCGCGCAATCCGGCTTGTTATCCGGCACTCCCCAGACCAAAGGGACCTACAGCTTTAGTGTCGTGACGCGGGACAGCACGGGCGATACGACGACTATCAGTTATGTTCTCGACGTCAACGCTCTGACCATCACGATCAACCCGGTGCTGCCCCCTACCACTCAGAATTCCGCGTACGCCCAGACGTTCACGGCAGCCGGCGGCACTCCGCCATATTCGTGGTCCGGCACTCCGCCCACAGGGCTCACGTTGAACAGTTCCGGGCAACTGACGGGCGTATTTGCGAGTGCGGGCAGTTATTCCTTTTCGGCAACCGTGGCCGACTCCGCCGGCAACACGGCAAGCCAAGCCTTCTCGGTTTACGCTTTCTCCCCGTCCACCACAAACAACCTGTACATCTATTACCCCAGCGAAAATCTAGGGATGGCGTCGTCCGGCAACTCTTATTCGACCTATTTCGAGGCGAACGGCGGTTACTCTCCTTACACCTGGAGCCTGTCGCCAGGATCTTCCGCCCCGCCCGGTTTGCTTCTGTCCCCAAGCGGGAGCATGAGCGGCATTCCAACCTCCAGCGGACGGTACAACTTCGGCATCACCGTACAAGATTCCGCTGGCAACAGCGCGGCATCCGTCTTCACCCTGGTGGTCTCTGCCCTAAAGCTTTATCCGACGCTGCCTAATGGAGCGATGGGAACGGCCTATTCGACAAGCCTGGTTGCAATCGGGGGAATGCCTCCTTACACGTTTGCGCTCGCGCCAGGATCGGCGACCGTTTCGGGCCTTAACCTGAGCTCATCCGGAGTGCTTTCGGGCACGCCCACCGATACCGGCAACCTGACGCTCAGCATTGTCATCACCGACGCGGCCGACAACTCTTCCACCGGTTCCGCCAATCTTTCCATCAGCGCGGGAACAACGCCGACATACGCGATTACCGGCGTCCCTCTGGCCAATGCGACGCCTGGCGTGTCTTATTCGGCAACTCTAAACGCATCCTCCATTTCATACAGTAATTCCCCACTAACGTGGACCCTAAATAGCGGTAGCACGCTACCCGCCTGGCTCAGTCTCCAGGGCAGCAACTACAGCGCCACACTAAGCGGAACTCCGCCATCCGCCGGACAATTCACTTTCACCCTGCGCGTGACCGACTCCAACGGGAACATCGGCCTGCGCACGATGACGCTGAATGTGACGACTTTAGCGAACATCACAGGAAACTCAGCGGCAGGATCATCGATTGGAAGCCCCTTCTCGCTCACGCTTGCGGCCAACGGGGGCACGCCGCCGTTCAACTGGACGCTGGCGACCGGCACCGCCCTGCCTCCGGGTCTTTCCTTGTCGAACGGCACCATCACCGGGACGCCAACCGCAGCGGGACAATACACGGTCTATTTGAATATTACCGACAACTCGGCAAGCCAAATCCTGGTGCCGATCACGATCGGGATCTCCGACCTGACCATCACGGGAAGCAGTTATCTCCCCACGGCGATTACCAACGAAGCTTACTCCACGACGCTTTCCGCCACAGGCGGTACGCCGCCCTATACCTGGTTCGCCACTGGGTACCTGCCGGCAGGATTGGCGCTGAGCAGCGCCGGCGTTCTCTCAGGCATCGTGGGCGCAGGGGGTACGGTTGATACGATCAACGTGGCTGTTCTGGATGCCAACTCCAAAATCGGCATCAGAAGCCTGATTCTGCCTGTGGAGCAGCACGCGAATTCCGGTTTGAGCACCACGAGTGTTTCCTCAGGCTACTCTCTTTCCCTACACTCCTCGCCGTGCTGTCTGCCCGGCGCGTACGGCGGCACGCCTCCGTACACATGGTCGCTGGTTGCCGGCAGCCTGCCTCCCGGGACGGACCTCTATACTACATCTTCGGGTGGGGCGGCGCTCTCCGGCGTTCTAACGACCCCCGGAATCTATCCGTTCCGACTCAAGGTCAGCGATGCGGCAGGCGGCGCTGCCTACTCCACCGTTACGATCACGGTGCAGGAAACGATCAATCCGCCAGTCGCTACGCTCAACAGTGCCTATTCGACGACTTTGACGGCCCAGGGGTTGAGCGCCCCGGTATCCTTCGCGTTGGCGCCGGAGAACGTTTTTCCGGCGGGAATGACGCTGAGTTCGGCGGGAGTATTGTCGGGCACTCCCACGGACACCGGGTCGCAGACTTTCTATGTTCAAATGACCGATTCGAATGGTCGGACCATTATCGCCAGCGTGTCGTTCGAGGTGAGTGGGGGGACGATTTCAATCTGCTGCATCCCGCAGAGTTATTCCAACATTATTCAAATATCCGCCGTTCAGCAGGTAAGTTTTAGCCTGTTTCCGGTCGCTGGCGAGACTTACACGGTAGCATCGGGATCCTCACTGCCGCCCGGGCTGTACCTGTCAGGCGCTGGAATTTGGGGTGCGCCAACCGTTCCGGGCATCTACACCACGACTCTGCTTGCCAGTGGCGCACAACGCACATTCACATTCTCCATTGGCCCACAATTCCAGATATTCACCCGCGCTTTTCCGATCCTGCACGTAGGGCAGGCGGTTTCGCTGAACTTCAATGCCGTCGGGGGAACGCTGCCCTATACGTGGTCGGTGGACCCGGCTTCGCTTCCGCCGCCGGGGTTGTCGCTGAACTCCCAGGGGGTCTTGTCCGGTACGCCAACGGCGAACGGCTCCTTCTATTTCACGGTGGATGTAACAGACGCTTCGACGCCGCAGAATCGGCTTACCTACAGCGCGTCGGTGCTTGTGAGCCCGATGCAGTTTTCCACTGCCGGACCGCTCCCACTGGCGCAACAAGGCCAGTACTACACCACGAGTATCACGGCAACCGGCGGTCTCGCTCCAATTACCTATTCCACCAGTTCGAGTCTTCCCACGGGGATCTCCTTGAGCAGTACCGGCGCTATTACGGGAATGCCCGAGGCCTTCGGGAACTACGAACCCTATATAACGGCCACCGATTCCACCGGCGTCGCCATCAGCCAGTATTACCATCTCTATGTACAATCGGGCGGCGCGACCCCGCTAGTCGCGCTTCCCATCCAGGCGCCCAACAACACCTTCGTAACCGGTTCGCCCATCAATTATCTGCTTACCGCGGTTGGCGGAGCGCCGCCGTACACATGGTCGGTGGCGAACAACTCCAGTCTGCCGGTCGGAGTGTCTTTGCTCCAGAGCGCGACGCTTCCGGTACCGGCATACGCACCGGGAGACGCCATTCTGACCGGGGTGGTCACCAGTCCGGGAAATTACAATTTCACCCTGATTGCCACCGACAGCGCTAAGAATACGGCGACACGCGCTTATCTGTTATCGGGGTCCGCAATTACCGTAAGCACGCCTCAGAGCACGAACGGAGCTGTGGGCACAGCTTTTTCGTACGACCTGGTAGCCTCAGGCGGGACAGCTCCGTACAATTGGTCAACATGGAGCGGCACCCTGCCTTATGGGTTGACTCTATCAGCGGACGGGATTGTTTCGGGAACGCCGACCGATTCGGGCTCCTTTACGGCCACTTTTGCAATGACCGACAGCAGTCAGCCGCCACGACTCGTTTATCGGACCGCGACTTTCACGATCTCGTCTTCGTCCAGCTTACAGTGGTCCACCGGCACATCGTGGGGCCCCTACGCCGTTAATTCGCCTCTGACAATCTATTTGTATGCGACGGGCGGCGCACCGCCCTATGGCTTTAGTGTGCCTTCAGGCTCGACACTGCCCGCGGGCCTGACGCTGAGCGGCGCCAACATAACTGGAACTCCCACAGCGCCTGGCAGGTACATTTTTCCCGTGTTAATGACGGATTCCGCGATGTCCGCGGTGACGCGCAACTTTTATCTTGAAGTTTCTCCAATCTCGGTAACGCCCTCCGTCTTGCCTGCAGCTCAGACCGGAAGTCCGTATTCGGCAACCCTCTCCGCATCCGGCAGCACCGCGCCATACGCTTTCTACGTGTACTCCCTGCCTGTCGGCCTCTCGGTCAGCGGAACGGGCGCAATTTCGGGAACACCCACCGATGGCGGCTATCTTTTCCTTGGCACTGCTGTTTATGACGGCTCGGTCCCCGGAAATTCGGCGAGTTTGGGATACTCCCTAAGTAGCAATGAGACAGTTTACCCGTCGTACGCTTCACCGAGCTATGGATCCGGCTTGATCGAGCCGTTTACGCTGGCCTATACCGACACCGCCGGCGTCGGCGACTTCACCAGCGCAGCCATCTGGTTCACAAACGATCTGACGCCGTCGAATTTCGCCCAAACATGCCTTGTGCAGTACAACGCCGTTCTGAACCAATTCACATTACTGAGTGACGCGGGAGCGGTGACAGCGCAACTCACCGCGCCACCGGGCGCAACGCCGGCGCTGAGTAATAGTCAGTGCGCCGTAAGCAACGCCTCGGTTACAACCTACAACTCCACAACCGGAGCAAATCTTGTCCTGGGCCTCTCGATAACTTTCCAGAACTCATTCAGGGGTGCGAAGGACATTTTCATGTCCGCGAACGGAAGGAACGCCGCCAGCGGTTGGGATTACAGGGGTTCGTGGACCGTCCCCGTTCCTTCACCGGTCCCTGTCTTTCAGGTCAGCAAGACCCATACCGGCAACTTCACGCAGGGACAGGTCGGCACCTACTCAATCACCGTGTCGAATCAGGCGGGCGCAGCCTCGTCCTTGGGCCTAGTGACGGTAACCGACACTCTTCCTTACGGCCTGACGGTCAGTTCGATGTCCGGCACCGGATGGAGTTGCGCCACATTGACCTGCACGCGCAGCGACAGCCTGGCGGGCGGATCCAGTTATCCCGCGATCACCCTTGTGGCGAATGTGGCAGCCAATGCTCCTTCGCCTCTTGTCAACGACGTAACGGTCAGCGGCGGAGGGTCGCCGACGACGAGCACGACGGATACCACGGTGGTGGTGCCCAGTACGTTTACGCCGATTCGAGTGAAGTCTTGTGGTGCGCCATTTGTCGATTCGGCAGGTAACACCTGGTCCGCCGATACTGGCTATGGCGGAGGGTCCTGCACTTCAACGACCTCTCCCATTTCCGGAACCACCGATTCTACGCTGTACCAGTCCGCCCGCTACATCGCTGATGGTAGCCTGACTTATCAATTCAACGTACCAAACGGCGCCTATTCGATGACCTTAAAATTTGCTGAGATCATCTACACGTCGGCGGGACAGCGCATTTTCAACATCGCAGTCAACGGCACAACCGTGACGCTGAACTTCGACATTGTCGCCGCCGCTGGCGCAGCCTTCAAAGCGTACGACCTTACTTATCCTCTGGCAGTGACCAATGGTCAGGTCGTTGTCACGTTTACGAGTGTGATGGGAGGGGCGTCCATCAGCGCTCTTCAGGTAGTGCCGCTCAGCACCCCGGATTTCTCGCTGACTGCCGCGCCTTCTTCGCAGACGGTGAACGCCGGCAATGGCGCGGGGTATCAGGTGAATGGGATAGCGCTTAATGGCTTCAACGGCAACGTCACATTTGCGGTTAGTACATCGCCGACCGGTATTCTCGCCTCGCTGGCGCAGCCATCCGTCAACGGGAGCGGAGCGGTTGGGCTAACCGTTTCTACTACCTCGAGTTCGTCCCCTGGAACCTATACGATCACCGTCGTAGGCACTAGCGGGACGTCGACGCGAAGCGCCAGCGTCTTTCTGGTGGTTTCGGGAATTCCGTCGTCACCCACCCTCGCGATTGCCAAGACGCACCTTGGTATCTTCGAACAGGGACAGACGAACGCAACTTATGCGATCGTCGTGACGAACCATGGTGGCAGCAGAACTTCTGGCATCGTGACCGTGACGGATGCAGTGCCCACCGGTCTCACACTCAACTCGATGACCGGCGCAGGCTGGAATTGTCCCGATACAGGCGCCACGTGTACTCGGAGCGACTCGCTTCTACCTTCCACATCATACCCGCCGATAACCGTCACCGTCGAAGTGGCAGCCAGCGCTCCGGCATCAGTTGCGAACCAGGCAAGCGTGTCGGGTGGCGGTTCCGCTAGCTTCAGCAGCACCGATGTGACGATGATCACTTCTCCGAATGGATGCACTCTGAAAGGGGAGGGAATCAACATATCGGACGTTCAACTCCTGATCAACCAGGCTTTAGGAGTAGCTCAGCCGGCCGATGACCTCAACAATGACGGCGGAGTGAATATTGTAGACGTCGAGATTATGATCACCGCCTCCCTCGGTCTGGGTTGTACAGTGTAGCAACCAGGTGCGTGCGAGCGACCCGCTTGCTGGTCCAGTCGAACGGCGATCATCAACTGGCTGCGCTAAGCGGAAGTGGAGGAGGAATCGGAGCACCAGCAGCAAGCCGCATCGGGCGACCATCCTGGCTTCGGCGGTAGGAGGTGGGTTGCGGCAGGTTTTGCGGAGCATGTGAGCCAGTCACGGATATGGGCGCACTTTCAGGAAGTTACTCTGAAAAGCCTGTGCACTGGTCCCGCTCCGTCACGCCCGCTTCACAGTACGGCGATGGTGACGCCCGCTTGCGAAGACGCCGAGTTGCCGGCGCCGTCGCTGATCGTCAGCACCACCGACACCCCTGTCCCGGTCGGGGCGTTCTGCGGTACCTGCGCGTTGATCTGGTACAAGGCGATGTATTGCGGTGTGAGACCCGAGTAAAGCACCGCTGCGTTCACGCCGCCGATGGTTACCGTGACCGTCCCCGTCGTCCAGAATAACGGCGACACCGGCGCCGGCACTCCGTCCCCGGGTGGCGGCGTATTGGAGCCGTCCCTCACGGCAACCGTCCCCAGCCCCGTCGCATAGATCTCGATGATCCCCCCGGGGCTCACCGACTGTTGCCCCGGTCCCGCTCCCGCTACCACTCCGGCTTCGAAATTCAGAATCGCTCCTTGCCCCACCCCCGTTTGTGATATGGTGAAAATCCCCGGTTGGAATTCCGTCACCGTGGCGTTCACCGGCACCGCCACCGTGTTATCCCGCTGAACCGCCAGTTGCACTGTCGAGTTGGCTTGCAGATTCTGCGGCACTAACCCGTTCACTTGCCCCTGGCTCACCGCCAGCAGCGGCAGCGCCTGCCCGTTGAGTGACAATTGCGCTCCCCCTAAGGACACAGGCAACGGCGGGCTCCCGCTTGCAGCATTGTCCGCCAAGTGTTCGCCGAAAATTGACACGTACTCCCCGGGCACCACAAACCCCTGGCTGTCCACCGCAAAACTGGCCCCGTTCACCGGCAAGGTCGGCTGGGCCGGCGTCGTCGTCGGGTCGCTCGGCAGCACGCCCACCGTCACCGGCGTCGACACTCCTGAATAGCTGCCCTTCCCCCCCGGCACCGAAATGGACGCGTACAGTTCCAGTTGAGCGCTGGTCTGTGTGCTGGAGGGAACCAGCCACGTCCCCGTCCACACAGCATTGTCATTGTCGTAGGTGAAGCTCACCGACGGGTTCACATAAGCGCCGTTGGCCAGCAGCTTGATGGTTAGATTCTGCGAGTTCTGCCCCGGCAACACCAGGTTGTAGCAGTTGTCGGAGATTTGCGCCGCTACATTCCCCCCTTGCCCCGTCACAAACTGCGTCCCCCCTGCCGGCGCGCTCAGCACCACCGCCAGTTGATTCGGCGTGCAGTTGGTAGTGGCGCGATCACTGGAACTCTTCCGTACCTGCGCGCTTGCCCCTTGCGGCAGCACCACCAACGCATACGGTATGGTGGCCACCGTGCCCTGCGAGAACGCCACTTGCACCGTTCCGTTGTAGATCCCCGCGATCAGACCCGCCGCACTGGCGCTCACTGTCAAGGTGGCAGCGCCACTGGCCCCCACCGTCCCGCTCGGCGGACTCACCGTCAACCACTGGCTGGTTTGCGTCCCCGTGAACACCGCCGTGCTGTAGCTCAGAGTCTGTCCCGCCGGATCGAACAGCTCGATGATTTGCGGCGCTAACGCCCCGCTCCCTGTGGGCGCCGCCAAGATCCCACCTCTACTTGACACTTGCGGCGACGACCCCAGGTCTCCCACATTCACCACGTTCAGCTGCACCGAAAAAATCTGGGGTGAGTTCACCGCCCCCGGGGACAACACGTTCACCAGCGCGTAATACTGCCCTTTGGCCAATCCTGCCGGATTCACCGACACCTGGAACTCTCCCGGCACGGCCACCGAACTGCTTCCCGACCCCGGACTCAAGGTCAGCCAGCCGTTCTGCGTGGCCGGGAGGTACTGCGACACCTGCGCCGTCCAGGAAAAGCTCCCCGCCCCCAGGTTGTACACCGAGACATACTGCGACGGCATTGTCAAGCTGACTCCCGTCACAGCGTCGAACGTCAGTCCCGCCTGCGATAACTGCATGCTCGGCGCGGTTCCGCTCACCAGCAGATCCACTACCGAGATGGCGTAATCACCCGCGGCATCGGTCACGGTGACGGTCCCCTGATGGAATCCCACCGGGACTCCGGTAGCGTTCACGCTGAACCCGATGCTGGCGGGCGCGGAGGGCGTGACGTTCCCCGAACTGCCACCGGTCAAAGTCAGCCAGCCGATGTCGGAAGCGGCAATGGCGGTGTAGTTCAGTGTGCCGCCTCCTGTATTCGCCACCGAGACCGACCCCTGGCTCTGCCCGCCCTGCGGCAGGGCGAAGTTCTGCCCCGGTTGCGGGGTGGATGGTGTCACCGACAGCTGCGGCTCCTGCTGGGCGGCCACCTGCACAGTCACCGGCACGGTCACGCTGGAAGGAGTAGCGTTGGGCGCGGAGATATTCACTTGGCCGCTATAGGTGTTGTTCGGGGATAACGCACTGGTGTTCAACGACACGCTGATAGTCCCCGGCGTCGTGCCGTTGGCGCTGAAACTGGGTGCGATGTTCAACCAGTCTTCTCCGCTAATCGTGGTAGGGATCGTTGTCGAACCAGGAGTGCTTAGCACCCCGATACTCTGTGCAGGAGGAGCGACATCGCCGGGAGTGTAGCTGAAGTTCAATTGCGATGCTGAGACCGAAAGCAAAGTGGTCGGCTGGGTTACGCTGATGGTATAGGTTGCAGTCTGCGTCAGCGCCAGGGTAGAACTGTCGGTGACCTTCGCTGTGAAGCTGTACGATCCCGTTTGCTGCGGCACTCCGCTGAGCACCCCACCTCCACTGAAACTCATGCCCGGCGGGAGAGATCCCTGGAGTGTCCAGGTATAGGGTGCATTTCCGTTCCTGACCTGCAGAGTTGTTACGGGATACATCACGCCTACTAATCCGCCGGGCAGCGACGTCGGCGACAGAGTCAGACTGGGGGGTGGGATCGCCATTCCGCTTAGCGACAGGCTCGCCGGAACGGTGGCCAGGCTGGCCGAAACGGTCAATGTTCCCGTCCTCGCCCCGGTTCCGATCGGCGTGAAACTCACCGTGATGTTGCAACTGGTACCCGCCGCTAGGCTCCCGATACAAGGGTTGCTCTGCGTAAAATCGCCGCTGGTGGCTCCCGGCGGCCAGGTGTTGATGGCCGAGATCGTCACCGCACTGGCCGTGCCGTTCGTCAGGGTCACGGTCTGCGGCGCGCTGCTGGTCCCCACCACCTGGCTCCCGAAAGTGAGTGACGTCGGCGATAAAGTCAAATTGCCGCGTGGGATCGCCATTCCGCCGAGCGACACGCTCGCCGGAACGGTGGCCAGGCTGGCCGAAACGGTCAATGTTCCCGTCCTCGCCCCGGTTCCGATTGGCGTGAAACTCACCGTGATGTTGCAACTGGCACCTGCCGCTAGGCTCCCGATGCAGGGGTTGCTCTGCGTAAAGTCGCCGCTGGTGGCTCCAGGCGGCCAGGTGTTGATGGCCGAGATCGTCACCGCACTAGCCGTGCCGTTCGTCAGGGTCACGGTCTGCGGCGCGCTGCCGGTCCCCACCACCTGGCTCCCGAAGGTAAGTGACGTCGGCGACAGAGTCAAACCTGGAATTCCCGTACCGCTGAGCGACAGGCTCGCCGGAACGGTGGCCACGCTGGCCGAAACGGTCAACGTCCCCGTCCTCGCCCCGGTCCCGATCGGCGTGAAACTCACCGTGATGTTGCAACTGGCACCCGCTGCTATGCTCCCGATGCAGGGGTTGCTCTGCGTAAAGTCGCCGCTGGTGGCTCCAGGCGGCCAGGTGTTGATGGCCGAGATCGTCACCGCACT
>Ga0181538_10001605_pt1 | contig 24870 bp, 21 predicted proteins | sample PEATcosm2014_Bin_40_FD_119773 | JGI IMG/M metagenome (GOLD analysis project Ga0181538, IMG submission 119773) | Peatland microbial communities from MTU Mesocosm Facility, Houghton, MI, USA - PEATcosm2014_Bin23_30_metaG | ecosystem: Environmental > Terrestrial > Soil > Wetlands > Peat | place... | reverse complement strand
ACCCAGGCGTAATCGAATTCGTTTCGGATGCGGCTCCAATCCCAGGCCTCGAGCGGAATCCAGTTGGGCGAGCAAGGGGTGTAGGCCTGGAGCTTGATTCGGAAAGGATGCACGCCCGGGTCGTGGAACAGACAAGGCGAAAACCAACCGCGGCGAATGACGCCGTAAGCCCAGAACTCGCCTTCGAGTGCGTCCCTGGCTTGCCACCAATCGATCACTGGGAGGACGCGCGCGCCTTCAGGAATGGCCGAAAATGACTCGGAAAGCTGCTCGAGATGAGGCTGCACGGAGCGGAAGCGGCGCTCGACCTCGCCGGCGCGAACGAGGAAGAGAACCACCGCGATGAGGCCGATTGTCCGCGCCCGGCGGCCCAGGTTGACCGACGCCAGACCCAGGACGAACGCAAAAGGCAAGAGGCGTATGTCGGCCTTCATGGCCGCTCGAAAGGACGAGGGGAAAACCCAATACAAACCGAAAACGCAACCCCAAACGCCCAGCCAGCGATAGTTCCATTTGAAATCGCGCGAGACAGCGACCGCGAACAAAAACGTGATGACGGCCACGAGCAAGGTCATGAAATCAAGAACCGGCGAGTAGGCTGCCATCAAGAGCAGAAGGCCTCCTGCCTTTCCAGCCAAGCCCTGGAAGTGCAGGCCCACGCCTCCCCCCGAGGACCTGGAATGCAAGTAGAGGAAAATGCCGGGCAGATATAGAAGCCAGGACCACGCGAGCACGCGAAACGGCTGGCGGGCAAACAGAGCATAAGCCGTCATGACCAGGCAAGCCATTCCAAGTCCCATCAAGTGGGTGAAATATAGAGCTATGGTTAGAATCAACAACAGGCACCACAAAGACCAGCGTGGCCGTTTGATAAATCGCAGCCAAAAGCCGATTACGACAAGGCAAAGCGCCAGGCTGAGTTGAAGGTTCACGAGGCCGAACAGGAAAAAGTAGAGGTTGTTCGTTACCAGCAACGACCAGAGAGCCAGGCTCTCCTGGCCGGGATTGGCCTGCCGGATGAAAAACCACGTTGCCGCAGGAGCGCTCAGCAGGCAGAGGCTAAGCAGTAATCGCCCGGCCAAGTCAATGGGGAGGAACTGCTCGAGTCCGACCAGGATCACATCCATGGTCAGGTAGGGGTAAGTATTCCAGTCAGAAGCGTAAAATTGAGAGAAATGGAAAGCGGGGTCTTTGAGGTGGGCCAGCACAAAAGCGCTGGCCAGATGATTTGGGTAGTCAACCAGGGGCACGTAGCGCACTGACCACACGGGGGCCACGAGCGCCGTGGCGATAATCAGCAGTAACAAGCTGAGGGCCACGCGCTTGAGAGGCGTTCGAGACTCAAGACCGTGCTGAACCTCGTGTTGTGTCATCGCGGTTGGACCCTGTAGCGGCGAGTTTACCTCGCCAATTGGCGGCGTAAAGCCGCCGCTACATCACAGGATCGCCCTAACATAGAGCACGCTCAGATCGTCCTCGTAAACGCGCTTCCACTCCGGCCGATGATCGAGTAAGGCGCAAAGAGAACCGCCGCGCTCAATGAGGCAGGATTGCACGTGGTACTTATCGAGCAACGTCAGCGAATCCAGGTCTGCCCGCATGATCCCGATGTAGTCCCCGAGCACGCCCGCAGGCTCATACGCGTCACAGCGGCCGTCGATGAAGACGGGATGCTGACCTCCGAACGCCCAGATCAGATAGCCGCCCCAGAACTGATCGTTAAACATGGGGCCGGGAACCGAGTTCCGGCGAAGGTAGTCCACGGCGCGCCGTGGCTGATTCTGGTCAATCACCCGCTGCAAGCTGCTCGTGGAGGGAAAGAAGACGACCATCCCCACCGCGAACAAGCAGATCAGGATGGCGTTCAAGAGCGGCTTGTCCTTGGCCGGCTCGTATCCGGACCACCACTTGCCTACCCACACCGCAAGGACGGGTGCAACGAGGATGGCGAAAAAAACTACAATGCGCTGATGGACGCAGGCCATGTAAGCCGCAACGATCACCAGCGCCACATCCTCGAGGCGCAGGCGAAAACGCCAGATCAGCGGCGTAATGAAAAACAGGAACAGCAGGACAAGAAACCACTTGGCGTAAAACTCGTTGAAGGGCAAGGGCTGCCACTCCTCGACGTAGGCCATGACCAGGGGCTGCGAGACGGGCTCGGCCAATCCGTAAAGCAAGCGCGGCCCGTAAGGGTTCACGACGAGAGCCAGCGCACAAAGAAGCGCGATCAAACCCAGATGCCATCGTTGCCCGCGTGACCAGGTCCGGCTTTCGAGATCCCCCAAATGAAGATCCTTAAGCCCGGCCACCCAATAGACACCCAGCGCCAGCATGCCAAAAGTGAATGTACCGTGGGTATTCACCCAAAGGACAAATACCAAGGGAAGGAACCAAAGAGACTTCAGGGAGCCCTGGCGGTAGCTTTCGAGCGAGATCAAAGTAATGAGCAGGAAGACATAGCCGAGAAGTTGCGGGCGCAGAGTAAAGCATAGCCCGACGAGCGGCCACACGACGGCGCACACCGCAAGCGCGGCCTTGACGTTGCCGCTGCGCAGGTAGGCGTAATAGTAAAGCAGCAGAAGAATCGCCGACGTCAGGGCCGCTAGAAGCGCCATGAGCCCGCGCGGCCCGCCGGCCCGGTACGCTGCCGCCATCATCACCTCGCCCAACCATTGATAGTCCAGCCATTTACTGTTCGGGGCGGTAAAGGAATAGAAGTTTTTGGTAGGCCAGGTGTGGGTGTCCAGAATGCGCTGGCCGGCGGCGATGTGCCAGAACGTGTCCCCCTCAACAAAAGCCACATGCCAATGGCCGGCGGGCAGTGAAAGGTCATTGTCGAGCCGTGCATGCAAGTTCAGGAACGCGCCCGCCACGACTAGTGCGCCCAGAAACACTGGGAATGAGAAAGCTCTCTTTAACCCCACAAGCGCGCCGGACCTCGGGCTATTGGCGACAAGGCGCTCGGCGCCGGCTTCAGGAGCGCCCACGCTCACCTCCGCCGGTCTGCTTTTGCGCTTTAGGTATCTCTTTTGAAATAGCAAACGCCAACCAGAGAATTACCGGCAGCAGGAAACCGAGCCTGTTTTCGACTTCGAGGTTCAAGAAAATCGTCATTGGGAATAGCAAGAGCAGCGGCGCCGCCAGGCGCCATCGCCGAAGGCCGCTTGGATAGGCTGCGGCAGCATAGTCCAGCAGAAGTAGTGCCGGAACAATCAGCAGAAGAAGGCCGTTAATCAACAGATGATGGCTGGTCATGACGCAAACCACGATGCTAAGCGAAAAGAGCAGATCAAAGGCCTTGCCATCCGGGTCCCATCCGCGCCGGCGCCACTCGAGGATAGGCCATGAAAGCAATACAAACAGGCCGGCAGTCTCCAATAGAGTCAAATAGTGCGGCCCGAGTCGACCCGCGAACAGAACGTTAATAAAGCCTCTCACGTTCGGCATAGCCGGCACCAGTGCGGGAAACGCCGTGCTGGTGGAAAGCGCCGATAACAATGCAATGTAGTGGCGGATTCCGGCCCAGCCGACAAGTGCCAGCGAGACCAACCCAAGAACGGCACCGACGAGGGCAACGCCGAGGACGATTTTCCACTTCTTAAGGGCGGCGAAAATGAGCAGAAGCGGCAGAACGAACTGGAACCGGAAAAGGCCCGCTCCCAGCGAACAGCCCGCCGCGAACTCCCGGCGATTCTTCAGGCAGACAAATGCGCCAGCGCAGGAAAGCACCAGCAGGATAAGATTTTGCCCTTCCCGCAACGTGGAGATCAACGGGCAGAGAACCGCGAGGGCCAGCGTGAGCCGCGACCCTGTGTCGAGGTGTGCAGCATAGGGTTTGAGCAAATAGAGCGCCCACCCAAGCAAGACCAGATTGAGCAGATCCCAGGCGACATACGCCGCCCGAAACGGCAAGTAGGAGAGTCCCCAATAGAGCAGGCTCTCGAAGGGCGGATGGGTATAGTTCTCCCTCTCGGTCCACGGTCCCCAAAGACTATTTTTTATGGCCTGCTGGGCGCTCTCGGTATAGACGTCGCAGCGCAGATCGTGTTTGAGCATCGTGCCGACGGTGTAGAAAGCTCTGAGGTCGGTCGGGTACAAAGGGTCATCCAGGTGCGCCAGCAAGGCGAAAATCAGCAGGGCCGCAGCAAATGCGGCGAGCAGCGCGAATGTGATCCATTCACCCAGCGCGGTCTTCTCCGTGGCCTGGGAGAGTTTAGGTGCTTGGCTCATCAGGGTTGACCTTTGTCGCTCTCGCGCACAAACAGGACACTCAAGTCGTCTGTGTAGACCTTCCGCCATTCGGAGGTGACGGCGAGCAGGGTCGCCAGAGATTCGTCACGCTCCAAAAGGCACGAGTGCACATTATATGCCCGGAGTAGAGGAAGGGCGTTTGGGGCGACCCAGGCAATGCTCCCGTAGTCAGTTAGAACCCCGGCGCGTTCGTAGATATCCCCCCGCCCGTCGACGAAAACCTTGCTCCGGCCGTCGAGCGCAAACATCAGGTAGCCGCCGAACATATAGTTGTTGTACATAGGCTGTGGAGGAGGATGCCGCAAGATGTACTGGACAGCGTTGACCGGGAAATGGCGCGCTACGCCGCTCTCGAGTCGCGCCCTTGAAGGGTAAAACCAAAGTATGCCCGCCGCGATGGCGACCATCAGGAGCGCGTTCAAAGCGTACTTGTCCTTGCCGGTGTCATAGGCTGGTACCCAGCGGCTCAGGATCATGGCAAAGAGCGGCGCGCTGAACGGAACGAAGACCAGGAGCAAGCGGACATGGAGACAAACGGCGCAGAGTCCCGCAAAAAAGAGGGTCAATTCCGCCAACTGCCAGGTCGGCCCAAGTACGATTTGGGCCAGCAGGAAGGCGACTAGCAATGCCAGGAAGTACTGTCCGAACGGCTGATTAAAGGGCATCGGTTCCCACTCCTGGATGTAAGCCCTGTTGATCGGCTGGAGGAACGCCAGATCGAGAGGGTAGGCTGCAAGTCTCGGCCCATAAGGAGTGATGGCAAGCACGCACAAGCTTAGCAGGAACGTTGCACCCAAACGCAGCCGCTGGACGGCCGTCCAGGGTGCGGATTCAAGACCACCCCAGCGAAGCTTGAACAATCCGCTGATCCCATAAACACCGAAGGCGAGGAGCCCTGTCACGAAACTTCCGTGCATGTTGACCCACAACAGGAAAAGCGGTGGGAGCAACCAGAGAGTGGCGCAGCGGCCCTGGCGAAAACGCTCCAGAATGATGAGGGTGAGAATAAGAAAGAGGTAGCCTAGCATCTGGGGACGGAGCGTAACTGAGATAAACACCAACGGCAACAGCAGCGCGCAGGTCACAAATGCCGCCTTGGGGTTGCGCGACCGCAGTGAGGTCAAGGCGTAGAGCGCCAGGACAATCGCGGCTGCCAGGGCGAGATCGAGCGCCAACAGCCCCCGAAGCCCCCCGGTCCGCTGCACGGCCGCAAGTAGTACGTCACTCAGCCACTCGTGAGCCATCCAAGGGTTGCCGTGTACAGTGAACGAATAAGTGTCTACGGTGGGGCAGTGGTGGGTTTCCAGGATGCTCTGCCCCACCTTAATGTGCCACCATACGTCCGGGTCCAAATTTGGATCGCGAAGCGGCACGAAAAGCGCGGCCACCAGAAGTGCTCCCAAGAGCGCCGGAAAGGAAACCACCCTCAACAGGAAGGGCTGCGGCGGACTATCGGTTTCAATTGATGACATTCGTACCTGCTCCGCGTGCTGCCCTCTCCCCTTTGGGGAAAAGGGTGAACCGCGTCGGCGCACTCTTCACTCGGAGCGAACCAGGTGGGAGCGGCGCGGGTCAGCTGCGTGACGGTCCCGCGAGGGCCAGAAAATAGAAAAGTACTTCGAACTCGCGATGGCTTGCACTGCCCCACAGAATGGCACGGAGGCGAGGAGATCAACAAAATAATGCTCCCCGAGGCCAACCGTGGCGAGAGCCGTCAGCAACAAGAAAGCCGATGAGAACGCCTGAAGCGCACGGCCGCGACAATTCCAGAGCAACAGTAGCGCCCACGCAAAGTGCAGAGACGGCAGACAGTTGCGGGGTATGCGCACGTCCACGAGGACCTGCCCGGAAGCGTGGGGCGTAATCCAGGGGAAGCCTCGAAAAGCGTAGACAGGCCCCGTAGCGGGCGCGATTCGGTAACACAAGAAGCCAGCCACGGCAGCCAGCAGGACGGCGCGCAGCATGACGGGTGAGCGCTCAGCGCTCCAAACGATGGCGAAGGCTACCGCAAGAGATTCATAGGCAACTAACAAGACCGCCTTCACGACAGGGGTGGAAAAGACCCAGCGCGCCAGGGTGAGGCCATCCATTCCCAAGTACTGATCGGCTCGATAGAGATACCAGTCCATCGTCGGAGCAAACGACTGTCCTTTCGGCAGCCTGCCCACCGTTCCCAGGGCCACATTGAGAAGAAGAAACGCCAGCAGGCCGAAGGCGACGGCAAAATCTTGCCAGTTGTTGCGTCGAGCAAAAGCCAGAATTAATATCATTCCAGCGATTGTATAGAATAAGTATATTGTCACAGTTACGCCCCTTTAGGTGGCACCCACGGCGCCATGGAGGCCGCTTCCACTTCTTGCCTAGGCCCTGTGATCTCTGGCCCTGTCGCTAAGGCGCAATTGATCTGCCGCACCAATACCACCGTCCCTGCCACCGTTGCCATCACCAGGCTCCAGTCAAGGACAATTGAGCCTAACCACACCGGCCTTGCGAAGCGCAGGAAGCCGAGCCAGGCCAGAGTTCCTGCCGCGCCGGACCACAGGAGGAGCGAGCGAGGCAGCTCGCGGATCGGCACACTGAAGCCGGCCTGTAGAGCCAAGGCAAAAGGCAAGGCCACCACCAGATCAATCAGGTAGTGCTCTCCAGAGCCAAGCGTGATCAAGACCGTGAGAATTAAATACAAAAGGTAAACGGCGCGCAGACCGATGCCGGACCGGCGAGCGTTCCAAAACAACAAAACCGCCCAGGTCATATGCAACGAGGGCATGGCGTTGCGGAGGGCGTCGACGGGGAGAACGGCAGGCAGCAGCGTCAGTCCTGCCAGAGGCGGAGCTGAGTTGGGGAACTGCGACGGGAACAAGTGGACTGGGCCGGCGGCTGGAACCAGAAAGTAGAGCAGATACCCGGCTAGGCTCGCTACGGCAAAGAGCAGCAATAAGTTAGGTTTTCGCCGCTCTGCCTTGCCCATGGTGCTGGCGTAAAGCACGAGCACCGCCACGGGCACCTGTTCGTAAGAGATTTCCGCAAGCGTCCCCAGCCACGGCACGCGGCTTAGAAATCGACCCAGTACAAAGCTAGGCTGAAATCCGAGACTGCCATCGAAAGCGTACAAGACTCTGTCCAGCGTGGCAGAGTGCGCGTGCGCCGTTCCCGGCAGCACGACTGCAGTGACAATTACGAACACCGGGAGAGACAAAGCGACGCCGAAGGCGGAGATCCTCTGTGGCATTTCGGGGCGAGGGCTGCGAACGACCTTCGCGCCCATGACGACCAAGCTTGCCAAACCAATGAATATGCCGATGGTCGAAGGGTTGTCGCGCAAGGGGCGGAAGTGGACTCCGAAGCGTACCATGGCCAGCCCGACGGCCACGAGAGCCGTTGCCAGCAATTCGAGGCGGCCGCGGCACATGCGGATTTGAATCACCACCGCAGCCAGTAAAGCCGGGGCCAGGAATGGAAAATCGAGCCTCGCCTGCGAGGCGATGAACACGGCTTCGATACCCAGCAGGGCCGTCAAGAACCAAGCGGCAGCGGGTTTGGGCGGAGTCTCCATTTGAAATCAGGCAATACCGTTTGGGCGGTGAGCAGAGCGGTCAAGAACCCGGCAGGCTGCTGAAAAACCCTTGAACTCTGTCATTCTGAGCGAAGCGAAGAATCCCCGCAGTTGCAGTTTCAACGAACTGCGGAGATCCTTCGTCGCCTGCGGCTCCTCAGGATGACACTCAAACGGTTTTTCCGGCAGACTTCTGGGGGCTGCGGGCCTGAGTGTGTTTCTCATTTCGACTTCAGAGCTTCGACCTTCTGTTTTCCAACTTGCGTGCGCACAAAAAGCACGCTCACCTGGTCCTCATAGACGTTCTTCCACTCTGGAGAGGCGTCCAAATAGGTCGCGAGTGGAATGCCGGGAGCGATGAGGCATGCTTGGATATTGTACTTCTGAAGTAAGCGCGGAGTGTCGCGTTCCAGCCTGGTGATACGGAGATAGTCAGGAAGCACGCCGCGATATTGATAGAAATCGAGCCTGCCATCGATGAATACGCGCTGTTGCGTACCGAGCATATAAGGCAGATACCCGCCCCAGGTGAGCTCGTTGAGCATCGGGCCAGGCGCCGGATGCCCGCGCAGGTACTCGACAGCGCCGCGCGGGTTATGTTTGGCTGTTTCCTCTTCGAGTTGCTGCTGGGAGGGGAAGTACCAGGCGAAACCCACAATCGCCAGAATTATGAGCACGGCGTTTATCGCGTACTTGTCGTTCGGCGCGTCGTACGGCGGAATCCACGGGGCCAATAGCGTTGCCAGGAGCGGCGGAACGACGAAAGCAAAAAGCGGAAGCGCCCGTGCATGCTCCGCCGTCATGAAAACCGCGAAGAGGAACACGCCCAACTCCTCCGGCCGGAGCTTGATTCGGCCCGCCGCGAGCCCCACGATGAAGAGCAAAACCAGGATCAGGAAGGCCTCCCCGTGCCATTTGTCCAAGGGGATTGGAGCCCAGCTCGTCATGTTTTTTGTAATACCCTGCTGGAAGAGAATCATCTGCAAGGGATAAGCGGCAAGGCGCGTCCCGTAGGGCGTCACGCACCCGGCCAGAAGGGAGAGCAGGGCGACCGCCGCAAGTTGTAGCCGTTCGGAAGCGGTCCAGGCATCTGCCACCAGGCTTCCTGCCCGGAATCTCACCAGTCCACACAACCAATAGATCCCGAAGATCGCGGCCCCCAACATGAAAGAGCCATGCGAATTGACCCAGAGGCAGAAAACCAACGGAAGAAACCATAATGACTTGTGATGCCCTTGACGGAATCGTTCCAAAAAGATCAGTGTCGCAAGGAGGTAAATATACCCAAAGAGATAGGGGTGAACGGCGAACCACACTCCGGCCAACGGCAGGACTACCCACGAGGCCACGAAAGCCGCCTTTGAGTTCCCGCAACGCAGGTAAGCGTAGTAATAAGAAAGCACCAGTACGGCGCTGGTAAGCACAAACAGCAGCCCCATCAGGCCTGCCAGGCCGGCAAGCCGCGCCGCCCACGCCAGGATGACTTCGCTCAGCCACTCATAGGCGATCCATTCGGCGCCGGGCGCGCTGAAAGAGTAGATATCGGATGTAGGCCAGTGATGCGTGCTGAGGATGCGTTCCCCCGCCAGCAAGTGCCACCAGGTATCGCCATCGATGCGGAAAAAAGTGAGCAGCAACATGAACGAACTGCCCACCAGGACGATGCCCAGTAGGCTAGGGAACGAGAAGGCTTTCTTCAGGATACCCGGGGGGCGCGGGTTGTGGGCTACCAGGGGCTGCGCAGCGGTCTCAAGACTGGGCATTTTCGCCTCTCAGGCGCTTGAACGCATCGAGGACCGCAAAGCAAGTCCGCACGCTCTCGGGGGATTCCCCGAGCTGCCGGATCTTCTCGCTCTTCAGATGGCCCAGCAGCAGACCCGCTTGGGTGAGGTAATTAATCCGCTCCGGGACCAATCCCATGATGCTTGCGCAAGTGGCGTCGACGGCCACCGGATCGTCTCCGGCCACGATGAGGCCGCAAGGTTTCGCCTCACCCTGGAGCGGTCCGTTGCCCTCCATGCCAACGATGCCGTCTACGATAGCAAAATCGGGCCGCACGGTGCTGTTGATGTCGAGAATGGAGTTTGTCAGGCCCGCCCAATGCAGCGCGTTCTTGGGCCAGCCGTAACAGCTTCCAGGAACAATGCCGAACATGTTCTTGAGCGAGAGCGTGACTCCAGCCCAATGGTGGGTCTTGAGCTTGGGCATCGAGACCACGAAGTCAGCCTCGAGCGCCGTTCTCGGTAAATAGAGCTCTTTCACCCGGGAGGCACGGGTGCGCGTGGGCACTAAGTGCACGTCGTCGAGGTTGAGGTCAACGAACTTTCCCTCGAGCGGCCCCAGGTAGTCGCGGAGGTGGTTGGTCTCCAGGATGCCTTCCGTATCCCGTTCGTGCCCAGGCCCTTCCGCGACGATAACACTCCGCGCGCCCAGGCGCAGGAAGCAATCCCGCGCCGCTGCCACCACCGCCGGGTGAGTGTTGATCAAACCTTGAGGGTCTGGCTCGACAAAATTCGGCTTCAGCAGCACCTTCAAACCCTGCACCTTCAAATCGAACTCACTCAAGGTCTCATCAAGCAATGCCGTCAGGTCAACCTGATAGTTAGGCGCTTTGCGTATCGCGACCCGCGAAGGCGGCCGGTTGAAGGAGGGCATCAACGAGTTGTTGTTCGCACTCATTTTTCCAAGCAGGAATTAGAAACCAGAAACCGGAAAATAGAAAGCGCTTTCTGATTTCTACCTTCCAGCGCTGCGTGCCGATATTGCGTTTACCCGTGGCGCTGGCCTCCAGGTCAGCTCCTGCCGACCCTTCGCTCCGGTCAGGGCAGGCTCTAAAGGTCGGCGCTACTCTCTCGCAACTCTAGTTTCCGATTGCCCGTGAGAGCCAGCGCGGCCGACCGCTCAACGCGATGGTCGCCCAGGCCGCCACCAGGAGATTACCAAGAAACTGGTTGTTCGAGTTCAGGGCCGCCAGGGACGACCCCAAGGGGGGCGCCGAGCGGCCGTAGGTCCCGAAGCAGAGGTGGGCGAGAGCGAGCGAGCCGGGGCCTTGGATCTGAGAATAGACTTGTTCCAACCACTCCAGGCTGCGGCGGTTCTCCGGGCGGTCCCCGTAATCCTGAAGGGCCAGCAGCGCCCAGACGGTCGGACCAACACGTGGAACGCCCGCAGCCCCGTAAACGAGGGGGTTGCCGTTGTTCCAGCCGCCCCCCGGACACATTCGGTCGTAGAGCATGCGTTCCGCAAGCCGTCGGCGTCGCTCTGCACCGCGGGGATGCAAGTCTTTGGGAATGTGGCGAAAGGCAATCAGGGCGTAGGAGGTCGGCTCGACCCAGCTTGCTGTGCCGGGTGTCCAACTCCAACCGCGCAAGGACTCGTCCTGCCGAACCACCTTCCTGCGCCGCAACACCTTGAGGGTAATCCGTTGCCAGAGGCGGCCTTCAACCGGCCAGGCCTTCGAGAGCCATTGAAGTCCGCGCGCCACGCGATCTTGCGAGTCTCCGAGTACGTACAGGGCCAGGCTGGCCGTCGCTGTCACCCAGCACCCACGCGTCTGATCGGCAAAGGACGGCCACGAGCCATCCGGCAACTGGCACTCTCGCAGCCAACGCACTCCTGCGCTCAACAAGTTAAGGAGTTGCGGAGTCGAGGAGTCGGGAAGCTGGGTAGTCCTGGAATTCTCGACCTCTCGACTTCTCAACTCCGCGACTTCTTTCAAGGCCAAAAGCACCCAGGAAGTTGGTTCTACTCCGCTCTGGCCGCCGTGGCGGTAACCCCAGCCGCCATCCGCGTTTTGAGCCCCCGACAAGAAGGGCAAGTAGACCTGTTCAAGCAACGGCGTGTCCCCTACTCTCTTTTCGGAGGAGTGTTCAGGCATGGGATGAGGCAACCGGAGATTTGAGATTTCAGATTTGAGATTTGAAATTGAAATTTGAACTTGGATGTTTTAAACCGGAAACTGCGCGTTGGGCCTTCGATTTCCCAGTTGAGGTTTTCGACCTTCGGTCTTTGAGCTTCAAATCTCTGTTTTCGGGTTCTGAGTTTCGAGCTTCGGTTTCCAGATCTCTCTATTCTGCTTTGAAGATATTCGGGAGCGCGGGCATCCTGCCCGCCGTTCCCGCCGCAATTGCACCCACGATGCGGGCAGGATGCCCGCGCTCCCGGGTACTTCATGCTTTCTGGATGCCCGTCACCCGGCGGGCATGAGCGACTGCTTTCTAATTTCGCTTTCTGTTTTGCCTTACATCACCGTCATGTTCAGTTCCGGCGATTCTGCGAAACTCTCCTCGGGGGTATCCTCAATGCGCAACTGGTTGATCAACCGATGCAAGTAGCCGCGGGCGATCCCCAGCCGGCGCGCCGCCTCCGACTTGCTGCCATCGCAGTCCCGTAGTACGCGCAGGACGAGCCGCCGCTTGAACTCGCGCAACTCCGTGTCGTAGGAACACTCTTCCTGCTGCTGTTCCAGCCCATTGCAGAACATTTTGGGCAGATGCCAGAGTTCCACCGCCGCCCCATCCGTCATCACCACGGCGCGCTGCACCACGTTTTCCAGTTCCCGCACGTTGCCCGGCCAACCGTATTCCTCGAGCGCCCTCAAGGCTACCGGTGAAAATCTCCGCACCGCCTTGCCGAATTGTTTCGCGAAACGCATCAGGAAATGATGTCCCAGCGCCGCGATTTCGTCGCGCCGCTCGCGCAACGGTGGAATGTGAATCTCCACCACGTTCAGGCGATAAAACAGGTCGCTGCGAAACTGCCCTTCCTCCACCATTTCCGCCAGGTCGCGGTGGGTGGCGCAGAGCAGGCGAATATTCACGTTGACGGGGTCGTTGCTGCCCAGCCGCTCAAAGGACCGCTGCTGCAGCACCCGCAACAATTTGGCCTGCAAACCCAACGCCAGGTCGCCGATCTCATCCAGGAACAGCGTGCCTTGATGCGCTGCCTCGAAGCGGCCCCGGCGGGCTCCCAGAGCCCCGGTAAAGGCCCCTTTTTCATGACCAAAAAGCTCATCTTCAATCAACGTCTCCGGTAAATTGGCGCAGGAAAATGCCACGAACGGCCCCCCCGCCCGCCCGCCCTGTTGATGAATGGAGCGCGCCAGCATATCCTTGCCCGTGCCGGTTTCTCCCGTAATCAACACACTCACGTCGCAGGGCGCCACTTTCTGGGCTAGTGCGAACACCCGCTGCATCGGCTCGGTGGAGATAACAAATTCTCCGAACGGACTCGTCGCGGCCTGTTGCGACCGCAACCGCAACAATTCCTTCTCCACCTGCCGGAAACGCTTCGCGCGCCGCAGCACCAGTCGCAGTTCCACCATGTCGGGAGGACTGGCCAGCGTATCGTAGGCCCCATTCTCCAGGGCGCGGCGAATCATGGCCCGATTCTGTTCGCCCAGAATGGCAATCATGGGGGGCGGCGAATCAAATTGCTGGATCTCCTGCATCAGCCGAAAGGCCGGCTCTTCACGCCCCGGAGTCTCTCCCTCCGCCCGCAGGTCCAGCAGCACTACATCCGGCCAATCCATCCTGCGCCGAGCCCCGTTCAGGTGGAACGCCTCGATCGTCTGCACCTCAAACTCCACACCCAGCGTGCGAGCCATGAGCTGAACGAACGGGATGTCCGGCGTGCAGAACCAGACACGAATGGCTTGCTCGTCCATAGCTGAAGTTTCTCCCCTTGACGGACCCGGACCCTAATTCGAAGACGCAATAGCCGCCCCGGGAACCCCCCACCGCTTTGGGCGCAGGCACCGCAATAGCCCGCTCCCCTGGTCCCCCGGCGCTTTATTGGGCCAATTCGGCAAAATTAACGTTCACAGACCAACGTGCACGTGATGGCAGTCTACGTTAAGTCAGATCGCCCGTCAATCACCAATCTGGTTAGTAACTTAGCAGGATATACCGACCCGCTTGCCGGACCCCTTCTCCCAGGTGCGGGGACTTAGTCCGGAGTTGACAGCGCGATGACCCCTTTCCGCCACTCGGTAGTGTCCTAATGGGCTGGTGATCGCCTGCGATCTCTCAGCCCTGAAAGGGCGGCCTAGCAAAGCCCAGGCCAACGGCCTGGGTGGAAGCGGTAAGAGAATATTTCATTTTCCGGCCTCAAGCCCTGCAGGGGCGTGATAACCGCACATTTTGTAGGTCGCCCCTTCAGGGCACGGGCCGGAAAACCGCCTCCTCTCCCAGGCCGTTGGCCTGGGCTTTGCTAGGCCGCCCCTTCGGGGCTGTGAGTTGCAGGCGAAGTCCAGCTTCAAGTTTAAGACACCGGGCAACACACATTTAGGACACTACCCGCCACTCAGGATGGAGACCCGGAGGGTTCCATAAGAATCGTTTGCTCAATCTTCTGCTTCGCCACCTCAAGAACTATCAGCACGTTTTTATCGCAAATGCGGCCACCCTAACAAGAGCACTATGGTACTACGCGGCCGAAAAGGAGACCCGGCCATCGCGAGAAGCGTCCTCTGAATGCCTTTCCCAGGCAGGGATTGAGACGTTCGCAAAGTGGTACTCTAGTACCATTGCTATACAACTCAACCAATCAGTATCTTACAAAATCGTCGCCTTGACCAACGCAACGATAAGAGACGCCAGTTTCCTTGTTGCACGGACTTTCAAGTCGATGTATAAATGTGTCCCGTAAGATTCTATTTCTATCGTATGAGAGGTTAACATGAACATTTCCCTTACTGTGCTCTTCGCGAGCGTTGTAGTGATGGCCTTGGTGGCAATCTATGTACCCACGATCTACATTCGCAAAACGAACAAATTGATGAAGCTGTTAGAGAAAATTGAGAGCAACACCCGCAAATAGATGCGGGCCCGATCTCGGATTATCGTCCCTGTCCTCCTTTCTAAGCCTCAGTTGGAATGTCGACCGGATAACGTGGGGTTTCCGGGTGGCGTCTTGCTTCGAAGCAGCAGGTCGTCCCGCGCAAAACCTTTTTGATTCTTCGGCGTCGAGGCACGCTTGGCGGTGGTGAAGTGTCGCGATAGCGCACTTCAGAACCGATTCGTGCCTGCGGGCAGGAGTGTGGTATTTGGGGCACGGAGAACAAACGCCGTGTCCCGGTATCGCCACGTTTTAGCCTTACTCCTTACACTCCGCCTGTTATCTCTAAAGAAGGCTTGACCTGGTTCGAAAGCTCTATACCTTCGCTGTCTTCTCCCTTCGAGCATACAAGGTTGAGACCGACAGAAGACTGCCCCGCCCTTCATGACGTTTGCCCGATCACGTTGTCCCTCCTGGCGAAACGTACAAGCGCGCCCGCTGACAATCCGTAGATTATGAGGGCCAGAACTCCTAAAATCGCTGTGCCGCCAACCATTACCAGGTTCTCCAGCACACCGCCAACCACGGCCCCCAACAAATTGATGCCAAGTCCCTAGCGTCCGCCGCAACCCGGCTTGGTTCTCACAGAACTCCAAATCCATTCGGACACCGGATGGCGAGGTGGGCCGATCCCAATGACATTCATACCGATTCCACGATAAGATGTCGCGTCCGGGGTTGGCCGGCACATGGCCTCGAGAGCCCTGTTGTTCTTATCCACCTGGAAACCCACTCGAGGAATAATGGAACGATCGCCCAAAGAAAAACTTTACGCTTTCAAACCCCGGCATTCGTTTTTTGTGGGCATCGATTCAGATGGCTGCGTGTTCGACACCATGGAGATCAAGCAGAAGGAGTGCTTCATCCCCAACATCATTAAGTACTGGAAGCTCCAAGCCGTTTCGGAATATGCGAGCGCCGCGGCTGAGTTCGTCAGCCTCTATTCAAAGTGGCGGGGCGCCAACCGATTCCCTGCCCTGACTAAGACCCTTGAATTGCTGCGCGATTGGCCGGAGGCCATGCGGAGCGGAGCAGCAATTCCGGATCTCACAAGTCTCCAGGCCTGGATCGATTCCGGCGCAGCGCTGGGCAATCCTGCGCTTGAAGCAGAGGTTTCGAGAACCGGGGATCCGGTCCTGAAGCAAGCCTTGGAGTGGAGCAAAGCCGTTACCCGCTCCATCGCCGATCAGGTCAAAGGGGTGCCTCCCTTCCCCTGGTTCCGCCCTTGCGTTGAGAGGCTTGCGCCGCGAGCTGACATCATCTGCGTGTCCGTCGCGTCAGGCGAAGTGTTGGAACGCGAGTGGCAGGAGCACGACATCGCAAAATACGCGGCTGTCCTCGCCGGGCAGGAAATGGGCAGCAAGATAGAGCATCTGAAGATCGCCTCGGGGGGCAAGTACGCGAAGGATTGCTTGTTGATGATTGGCGATGCCCCCGGAGACTTGGCTGCCGCGCGCGCCAACGGCACCCTGTTCTTTCCCATCAGCCCAGGATACGAAGAGCAGTCCTGGGAAAGGTTCTATCGCGAGGGCATCGATCGTTTCTTCAATCGGACCTACACAGGCGGCTACGAAGGCTCGCTCATCGAGGAGTTCGAGAAGTTATTGCCCGAGGTGCCACTTTGGAAGCGGGCAGTAGGCACATAGGCTGATGGGCAGGTGGGAAGGTGGACAGATCGACTGGTGGCCAGGCCGCTGCGTTGTGCAGGAACCACCAGTGCTTGGTTGGTTAAATGAGCGCAATTTCAACCGGCCCTCGGAAGGGTGGGGCTTCAGCTCAGCACTAACGACTAAGCACTCCTGACTCCTGACTCCTGACTTCTGCTTTCTCAAGGTTCGATCTCTCCGATATTTCCCACAATCCTCGTGGGCTGATACGGAAAGCGGCGGACATCTTCCTTGCGGGTGACACCGGTTAGGACCAACACGGTCTCCATTCCGGATTCGATTCCCGTCACAATATCGGTGTCCATGCGGTCGCCAATCATGACCGTATTCTCGGAATGAGTGCCCAAATAATTCAACGCCAGCCGCATCATGAGCGGGTTCGGTTTACCGACGAAAAACGGGCTGACTCCGCTGGCGCGCTCCATCAGGGCTGCCATGGCGCCGCAGGCGGGCACCATGCCGTCCTCCGCCGGGCCGGCCGGATCAGGGTTGGTGGCAATAAAGTGCGCCCCGCCGGTGATCAGACGGATGGCCTTGGTAATCTGCTCAAAGTCGATGCTGTCGGACTCGCCGAGGACGACATATTCAGGGTTGTGGTCGGTGATCACGTATCCAACCTCGTGAATGGCATCGGTGAGCCCGCTTTCCCCGATCACAAAGGCGGTGCCGCCGGGGCGCTGCGAGTGCAGAAACCGGGCCGTGGCCAGCGCCGAAGTGAAGATGTGTTCGGAAGGTATTTCCAGCCCGATCCACTGCAAGCGGTGGGCGAGGTCGCCGGGAGTGTAGCGCGGGTTATTCGTCAACACCAGGTACTTCGCATTGCGCTCCCGCAACCGAGCCATGAATTTCTCAGCGCCGGGGACAATGTTGGTGCCGGTGAGGAGAACGCCATCCATATCCATCAGATAGTTCTTGGGTGTGTCCATGAACACTCCGGGTGTCAGGTGTCGGGTGCCAGGTGTCAGTATACCCTGGGGTGGCGTCGCCAGAAAGAGGCTACACCAAAGAAGGTGGCTTCGTGTCGTGGCTCAATAATTCGCGAGATAGGTCGAGCCGATTCGGCCACCCGTCAGCGGCCCCGTCAGGGGCGCCGCAAAGTAGCCTAGTGTCTAAGAATCCATGGGCTACCCGCCTGCACCCGCTCCATGGGCTGACATATTCAACCCGAATTCCGAAGTTGAATCTGGCACTCCCAGGCCAACTCTTTGAATCTGAATTGCCTGCCTTGATAATCTCGAGAACTAATCGGGTTTTTTGGATGCCTCGGAAGTAACCCCTCACCCGTCCCGCACCGGCTGATGACTTCGCCGGCTGCGGGACACCCTCTCCCCAAGGGAGAGGGCGGTCGACGATGATGGAATTCAGCCCTCTCCCTTGGGGAGAGGGTGGCGAGAGTAGCGAGCCAGGTGAGGGGTTTCTTCCCGCAGGGCCTCGCAACTTCGGAATTCGGGTTCAATGCACTTCTGAGACGAGCCACCAGCACGTCAGAGCGTAGCTTTGCATTCAGCACGCATCGAGCTCAACTGGCCGCGGCCCCCGCAGGGCGGAGCTCAGCGAACGGCGCGGGGAGGAGGCTCGGTTTTCGCAAATACGCAGAGCTTCGTTTTGCGGCAACCCCACTGTTTGACCTGCCCACTCGTAGGAGTCCCTTCGGGACATCTCAGGCTCCAAACTGCGGAGTCTGCTCCAACCCACCGATAACTCCTGACTTCTAACTCCTTTTCGTCAGAATTCGCCGTTTTGGAAATAGGCGTTGGAAATATATTGGGACACCATTCGCTGCGTGTTGAAGAACGAGCCATTAACGGCGATGGCGGAGCGCATAACCGCAGCGTAGGCCTTGGGCCGGCCATAGAACATGGGAAGAATAATCATCTCCAACTTGGCATACAAGGAAGAGGCTTCGGTATCGTCGTTGTCAGCGGTCTCGGCGCCATATCCGATCGACCAGCCGGTAAAGCCCTCGAGACAACCTTCCACCCACCAGCCGTCCAGGATGCTGAAGCTCGGAACGCCGTTGAGCGCGGCTTTCATCCCGCTCGTGCCCGAGGCCTCCTGCGGCCGTTTGGGAGTATTCAACCAAAGATCGACGCCGCTCGAAAGCAAGGGCGCCCACGTCCAGTCGTAATTCGGAACATAAACAACCTTAATCGCATCCTTGAGGACGTCGGCCGCCCGGAAAATTCGTCGGATGAGGTCTTTCCCCCCATCATCGTTCGGATGGGCCTTCCCGCCATAGATGACTTGCAACGGGCCGACGGTTCGCGCGATCGCCTTCAATTGTTCAGGATTGCGGAAAAGCATGTCCGCCCGCTTGTAGGTTGCCGCCCGCCGCGCAAAACCGAGGGTCATGACTTTTTCATCGAGTTGTACGCCGGTACGTTTTTGAACTTCCTCGAGCAGAGCGTGCTTGGCCAAGGCGTGCGCAGAGAGAATCTCCTCGAGAGGTATGCCGATGGCATAGCGAAGATAAAGATTGTCCCGGCGCCATTCCGGCATGTGCCGGTCGTAAAGGTCGCGGAAAGGCGGCGAGGTCCAGGTAAGCCCGTGAACGCCATTGGTGATGGCCCGGACCGAATAACTTGGAAACATGTGGCGCGAAACTTCGCCGTGCTGCATGGCCACGCCGTTCACATAGCGCGAACCCGCGAGGGCCAGGTAAGTCATGTTCAGATGGCCGTCCAGGCATGCGTTCAATGACTGGAGGGCCACGGCGTGGTCTTCGCCCAACACCTGGCGCACCATTTCTATGGGGAACTGATCGTGACCGGCAGGCACCGGCGTGTGAGTCGTGAACACGCATTTATTCCGAACCGCGAGCAGGTCATCGGGCTTTGCCTCGCGGATATTCCGGCCCGTCATATGCTGGCCCACCAAGGCGAGCACGAGGAGGGCTGCGTGTCCCTCGTTCAGATGGTAACTGGAGATGTGGTGATGGCCGAGTTTGGGAAGAATAGCGACCCCTCCCATCCCCAACACTGCTTCCTGGCAAAGTCGATAGTGAAGGTCGCCTCCGTAGAGATGATCGGTCAGGGTCCGATCCCATTCCGAGTTCTCCGGCAGATTCGTATCAAGCAAATAAACCGGGAGGACATCGCCCCCAATCCCCTCCACCAGATATCGCCAGGCGCGCACCTTGACTTCGCGTCCCTCGATTCGGACGGAAACTACAGGCTTCATCAGCTCGAGTTTTTCTTCCGGATTCCAGGTGGCAGGAGATTCGCTCTGGTTTCCTTGCTGGTCCAGTCGCTGCGCGAAATAACCCTTGCGGTGCAGGAGACTTAATGCCACCATGCGCACGCCCAAATCGGCGGCAGAGCGCAACGTGTCACCCGCCAGCATACCGAGACCACCGCTGTAGGTGGGCATGGCTGGATCAAGGGCTACTTCCATTGAAAAATAGGCAACCCGCGAAGGCGTCGATGTGGGAATCATAGAGTCCTCACTTTCTGAATCTGCACTCTGAGATTATCGGCGTGTTGTTAAATGTGCATGAACGTCTCGGGATACTGTGATAATTTGATTCAACTGCAGCAAGTCCCGTAGTTTGCGATTTCGAGTCGGGAGAATGCCATGGATTACACCTACGAAGATATTTCCAAAATGATTGACCACTCCTTGCTGAATCCGGTCATGACCGACGCGGAACTCGAGCGGGGGTGCCGGGAGGGGGTGGATTACAACTGCGCCAGCGTCTGCATTATGCCCTATTATTTGAGGCGATGCGCGGAGATACTGCGCGGCAGCACTGTCAAGCCCAGTACTACGATAGGCTTTCCACACGGCGGGCATACCACAGCCATTAAGCTTGCGGAAGCCAGGCAGGCCCTCGAGGACGGCGGCGAAGAACTGGACATGGTCGTCAATATCAGCAAGGTTCTGAGCGGCGATTGGGCTTATGTGCGCCAGGAACTCAAATCTGTCATTGACCTCACTCACGCCCGCGGCCGAAAAACCAAAGTGATCTTCGAAAACTGCTACCTCAAAGACGAGCACAAGATTCGCCTTTGTGAAATCTGCGGCGAGTTGGGGGCGGATTGGGTGAAAACCTCGACGGGCTACGGCAGCGGGGGCGCCACGATCGAGGATCTAAAACTCATGCGCGCGCATTCGCCGGCGCACGTGCAGGTGAAGGCGGCGGGCGGCATCCGCGATCTGGATAAGCTGCTCGAGGTCCGCGCCCTTGGCGTCACGCGCGTTGGCGCCAGCCGGACCGCAGCTATCCTCGAGGAATGCAAACGCCGGCTGGGGTAGGTGTCGGGAGCCAAGCAAAGTGTAAAGAGTAAAGTTTAAGGGGTAAAGCACGGGTTTCTGATGCCCTGGTTTCAGACGAAGAGGCGCAAAAAAGGTCAGCGAATCCGCCTGGCGCTTCACACTTAAACCTTCACCCTTTAACGTTTTGACCCTACTTCTTTAGCCTCTTGCGCTGCACCTCCAAAGCCTCTGGGGCGCGTGTAGCCATCCATTGTTCATACTTGCGGGCAAGCGTCTCGAGGTTTTTCCACACGACGGGATTCTTGCGGGCCTCTCGAAACCCAGGCGCCAGTTGCCGGACTTTCTCCCACGTCAGCCACAGTTCCCCGGTGTTCTCGAAGAACAGATCTTCCTTGATCAGGCCGTGGTTGACGAAAGAAGCCGCCATATCCCAATAACTCACCGCCATGCGGAAAAGAGCGTTCTCCTCGGAACCCATCGGATACTGCTTGTCGAATTCCTCGACCGAATCAGCATGAAACTTTCCGATCAACCACTCTCGTGCTCTGCGCAACTTCTCTTCCCGGCGCAACTCATAAAGCCGCAGCAGCAGCTCAGCATCGTAATTGTCAGGACTCTCTCGCACTTTAACCTCCCTCGACTTCTGAATTTCCATTTTCAGGCTTCAAATTTCGGTTTTCGAGTTTCGAGTCTTGAACCTCGAGCTCCGCCAACAACCTTCGAACCTCACTTTCGATCAGGTCGCGCACGTCACGAAAATGCTCGCGACCTAGCATGAAAGGGTCGGGGATTTGCCACCTGACCAATCGCCCTTTGAAATCCGGCGGAAGCTTGCATTTCACGCCGTACCCCATTTCCACCACCACGTCCATATCGGAAACGGGCACATCCTCGAGGCCCTTCGACCAGTGGCCCTCGAGCGTGATCCCCTTTTCACCCAAAACGGCGCGCGTGTCGGAGCTTATCATACCCAGCGGATGCGTACCGGCGCTCGAAGCCAGGACTTTCCCGTTGCCGAGCTGGTTGGCCAGCGCCTCCGCCATCTGGCTGCGACAGGAATTGCCGTAACAAATGAAGAGAATCTTAACCATTTTCGAATTGAGTCATTGAGCCATTGAGTCAGTTAAACTGCCAGGCATGTCCACGACTCCGACGCTAACAATATCTCGCATCGCGCCAGTGGATCAATGGCTAAATGACTCAATGACTCAGTGACTCAATTTCTCGATGAAGTATCGATGGACGGCTTGGTCCTCGGTCAGTTCGGGATGGAAGGTGGCGGCAAGGACGTTCCCCTGCTCGACCAGCACCGGCAGTCCGTCGCAGCGCCCTAACACCCGCACGGCCTCACCCACCCGGCGGATGATCGGGGCCCGGATAAAGACCATTTCCACTGGGCGCTCGGAGAGTGCGGGGCAATCGCCTTGACGCACGGAACTGTCAACCTGCCGGCCGTACGCATTGCGCTCGATGGTAATGTCCAGCAAGCCCAATCGCTCCTGCGCGGGATTCAGAACTTCTTTCGCGAGCAGAATCGCGCCCGCGCACGTTCCGAACACGGGTCGACCCGCCGCCACAAATTCCTTGATCGCCTCGCCCATGCCTTCCTTTGAGAAGAACTTCAGCATCGTGGTGCTCTCGCCCCCCGGCATGATCAAGCCGCTCACCTCAGCAAGCTGGGATGCGTGCTTCACCAACTTGTAAGGCGCGCCAATCCGCTCCAGCATCTTGGCATGCAGCGCAAAATCGCCTTGAATGGCGAGGACTCCAATGGGTTTGTGGCCGTTGTTCATGGGTAGTTGTCAGTGGTCAGTGGTCCGATGCCGGTGGCACTTTTCCGCCGGAGGGGGTCCCAACCTTCTAGCCAGTCCTGTCCCGTTTGTTGTAGAATTCCTGCATGGCCCAAACTCGGCAATTCCTTGTTAACCTGATTTTCGACCCCGAATACCACGGCTACGTCGCGGATGTGCCGCAACTTCCCGGCTGCATGTCGCAAGGAAAAACCGTTGAGGCGGCGCTCAAGAACGTTCGCAAAGCTATAGTGGCCTACGTTGGAGCCGAGCGCCGGCAGACCGTGTCGCGCGGGGGAGTACCGAATGTCTAAAGCTCGGATCCAAGCTCCCTCCGAAACGCCCGCTGACGGCTTGCTCAGTGTTCTTTCTCGTGCTATTCATCAATGAACCGAGCAGGCCCACCCAGCAGCGTTCCAAACCATGTCGAAAGGCACCTTCATGAGATGTCCGATGTCAGTTTCGAAGCTCTCAACAAGGACCTCTGGAACTAGAACCACATCCCTGTCGAAGCGCCCGACGCCGTGTATCGCTGCCATGTCTTGACGACCGATACCGTACCCCTTAACCTCAAGGAGGCTGAGCATTACGGCGAAAGGGACATCCACCTGCAGGCGCTTTAAGGAGGAGACGTAATACCCAAGCTTCTCAATCACGTCCGCTCTGAGATTGGCTCCTTGGAGATGTCCCCCCGCCGCGGAACGCGAAGCCAGCGAAGTATCGACAGTCTCGAGTGCGCCATTCCGGAAGATTTGGAGATAATTTGACGCGAGGCGATCGTCGCGCGAGCTGGTGTATCTGACAAAGCCTTCAAGATTAAACCGCCCGCCACTCCCTGCTGCGAGGCCGAGCGGTATGAGCTGCAGTTCACGAGACACGACAGCAACTGACTGAACGTCGATCTGGGCGAGTGACGAGAGTGCCGCCAGAGGCACAACATGAAGCACGACGCTCGCACCCTGCACCAATGGCACCGGCGTGTCCTCAGCCCTAATCTTGGCAATTCGGTCGAGTCGGAAATCGCGTACGCGCTCTGCCGTCTTGTCGGACAGCAGGAAGGCAGCCCTGATTTCGTCAACGTCAAGTTGGTATTTCCCGTTCGAGGTGCGGGCGAAGAAGCGCGAGCTTCCCTTATAGGTGACCATGTGAGACGACGCAAAGCTCCTTGGAACGCGGATCAGAATAGCCATACGGCCATCCTCCAACCGAACCGGCCAAGCGACGACGCCTGGTATCCTAGGCTTGATTCCATCGCGAATGCTGTTGTCGAGCGCGGCGACGATGGAGTCAGCGTCATCTATATCCAGCCCGCAAAGTTCAATTGGAAGGCCACCCTCCTCTTTCATACCGTACAGCAAGTGGCCGCCGCTCGAATTGGCAAAGGACGAGACGTCGGCGAGAAACTCCTTCCTCTTACCATCCGCCTCCCAAACAAGGTCTTTTTTGTACTCGATGGTTTTGCGCTCACAGACCTGATTGTCGACAAGCCACCGAAGGTCTGCCTCAACCACCTGCTCGATGGGTTTCTCCAGAGACATAACGGTCCCGTCTCAACTATCGTTTTCGGCGCCCCGAGTGCGCCAGTGGAAGCCTTTCACACACTGACATCAACATATTCCGAAGACGACGCCGGCTCCGGCAGGGCGTCGCCGCGTTCCCGCATGGCGGAGACGTGCAGATCCACAGCTTCGCGGATAAGCTGCAACACTTCCTCCCGCGTGTCTCCCACGACCGCGCAGCCCGGCACGTCCGGCACGTAAGCACCGAAACTGCTCGCGCCCTTTTCGAGGATTACAACGTATCGCATCTTATCTACCAGAGCAGCAAGGCGGCAGCTTCGCTGCCGCACTCCAAGGCGCTTCGCGCAGCGGCACTGTCGACTGTTGACTGTCAACTGTCGACTGCCCTTCTACCAACCTCGCGTCTGCAACAACTCTTTCGGATCGAGCTTCTGCACATCCAGGCCGCGCATGGCTTCGCCGACTTCGGCCGAGCACTCGGCCACAACCTGCGGCTCGTTGTAGTGTGTGGTCGCGCGGACGATCGCTTTGGCGCGATTGTCCGGGTCGGACGACTTGAAGATGCCAGAGCCGACGAAGACCGCCTCGGCCCCCAGTTGCATCACGAGCGAAGCATCGGCGGGAGTGGCGATTCCGCCCGCACTGAAATTGGGCACGGGCAGCTTGCCGTGCTCACTCACCCACTTCACCAGGTCGTAGGGCGCGCCGAGTTCTTTCGACTTGGCCATCAACTCCTCTTCCCGCAGCGTGGTAAGCTGCCGGATCTCACTGGTGATGGCGCGCAGGTGGCGGACCGCCTCGACGATGTCGCCGGAGCCGGCTTCGCCCTTAGTGCGGATCATCGCGGCGCCCTCACCGATGCGCCGTAGCGCTTCGCCCAGGTTTCGGGCGCCACAAACGAAAGGCACCTTGTACGGCCATTTATTGATGTGATGTTCCTCATCGGCGGGCGTCAGCACCTCGCTTTCATCGATGTAATCCACCCCCACCGCTTCGAGCACCTGCGCCTCCGCAAAATGCCCGATGCGGGCCTT
>Ga0181538_10001604_pt1 | contig 24884 bp, 30 predicted proteins | sample PEATcosm2014_Bin_40_FD_119773 | JGI IMG/M metagenome (GOLD analysis project Ga0181538, IMG submission 119773) | Peatland microbial communities from MTU Mesocosm Facility, Houghton, MI, USA - PEATcosm2014_Bin23_30_metaG | ecosystem: Environmental > Terrestrial > Soil > Wetlands > Peat | place... | reverse complement strand
TCCCTGACGACGGGGATTCTGCCGGGGATTTTCATTTTCTACGCCGCGCATCTGGTGGCGAGAGCACTTCGGGTCCCTGCCCGCAATCAGGGAGAAAGGTGGGTGGACTATGTCGTGGTCAGTGCAAGCAATTGGGAAAGCAGGCGCCGTCGCAATGGAGATCTCGAAGCAGTTCGAGTATGGCAGCAAGTGTGTAGAGCCCGAAGAGACGATCCGGCAATCGGCGCGGGGGCTCGTGATGGCCGCTATCGGCGCACAGGATAAATCGAAAGCCGTGAAGGTCACCGCGAGCGGAAGCCAGAGCACCGACCATGCGACCAAGGCCGTCTCTAACGTGCTGAATATCTCAGTTGAGCCGCTGTGGAACTTCGTCGAGTAGACGCAAAAAAGGAGTCTCAAATGAAACGCTTTATCTTGTTCGCTCTCGCGCTCGCGCTGGCGCTCCCAGCGTGGGCTCAATGGACGATCGCGCAGCATACGATCAGTCCGGCCAACTGCAAACCTCCGGGCACTAAGCAGTGCACGCTCGATTTTCCGCAACCGCTCGGCGGCAATCCTGTCGTCATTCGTCTCGAAGCGAATAACCCGGACGCTGGACCGGAGACGATTGCAAACGTCCAGTTCTCCGCCGGCGATAGCTATCCTGGCGATCTCTCGGGCTGCGCTGGCTACACACCAGGCGGCCGCTCTGTGGATTGCGCCGTCGTCTTTTCGCCCGTCGCTGGCAGCACGAGCGTCATTGTGACGCGCAACGCCAAAGTCCTCACCGCTCCCTGGAAGCTTTCAGCGAGAGAATACTTTTCGCCGAATCCGCCTTTTTCGGTTGCTGTGGCTGGGAACGCAAACGACCCCCTCAGCAGCACCGAGCAATGGGGAGTTGGGCTTGTCTTGAACAATGTGCCGGTGTGCCCGGTTCCTGAATGGACTGCGACGGATGCCAGCTCAGCAGCGGTGAGTGCGGTTGCGATCACGGATAGCGCTTCGAATGCCTTCTGCGATCAGGCAATCGCTGGCGGTGCTGGTGAGCTCACCGTGAGCGCGCCCTATGTCAATCCAGATTTCTCGGATCACTTCGGAACGGCGTGGGTAGCCATTGCACAGTGACTTTTCGAGTTGGGGCTGAGTACGACGCGACCGGGTGGAGGGAGAAAGGCTTGTATCGCAGCCGGTAGAAGTGAGCGCAGACAGCCCCTCTGAATTGCCCTACAGAGGATGACGATCGTGAAAACTGAAAAAAACGGCCGGAAAACATCGACGGGAAAACGTAGGGCAATGGCGCCGGATATCTACGTTCGAGTCAGGGGGAGCAGCTTGTTTGCTTCCACAATGGCAAAGGCCAGCATCCGCGTGAAAGCTGGTGAATATCAGTATTTGACCTGGCGCGATGGCCGATCGGTGCGGACGTTCTATCTCGGGCGGAAACGAAAACTTGCCCAACCGGATCCCGCCGGCCGACGTCTCGATCGCCGGCGCCGGCGAGCTGCTGCAGGGCCTGTGCTGTAGGACAAGAAAGCGAGCACTTCTGATGACCGAGCACTTCACCCGCAAGACAATCTCGGCAGCCTTCCCCTGCGCGAAGTGCAAGAAGTTCACCCAGCACCGCATCGACGATGGGCGAAAAGGGCCATGCTTGGAGTGCATCAAGAATCTCGAAGTTTTGCACGAAGCGGGCGCGACCCCGCCTCTGTCTGGAAGCGGAGAGCGGGGCGCGGCTCGGCAAGGAAGGCTATTCGATGTTTCGGAGATCACGTAAATGACTGTGAGGGCGATTTTGACGCAGGCCGATGAAGTCAGCCTGAATATTCTGCGCGAGCGTTGCCTGCTGGTCGAAGATTTTGGCGATGGCCTCTGGCGGCTGGTCGATGATATGTGGGATTCGATGTACGCGGCGCGGGGCGTAGGATTGGCCGCGACGCAGATTGGATCGCATTTGCGAGTCGCGGTGATCGATACGATTCAGGGACCCAATTCTCACCGACGACTTGTTCTGGTCAATCCGAGAATCACTGCTTCCCGTGGCGAGCAGGTTGGTGACGAGGGTTGTTTGTCGATGCCGGGGACGCAATGGCCGATCTCCCGGGCCGCTGTGGTAACAGTCAGCTTCCAAGGCTTGAACGGAAAGCAGCGGACACTCACCGCACGAGATTTTTTCGCCCGCGCAATTCAACACGAATGCGATCACCTTGACGGGATTCTCTGCAACTCAAAAGCGGAGATTCCCCGATGAAACCCGGCGACTACGTGGTCTTCGCTCCCTTGGCGAAAAGCGCGAAGCCCTCCCCGCTGCGTGTGACCGAGGTGCTCTCGAACGGGATGATCCGACTGGATCGCTGGGCAGGATACTTCAAGGCTTATCTGTTTGTGGTGGTCGAGTCGCCGGAAGAGGAGAAGAGGAGCGCATGACTCGTAACGAAGCTGCCCACGTTCCAAAGGGAGCACGCGTCGTTGTCAACGCGCGTCTCCAACCGAGTTGCGGAAGGCACGGAACAGTCGTGGGCCACACTCGGGATGGGAGATGCCTCCGCGTGATCCTCGATCTCATTCATGCACCTCGCGGAAAAAATCGCGTTGCCTCTGTCATCCATCACGATTTTTTAGACCTCCTCGGAATCGAGGTTTCCGCATGACCTGCAAATTCTGCGGCTGCACCGACTCGAAGCCCTGCGCCATCCCGATCTGCGAAGGGCCGGGGCTTGAGCCGATGCTCGCAACTGACTCCAACGTTGCGATTGGCGTGATGCCTTGCGGGTGGCTGATCGACGATCCGGCTGGGCCGGTCTGCACTGCTCCAGCCTGCGTCGAGAAAGCCTATGAGGAAGCGGCGCTCTTGGCCAGTCAGCTTGAGTTTTTCATCGGGAGAAGCGCATGACCGCAACCGGATATGGTCGCTTCACCGCGCAGGAAGATGATCGCGAACTTCTGGAATGGCTCGGCAACGCCCAGCAGCGCGGCGGCCACTTCATTGCATCGCTCGCAAAAGCTGCACTCCACGCCGACGCGGAGAACTATCCCGTTCTACAACCCGTACTGATCTTCTTTCGTAAAAAGTACCCCGCCTATGAGGCGACCGACGCGGTGAAAAAGGAAATCGCGGAGCGACGTGGATGAACTGCCCATCCTGCGGTCAACCGTTAGCCTTCGGGGATCACGAGATCCCCTACTTTCCCTCAGAAGCGCAAAGAGAGGTGACGGTGTGACGCGGCATGGAGAGGCGGTGTGGCCAGAGCTCGGATTGGGCGGTGTGAGAGACGAAGCTCCGAAAGGCTATTGCTGGGTCTGGCTTGCCGATCCCCAATGGACAGTCGGCGGCGATGGTCATCGGTGCCGCGCCAGCGTCGGTCGTTGCCACAACGCTGCTGTTGCCGGCTTTTTCCGAAAGCACGGTCCCGGATTCCGCCGCTGGTATTACTGCGAGTCTCATCTTTACGGCCGAATAATTGAGGACGGAGTGGTGAAATTTCGCCGCCTTGTGGAGATGGAGGGTACTACATGACGACGCCGCTCGAAGTTTTTCTCCTCGTCGTCGGCGTAACCATCGCCTCAGCGCTGATCTCGGTTGCTTTCTACAAGATCGGCTACAAATGCGGCCGTGAGGATGGATATGGCCGCGGCTACAACATCGGCTATTTTTCCGGGCGCAAAAGCGGAAGCGAACTGGTGGATTGGAATCGAGGATCAGGCGCGCGAGACGCGCCAGAAAATCTGGAGGGAAGAAGCATCATGAAGGCTGCTCATCTCAGCGTGCGCGCCGAGCGCATTGACCCGAAACGAATTCTGGACCGCACTCCGAGGCTCACGCTCGAACTGCTGCAAATGCCGAAGAAGCCGAAAAAGATCGTCGCGGCGAAGTGAGGTTTTGCCATGATGCTCAGCACCGTCTGGCTTGCGATCGCCGTGGTTCTCGCACTCAATGGTCATGACCTCACGAGCGCGGTTCCGATAGTGCCGTGGTTTCTCCATCGTCGCTGGGAACGCCGGCAGCCACGGCGCCGGCGCGGACCTGAACCTTCGTAACGCTGCGTTTTCTCCTCTGGCAGTGCACAATTCTGACTTCGGGGATTCCCCCCTCCGCCTGGATGTCCCGAGAGCATCGCCGCGCTACGCGGTGTCGAAGGCCCTTAACCCTACGTGTCTCACAACGCTGGCATCCTAGCTCACTACGAGTCGCGCTCTGCGCGTCCCACCACGTTTGTGCCCGTCGATGTTGCGGATGAGATGGTGCGACGCATGGCTGCGGAACGCATTAGCCGGCGCGTCGTTCGTCTCATCGCTCCAGACTCGCTCCTCACCGCAGAACAATTTACTGATGCCGGCGAGAGCGTTCTAGCCCGCGCCTTTCGTCTCGCCGGCATCCAGCACTTCATTTCTCGTCGCCGCCCGGTATTTCCCTCCGAAGAAGATCTTTCATTCGCCCCTGTTGCTGAGCTTCCTGGTGTGCGCTTCATTTTGCCTCGCGAAAAAGCGATCGCGTGGGCCATGGCGCGCCGCGACGCTGCGATCGCGTGCTGCAGCGAATATCAGTGGGGATAAGCCATTTCAAATGAGCATCACTGTCGCCAATCCGCTCACCAGAGTTCCGAATCCCTCGTCGATTCCTGCGCGCCTGCGCGGGTACTTCAGGCTGTGTCGCAATTGCCGCGTCGCGCTGCGGGACCAGGTCACGATCGAGAACGATGCCGGCGCGCAGATGTGGGCTTGTGCTGAGTGCGGCACAGCGCGGCAGTGGGGATTCTTTCGTCCTTGGGATCGGTTCGCGGTTGCGCTGCTTCATTGCGCGCGCTGCGAGGGAGCAAGGCCTCATGGCTTTGTGGGAGTCATTTAGTTCAGCCATGCGCGAGCACGTCGACGAACCGCAGCAACCGCGCATCCCCGAAGAATGGCGCCGCCAATATCTGCGCCGTCCAATCGATCGGCTGCCCGGCGACATCATCAAGGCGTTCGATCAACTGGAACTGCGTCGCCGCGATGCGGACAAGATGAAAAGTCAGTTGATCGAGACGCGGCGCATGCTGGGCATCGCCGACGTCAAAGTCTGGGTGCTGATGGGCGCGGTCACAGCTGAAGGTTTTGTTATCGCGTGGCTCGTAAAGATTGTGCTGGCACGGATGGCGCACTGAAGCATGCCGACGCGAGCTCCGCGAGCAGTTCCTCTGGCCGGAGCGCGACACTCCGATCGCGATCGACTCCGTGAGCGCCGCGCCTCGGGACTCGGCCGACTCTATGACTCGGTCCAATGGCGTAAACGAACTGTGCCGCGGATCCGCGCGCGGGATCCACTTTGCAAGATCGCTGAACTTTGTGAAGGCCGAGAGCCCAGCACCGATGTCGATCACATCATCCCCGCCGAGCAGTATGTCGCGCAACACGGCGGCGACGAGCGATTTTTCTATGACGAATCAAACCTCCAGGGCGTTTGCCATGCCGACCACACTGCGAAAACCACGCGAGAGCGCGATGCGCGGAAGGGGTAGGGGGGGTAATTCTCAAACCTCGAGTCGCCGGCGACCGGTTGTCAACCACACACACGCCGCCGCAGCAAAAGTTTTTTCGATGAAAAATGGGTGGTAAAGGCTCTGGCGGAAAAAATCGCAAGCCAACGGCCGTAAAGAAGCTCCGTGGGAATCCCGGCAAGCGGAAGATCAACAAGCGCGAGCCGAAACCGATGATCGGAGCGCCGCCGATGCCGGCGCATCTGTCGAAGCTGGCGAAGCATGCCTGGCGCCGGCTGGTTCCGATCCTGCTTTCGATGAAGGTGCTCACCATCGCAGACGGCGACGCGCTCGCCGGCTACTGCACGGCGATCGAGCAGTGGATCCTGACCAGCGCTGCGATCGGAAAGTATGGCCTGCTGGTTGTCGAGCTCGATGAGAGCACCAGCACGGGAAATCTGAAGACGAATCCCGCGGTCCGCGTGCGCAGCGACGCGCTCCGCCACATGCGCAGCTTTGAAAGCGAGTTCGGACTCACGCCGGCCTCGCGCGCCAAACTGGAAATTCATGCCGACAGCGACGAAGCCGATCCGTTCGAGGATTTCCTCGACGACACGCCGGCCCAGCCAGCCCGCAAACCGAACTAAGCGCGCGCACGCGACGCGCGAGATCCCGGCCTGGGATCGCTACGTCCAGGGAGTGCTCGCCGGCGACATCGCGGCGAACGCGCTGATCAAGCGCGCCTGCCAGAGGCACCTCACCGACCTCGAACTCGGCGAGAGCCGCGGGCTCTACTTCGACGTCGACGCGGCCGCGCGCAGCAACAAGTTCTTCGGCTTCCTCCACCATTCGAAAGGCGAGTGGGCAAACCAGGCCTTTGACCTGGAGCCCTGGCAGTCCTTCATCGACGCCATGCTCTTCGGATGGAAGCGCTCCGGAGGCGCGCGCCGATTTCGCCAGGGCTACATCGCGGTCCCGCGGAAGAACGGAAAGACGACGCTGCTGTCGGGCGAAGGCCTGAAGCTTCTGGTCGCCGACAAAGAACCTGGCGCAGAGGTTTACACGATCGCATCGACGCGCGACCAGGCGAAGCTGATCTTCGACGAGGCCGTGCAGATGCGCAACGCGTCGGCGCCGCTCACGCAGCGCGTGGGCCTGGTCAAAAACAATCTTCACGTCCTCAGCACGAACTCGCGCTTCATGCCGCTCTCGGCCGACGACGAGACCCACCACGGCCTGAACGCCTCCGCAGGCCTCGCCGACGAGCTTCACGTCCATCCCAGCCGTGACCTGTGGGACGTCATCGCAACCTCCCAGGCGGCGCGGCGCCAGCCGCTGATGCTCGGCATCACCACGCACGGCTGGGACCGCAATTCGTTCTGCTACTCGCAATACGAGTACGCGCGGAAGATCCTCGAAGGCATCCTGCAGGATGACACGTTCTTCGCCTTCGTTGCCATGCTCGACGACGGCGCCGACTGGGAAGATGAGCGCGAGTGGGCGAAGTGCAATCCGAATTTTGGCCGGTCGGTGAAGGTTGAGTATCTGCGCGAGCAGGCCCAGCGCGCGAAGAACGATCCCACCGCGCTCAACGCTTTTCTGCGTCTTCACCTGAACGTATGGACTCAACAGGACGAACGCGCGATTCTGCCGCATAAGTGGGCAGAGTGTAGCGGTGCTGCGTTCGATCCCGTTGAGACCCGCGCCCGCTGGATGAGCGAGCTGAAGGGAAAGATTTGTCTTGCCGCGCTCGATCTCTCCAGCAAGCTCGATCTCTCGGCTGACGTGCTGTTTTTCCCTAAGCAGTCGGGTCTCCCAAAGGCTCGTGTGCTCCCATTTTTCTTCGTGCCCGAAGAGGCCATGGTTGAGCGTTCGAAGCGCGATCGCGTTCCTTACGATCTCTGGGTGCGCCTCGGTTTTGTGATCGCGACAAAGGGGAACGTCATCGACTACGACGTCATCCGCATCGAGCACCGCAAGCTGGCAACGCAATTCCGGATACAGGAGACAGCTTTCGATCCGTGGAACGCGACGCAAATCGTAACGCAGTTGCAGGGCGACGGGCTCGCGATGGTTGAGCACCAGCAAGGCTACCGCTCGATGACGGATCCGGCGAAAGAACTGCTGAAGATGATTGCATCGGCAGAGTTCGAACACGGAAACAATCCGGTGCTCACGTGGATGGCAGACAACCTGGTCATGACGCAGGATCCCGCCGGCAACCTGAAGCCCGACAAGGCGCGTGCTCGCGAGCGCATCGACGGCATGGTCGCGTTCATCATGGCCATCAGCCGCGCGATCGCGAAGCCGATCGTCGAATACAGGCGCTCGCCAATCACCGTCCTATGAGCCAGCTCGCCGAAGTTCCACAGCAGCGGCCGAAAGCAGAAGAGATCCTCGCCGCGCGGCGCCGGCACGAAGCCAAAAGTGACGGGCTCTATATCGCTGGCGCGGTCCTGGTCGTCACCGGAATTGCGACGATGCGTGGAGGCAGCCTCGCCTACGCTGCGATCGCCGGCGGCGCGTTCTGTTTGTTTTTTCCGTTCACCGAGATCCTGATGAGCTTTATTCGCGGTCTGCGATCGCCAGGAACGAAGAGTCGATAGATGGGTCTAGTCTCCGAGCTCCGCACCTCGCTCGAAAACCCGCAGACGCCGTTGTCCTGGCCGGCGGAGTGGCTGCTCGACATTTTCAACGGCGGCCGCACCGACTCCGGGATGCGTGTTTCGGAGCTCACGGCGCTGCAGGTCACGACGGTCTGGGTGTGTTGCGAGATCAAGGGTGGGGCGCTCGGCGCGCTCGATCTGAAGATCTTCGAGAAGATCATCAACGCCGACGGCCGGCTGCAGCGGCGCATCGCGCATGAGCACGATTTCTGGGAGTTGCTGGCCGACGAGCCGAATCCCGAGATGTCGAGCTTTTCGTTTCGGAAGACACTGCAGGTCCACCGCATGCTCTGGGGATATTGCGGCGCCGAGATCCAGCGCGACGGTGGAAACCGTCCCGTCGCGCTCTGGCCGCGGAATCCCGCGCGCTTCAAGCCGAGGCGCGCGGACAAGAATTTTCTGATCGGCGACGAACTTGTCCGCGCTGGCGAGATGTTCTACGCGACCACCGAAGGCGTCGAGACGATGTCGCTCGACCCGGAGAATCCGATCACCGACGGCTATACCAGCGAGCGCGCGATCGCGGCCGCGGACATGATTTATATTCCCGGCCTTTCGCTCGACGGCCGCGTCGGACAAAACGTCATCCAGATGGGGCGTCAGGCTGTGGGCCTGGCGCTCGCCACTGAGAAGTTTGGCAGCAAGTTCTTCGGCAACGGAGCGCACGGCCAGGGCATTTTCAAAGTCCCGACCCTGCTCAGTCCTGAAGACTTCGAACGCACGCGTCGCTCGATCCAGGAAGCTTACGGCGGCGAGAACGTGATGCGTCCCATTCTGCTCGAAGCCGGGGCCGACTATATGGCGACGTCGGTCGATCCTGACAAGGCGCAGGCGATCCAGACTCGCGAACATCAGATCGCAGAGGTTTGCCGTCTGTTCAACGTACCGCCGCACATGGCAGGCGTCGAGGCGAAGCAGGCGCGCGCCAACACCGAGCAGATCGGCCAGGAGTTCGTCACCTTTTCGCTGTCCGCGGATCTGAAGGCTTGGGAGCAGGAATTTAAGCGCAAGCTCTTTCCTTCTCCGACTGTCGGCCGCAACGCCGGTCGCAAGTTCGGAGTGTTCTTCGATACCTGGCCACTTACCATGCCGGCGGCGAACGATCTGCGGCAGTTCCTCGCCTCGATGATTCAGTTTGGCGTCTTCGAGCCCAATGACGCGCGTGAGCGCTTGCGCATGAATCCCCTCGAAGGCGAAGGGTCCGACTCGACCTGGATGCCGATCAACATGGCGCCCTCAGACAAGGCCTACGAGAATCCGGCGCTGCCCTCGGCCGAGCCTGACGGCGACGAAGGCGATGGGGACGACGGCAAGAAAAAGAAGCAACCGAAGAAGGCGAAGGGCGTCGGCGGCGTGCAGCAGGCCTATTCGCGCTTGTTCCGCGACGCTTTTGGCAGGGTTTGCGCGCGATCGGAGTGTGATTTCGCCGCATTCCAGCGGGCTTTCCTGCCTCTTCTTCTAAGTCTTGGCGAGGCGCTGCAGCCATTCGCGGCCGCTCATTTGCACGCCGATCCCGATCCTGACGGATTGGAGCGCTCCAGCTTCCTCGCCGAGTATTTGAAAACCATGCACCACCGCTACCAATCCGGCGGCTGGCGCCAGGCGAACGGCAACGCCGGAGAGATTTGCGATCGCGAGCTCGATCGCGCCGCGAAAGCCCTTGCTATCGAGATCTATCGCCAGGCCGCGACCCGCGCCGCCATGGCGGCAACCGAAATTCCCGAGGAGGTTCAGTCATGAGAGAACGTCGCATCGTGAAGGACGCGCAAGTGCGATTCCGCGCCAAAGGCGCCAGCGACAAAGGAAGCCACATCGAAGGTCATGCTGCGGTGTTCAACCAGAACTACGTGCTCTGGGACGGCGGAAACTATCGCGTGGTTGAGATTGTGAAGCCTGGCACCTTCACTCGCGCGCTCAAAGAAAAGCAGGACGTCCGCTCCCTCTTCAATCACGAGCCCGACAACCTTCTTGGCCGCACCGCTGCCGGCACTCTCGTCCTTGACCAGGACACTGTCGGATTAGCTTATGACTGCGAGCTTCCCGACACGCAGGTTGCCCGCGATGTGGGCACGCTGGTCGAGCGCAAGGATATTACCGGTTGCAGCTTTGCCTTCACCGTGACAAAGCAAACGACGCGCGAGGAAAAGACCGACGGCGTCACCATCTACACGCGCGAGATCGAAGACGTCGATCTGTTCGATGTGGGTCCAGTTACTTTCCCAGCCTACGAAGGCACCGACGTGAAGGCACGATCGCGTGAGATGCAGCATGAGCTGCGTTCGGCCGCGCTCTCGCTCCAAGGTCTTCCGGCTGAGATCCGCGCGCGCCTCGAACGCGAAGAACGCGACGGAGCTCAGGACGAAGAACAGGAATGCCGCTGCGCTTGCCGCGCCTGCATGTCCGCGGAATGCGATGAATGCGAGATGCACATGGCCCGCTGCGGAGACCAGCGGCGCTGCAATCACTTGGCGCGCTCACTCTCGATCCACCGCGGCGATACGCCTACGAAGCGCGTCGACAGCGAGGATCTTACTTCCGGCTGCTTCATTTATGTCGGCGATCCCGAGAAGCCCGAAACCTGGGCGCTCCCCTGGAAGTTCAAATCGGAAGAGAAGATCAAGTCGCATCTGCGCAATGCGCTCGCGCGCTTCGATCAGACGCAAAAGATCCCGGTCGACAAAAAGCCCGCGGCCTGGAAGAAGCTCGTGCGCCTCTGCAAAAAGTACGGCATCACCGTTTCGGACGAAGAGGCGAAGAGCCTCGGCCTGAGCGTCGAACAGCGCGATCTGCTTAAACACGCCCTGCGCAAAACCGATTCCGGTCCGGGCAGCAACACGAAGTGTGAATGCGAGTGTAGCGAGTGCCAGACGGGTAATTGTGAGGACTGTTCCAATCCCGATTATGAGGGCGAGCATGACGGCGTCGACGACGAAGACGGCGATCGCGCCGCAGCTCTCGACGAGGTCGATGCGCGCCTGCGTCTGGCAGGCATGAAGCCCAGCGCCTAACAAGTTTTGCAAGATCCAAAACCTTCATCCGCGCCGGAAGCGGCCGGGCGTAATCGCCCAGGTGGATGCGGGATCACGGAGAAACCCGGCGCCGGCGGCGCCAGGCTGTCCCGAATTCAATCCCCACGGGGACAAGGGAAAAGACCATGAGTCAATCACGACTACGCGAAATCGCGGAGAAGCTGGCCCAGCTCAACGAGCAGGCGCAGACCCACCGCCGCACTATCGCTCTTACCACGTCGACGGCCGTGCAACGCACAGAGGCCAAGACGCAGTTCAACAAAATCATGGACGAGGTTGACGTGCTGACTGCAGAACGCGAACAGATCCGCACCGACAACGCCCGCGAAGCCCGCGCTCTTCAACTCGAAGCCGAGATGCGTGGCACCAGGCGCCCTCCGCAAGATCCTCTGAGCGGCGCAGACCTCCCGGCAGCGATCGTCGCCTACGATCGCGCGTTGCGCCAGCACGGTGTGACGGTGACGAAGCGCGGCGCCGAACTCGTCTTCAAGAACAACGCCCTCGACCACGTCTCAGCCGACATCCGCCAGACCGTCGAAGACCTGAACTATCGCTACTTCGAAGCCTTCCGGCGATATTCGATCGCCTTCCAGATGGGCGACACGAACCGCTGTTCGGTCGAGGACCGCGAGATCATCTTCGGGCAGAATCCGGAGTTCCGCGGCTTCCTGATCGGTTCAAACGTGGAGTTCAGCGACCGTGAGAAGCGCGACATGGGCATCGGCACGCTCTCACTCGGCGGCTATTTTGTGCCCAAAGGCTTCGTCTACGAAGTGGAAGAAGCCTTGAAATACTATGGCCCGATGCTGCAGGTTGCGGAGATCATGGACACCGCGACCGGCCAGCCGTTGCCCTACCCCACCGACAACGACACCACGGTGTCAGGCGAGATCGTCGGCGAAGGTCAACAGGTGAGTGACAAGGACGTCGCCATCGGCCAGGTGCTCTTCGGCGCCTATAAGTTCTCGACGAAGATGATCAAGCTGAGCCTGGAATTGCTGCAGGACTCGGCCTTCCCGATGGAGGCTTATCTCAAAAAGAAAATGGCGATCCGTCTCGGCCGCGCCTACAACACATATTTCACCGTGGGCACGGGCACCAACCAGCCAAACGGAATCGTCACGGCGGTCGTCGCCGCTTGCGGCACGCCGAGCGCGACTCCGGGCCAGGCGTATGGCATTCCGCTGATCGCTTCGGGCTCGTCCAGCAACACTGGGGGGTCCGAAACCGGTGGCACCAGCATCGGCTCGAAAGATCTCGACAACCTGGAGCACACCGTCGATCCGCTCTACCGACGCGGCGCCGCGTACATGATGCACGATCAAACGCTGCGCGTGATCAAAGTCCTGCTCGACAAATACGGCCGTCCGCTGTGGAAGCCGGGCGTGGCTACGGGAGATCCCGATCGGATCAACAACTACCCGTACTACATCAACAACGACATGACGCCGACGCCCGCCGTCGCCGGCTCGGGAAACAACACGGTTCTCTACGGTGAAGTGAACAAGTACGTCATCCGTCGCGTGAAAGAGCTGGGCATCCTGACCCTGCGCGAACGCTTTGCCGACTACGGCCAGCTGGCCTATATCGGCTTCAGCCGCGCCGATGGCCAGTTGCTCGACGCCGGCACTCACCCAATCTGCTACCTGCAGCAGGCGAGCAGCTAGTCGCAATTTCCGCAGCCCGGCTCCCATCTCCGCTTCAGCGGCCGGGAGCTGGGCCGCGTTAACCGTTTCCAAATTCAAATTTCGAGGAGCTACTCTCATGACGCAAATTGCAGCGAAAAATCCAGGGACAATGGTCGGGCCGAACTCGCCCGATGCGGATACCGTCCTCGGGCAGAGCAGCAACCTGCCCTTCCAGTTTGAAGTTCTCACCGGCACAACCGACGTCATCACTGGCGGCGGCGGCCTGCTCGATCTTCCTCCTGGCCTCAGCACAACGCAATCGACGCCGATCTGCGGCACTTCCTTCATCGAGACCGCGGGCGTTGACGCCTGCACTCTCGCGCAGCCTGTTGCCGGCGCTCCCTCAGCTGGCGGCAATGACGGCCTGGAAATCACCATCATCGACAACAGCGGCCACGCTCACACCGTGACCTGCTCTGCCGGCGGCATTACGCCTTCGCATCACCTGATCACATTCAATGGCACCCAGGGCAGCTTCGTCACCCTGGTCGCCCGCAACGGGTACTGGATCCCAGTCCAGAGCTCCGGCGTCACGATCAGCTAATCAAGCGAGCAACATCAAACCTGCCGGGCCGCGCGTGGGGAAGAACCTGTCCCCTGCGCGGTCGGTTTCCACGGGAATTGGAGGGCAGTTTATGCCAGAAATGATCGCGAAGCTCGTCACCTGCAGGATTCGTGCGACCGGCCAGGTCGGAGAGTTTCTGCCAGACGTCGCGCGGGCCATGCTCGCGAGCGGCATCGCGGAAGAAGTTGGAGTTCCACGCAGCGCGCACCCCGAGAGCGCCATGGTCCAGCCGGCGCAAGAGCGAGCGGTCGCGCAAACGGCGGCACGCGCGCGCGGGCGCCGCTGAGAATTTTAGATGGGCTACATCGTCGAAGAAATCGCGCCTGTGGTTGAACCGATCGTTCTCGCCCAGGCGAAAAATTGGCTGCGCATCGGGCCGAACGTCACGAACGATGATCTGCTGATCGCAGGCCTGGTGCAGGCCGCGCGCGAGGAAGTGGAGCGCATCACTGGCCGGAGCCTCATCAACAAGGGCTATCGGCAATCGCTCGACAGCTTTCCGTATTTCACCGACTCGGTGATGTCGCAGATGGCCTACCCACCGGCCTATTACTCGCTGCCGCGCTACTCGACGACGCTGTGGAACTATTCGCAAATGATCAAGCTCTTGCGATCGCCGCTGCAGTCGATCACTTCGCTGAGCTATACCGACGACCAGACCGGCGAAATCGATTACATCTATCCCGCGCTCTTCAGCTGGCTTCTGCTCACCGAATATTCGCTCTCTGAGTCAATCGAGGATCCGAATGGCAACCAGCAGCAGGTGTCGACGGTCCAGAACGCCAGCGAGGATGGGACCTACATGTCGGGCGCGACGCAGCCGACATGGGCAACAACGCCCGGCCAGACAACGACCGATGGCACGCAGCTCATTTGGACCTGCATCGGACCGGCGCCCACGGGCAGTTTCATTTATGACGCAGACAGCGAGCCGCCGCGCATCTTTCCGCTGCCAGGTTCATTCTGGCCGCCGGTGCTCTACGTTCCGAATGCTGTGCAGGTGCACTTCATTGCAGGCTACGGCCAGGTCCCCTGGGGAACGCCCGCAGCCACGCCAACAAACAATCCCTGCGAGATCCCGATGGGCTTGATCAAGCTGCTGCTGCAGCTCCTGGCTCACTGGCACCGTAACCGCGAGCCGGTGGTCGCCGGTACTCCGGGAATCGTCCCGATGCACTTACTAAGTCAGTTGTGGCACTGGCGCGTGATCGACGTCGCGCAAACCCGCGGCTAAGTTCTGAGTTCACTTTTCCAAGAGGAGAGAAAACAAATGTTCCGCAAAATCACTGCCGTTGCTTCCATGCTCGTGCTCGCCGCTTCGCTGGCCTTCGCCAACCAGACGCCGCTCACGCCTGCTCAGCTCAAGCTCAATAACTATGCCGTGCAGGCCGGCGACCTCACCGTCAGCTTCGCCGCCTGTGACGCGGTGAATGGAAACTCTTTTGCTGTCACCGGCCAGGAGATCTTTCTGGTGCAGAATTCTGGCGCCAGCGCCTACACCTTCACAATCCAGAGTGTCGCCGACCCCTACGGCCGCACCGATACCAGCCTGACCAACTACAGCGTTGCGGCCAGCGGCATCACTGCGATCGAGCTGAAATCTACCCTCGGATGGCAGCAGACGGGGCAGGTCATGTACACCAGCTGCAGCAACGCCGCGCTGAAGTTCGCAATCGTTCGGTGGCAGTAAGTGCCATTGCGCACGCTCAGCGGATACGCGCCGATCGGATCAATGACGCGGCAGATAACGCTGTTCCTTCCGGGGCAGCGCAGCGCTGCCGACGGCAGTACAGGTCCGCCGGCTGCGTTCGGGACGAGCTGGGCAACGAAGCGCGCTCTGCAGGGACGGGAAAACGATAAGGCTCAGCAGATCGCGCAGAGAGTCGATGCTCTCTGGGTGATTCCATATCAGCTGGGCATTGTCGAGTCGATGACCTTCACCTGGGAAAATCGCAGATTGCAGATCGCTGCGATCGACGATCCTGACGAGATGCACTTCGAGCTGCATCTCTACGCCTTCGAGGTTGGCCAGAATGCCGGCCAGCAAAGCTGATGCCCTTGAAACTTTTCTGCGACGCTCACGGGTTCTGGATCTTTTGTCTGCTGGTGCTCGCGTGCGCGTTCGTCCGGTGATTTCCGATGGCGCCGATTCTTCCAGCGCTCTATCTGCAGCTCGCCTTACAAACGGCGATCCAGCAGCTGATCGGTCCTGGCGCCTACAGCGGGGCGCCGGCGAACATCGTAAACGCGTTCTTTTTTGGCGCTGCATCGAAGCAGCCTCCGGCGCGGTTCATCGTCATCAACGTACTCGATGGATCTCCGGCCGCGACCACGCTCGACTTGACGACCGCGCTGAAGGATGGAGAATTCCAGTTCGACAGTTACGCCGCTCTGGAGTTCGGCGGACAGCTTGTTGCGCGCCAGATCTCGGAAACGATCCGCGATCTGCTGATCGATCTGGTGAGCGTCGCGCTCCCGAACGGTGTGACGATCACTTTCACCGAGAATACAGTCGACCGCGACTTCGGATACGAGATTGGTGGCGAAAGCTATGTCTTTCGGTCGCTGCTGCGGATGCGGGCGTTTTACAACCTCAGCGGAGGAGCGCTTCCGCCTGGCCCGAATCTCTATACCGGCGACGGTGCGCCCGAGGTGCTCCACAACAATGACGATGTTTATTACGACCTCTTGTCCGGCAACACCTACGAGCAGCAGAACTACGCCTGGGAGCTCATTGGCAACATTCCGATCGGCGGAGGAGGCGAAATGCCGAGCTCGAAATTCCATCTAGTCGCAGCCGCGGGAACGAATGCGACGAACGTCAAGCCCGCTGCGGGCACGCTCACCGGCTGGAACATTTTCAACGACACCGAGTACCCGATTTACCTGAAGCTCTACGATTTGGCGACGACACCAACGCCAGGGTCGACTCCCGTCGCGCAGACCATCCCCGTGCAGGCAGGTGAAACTGCGGAAGCTCCGCCAGGCGCGGGAATCGCGTACGCGAACGGCATCGGATTTACGACCACGCTCGAACTGGCCGATACGGACACCACGCCGATCTCGGGTGGTGTTGTCGTGATTGATCTTTTCTATCAGTAAGCCCACATCACAAAAAAGGACACCATCTCCATGAAAAATTCTCTGCTTCGCCTGTTCGCCCTGCTTTTGGCTCCGATTGTCTTTGCTTCCTCCGCGCTCGCGCAGCAGCCCATCAACCTGACGCAAATCGGAGGTGTGGTCCTCGGGGCGGTCTCGAACTACGGAACGTCGCCCGGTGCCGTCGAAGTGCAGGGCGTCAACGCCTATGTGACGAACACAGTAGGAGTCAGCTACGGCTCCGGCGTCTTTGAGGTCGGTCCGACCGGCTCGGCGAACACAGCGTCGAACCCCTTCTATTTCAACATCACGGATGGGACGCATTCGCTTTCGGCTGCAGTCAGTGCCTGGGGCACGGCGCCAACTGGCACCGAAGTCATGGGCGTTAACGTCGATGTGCTCGGACCCGTGGATGGCTCGGGTTATGTGGAAGTGAACTGCAAAACCGGATGCGGCTCCGGAGGCACGATCTCGCTCGTTCCTGAGACCTCGGGCGGTGAGACCACGTTCCACTTCGTCGCCGCGGCCTCGAACAATGCGACCAGCCTCAAATCGAGCGCGGGGCAGATGTATTCGGTCGATGTCTTCAACAATGCCGCCTATCCCGTCTACTTCAAGCTCTATAACACGTCTTCCTCTCCGTCGAGTTGCGGTGCCACGAACCTCACGAAAGTCGTTGGCACGCAGGCTGGGACGCAGCACACGGTGAAGACGGAGGAAGGCTGGCCGTTCGCCACGGGAATCGGCTACTGCCTCACCAAGGGCATTGCCGATTCTGACAACACTGCCGTGCTCGTGAGCGACGCTGTGGTGGATGGTTCCTACAAATAGGCCGCGCGGTGCCCGAGACTGAACCGAGAGAGATTTTGTCTGCGATCGCCATGAGCAGCCACCATCACGGCTTCATTCGGCGTCGATTTCCTTTTCTCGACCCCGACGACGTTTTACAAGATGCACTGCTCAGAGCATGGGAAGGACTATCTTCCTTTCGCGGCGAATCCGACCTCAGTAGCTGGATTTGGGGAATTCTCTGGAACACGGCGAAGGAGCACGCTCGGATGAAACACCGGCGCGAAGTCTCCAACGATGAACTTTGCGATTTGACAATTGCCAATATCCCATCTGCCGAGCGCAGCATGATCGCGCAGGACGAACTGCGACGGGTGATGGCGCAAATAGATCAGCTGCCCGATGCGCAGAGACGAGCCCTGAGCGTAAGAGTTCTCGATGATGAGGGCTATGGTAATGCCGAGCGACTGAATCTCTGCCGCGCACGCGCGCGCCTGAGGAGTGAACTATGAAGCGCTGTCTCGTTTGGCTGATTTTCTTTGTTGCCGTTTTTGCGCTGGGGCAGACTACCGCGAAGAAGCCGAAAGCTGCGGCTGCCTCAGCGCCTCCCTCGCCCGTGGTGACCGATGAACTCACGGCCTATCTGTTGCCGATGGAGCTGCAGAAGCAAACCCGCGACCTGCAGCTCGACTACTCCGAGCTGGAGACGGCCAACCAGACCATGCAGGTGCAGATCGAGCGCAACAAACAGAAGCAGCGCGACGACACCGAGGCAATCCAAAGAATCTGGTACGAATACGCGCTCGCGAAATCGATCGACCTCAAAGTCTGGGAGCCAGATCCGAAGGCGCTGAAGTTTGTGAAGAAAAAGGCGGCAGCGAAATGAAGCGGCGAATCGCAATCGTTCTGCTGCTGTGCCTCTTCAGCGAATCTGGATGGGCGCAGCAGCCGGTCAATCCAGCCATCGTGCAGACGGATCCCGCGAACGGATCCGCGTATAGCCAGGGCACACAGCAGATGCCCAACATGGGCACGGATGGCAACCTCTGGGTCGGTGTTCAGCCGAGCCTGCGGCCTGCAAGCTTCGCGGCCTCGAAGTCTTTTGCTGCCAGCTCCACAACCGACAACGCGGTTCTCCCCGGCAATGCGACGAACATGGTCCTCGTGACTCGAGTCCTCGTCTCGTGCACGCAGACCACCGCGGGGAACGTGACCGTCAACATGATCAAGCGCTCAGCGGCCGACACGAGCGGCACTTCGGCCGCGATGACGGTAGTCCCCGATGACTCAACTTTTTCCGGAATCTCGGCGCCTCTCTCTTACACCGGCACGGGGCCATCGGTGGGTGCGGCCGTCGGCAACGTTGATACCTACCAGCTCGGCTGCATGGCGACGACGACGGCCTCGCCAAACGATATTTATATCTTCGATCGCCGCCTGAAGCCCATCGTGCTGCGTGGTACTGCCCAGCAGCTTGCGGTCAACATGGGCAACGCGGCGATCACCGGCGGGACTCTGACTGTCACGTTTGAATGGGAAGAGGTCAAGACGATCACGCCATGATCCGAATTTGGAAAGCTCTTTTGGTCCTGGGAATGCTTGCGGCCGGCTACGCCAGCGCGCAATCGATCAATCCCGGCACTGCAGCGGTCCAGGATTGCGGCGCGGGCGTGACGACGTGCACGGTCACCGTCACTCCGACAACAGGGAATTCCGTAACACCGTTCCTCATCACATCGGGCACAATCAGCAGTCCGAGTTGCGCGGATAATAACAGCAACGCCTTGAGTGCGGGGGCAAGCGAGTCCGCGACTTCTGTTGTGGTCTATGTTTTTTACGGGACGGCGATCAGTGGAGCGACGGATTACAAATGCAGTTGGACAACGAGCCGGACGGCGATCCTTCTCTTCATGCAATACAGCGCCACGGGCGGAACCCTGTCTTTTAATGCCTCTCTCTCCGGAAACGCGGGAACGGCCAGCAGCGCAAGCGCATCGCTCACGGTGACCACGCAGGACAACAATGACTATAACGTGTGCGCTTTTGCGAACGGCTCAAGCAACGCTTTTACCGTCACGGTGGGCACGAGTCGGGAGACCGGATCGCAGGGAGTGTTTAGGGGAGTCTTGTTGGATAACACCGTGGCGACTGCCGGGAGCCTGACGTGCACTGCAACTTTGACCTCCGCTCTCTGGGTGGGCGCGTCGATCGAGATCCGGTTGACACCATCATCCGTCGCGGTCGGCTTCGACAAGAAGAGAAAGCTCGCCAGGTACGGCGTCTTCAGTCAGTAGAGAGCAAGAGCGATGACGACAGCGTCTCCCGGTTACGGGTCGTTTCTCTCCTACTACAGCGGAAGCGCCTGGGTGCGCGTGGCACAGCTGAAAAAGTTTGCACCCGATGGTTCGAAGCAGGTGATGACCGATCAGACGAACCTGCGATCGGCGGGTCCGTTCACGCAGCCTTTTCCGGCGCAGATCGACTCCGGAGAAATTGAGATCGCCGGCGTCTATATCGGCGGAAGCAGCTCGCAGGCGACGCTTGGCCAGATGCACGGCCAGATGGCGCTTGTCGGCTTCCAGGTCACGCTCAGCGACGGAGCGGTTTGGACCTTCAGTGGCTACGTCGCCGAACTGAAGCCGTGGGACGTGAGTTTCGACAAAGCCATTGCGTTCAGCGGAAAGCTGCGCGTTGCGGGCGCCTTTACTCCTCCATCCGGACCGCCAATCTGATTCTGTAAGCAAACCATTTTCGACAGGAGACCACCATGACCACTACCGCTTATCCGGGACGAGGATCACACCTTGCAAACGGAGGCATCGCCGGCACCAGCTATACGAACGTCGGCCAGCTGAAAAAGTTTGGCCCCTCTGGCCTCAAGGCCAAAGAAGATGACATCACCAACCTCGACTCGCCAACGATCAATGAGGAATATCTCAAGACCGTCGTCGACAGCGGATCCATGACTTTCGAGGGCGTGCTCAATCCGGCGGACGCGACCGAGGCGCAGCTGTTGCTTACGAACCTCTATGCCGCGGGGCAGAATGCCACGAACTATTGGCAGATCACCCTCACGGACGGATCGATTTTCGTATTCCTGGGCTTCGTGTCCGACCTGAAGCCCTTCGGCGTCGAGTACAACAAAGCGATTCCGTTCTCGGGCTCGATCCGCATCACCGGCGTCATCACTCCGACCTGGTCGTAGGCAGAACTCTCCTCCTTCGCAGGTTACGAAGGTGCACTTGCGGGCTGGCCATGAGGCCCATGGCCGCGCGTTCTGCGCTAGGCTGATCGGGAAGAGCGATCGCCTGGGGCGATTTCCAACATGCTGAGATACCACCGGGGCGCCAAACGCCCCGTGTGGCTCATCCTGGCGCGATCTTTGGGCAGAATTTTGTCCCTATTGAACTTTTCGCGAGACCCGAGCTTTTGAGAGAGACTCCTGAAACCGATCTTCTGACGGAAGACATCACCGGCAAACCGGTGGAACTAATGCTGGCCGGCCGGGACTGCGTCATCGGCTATCCGATGCACAACATTCTGCTGTTCAAAAAGCAGACTGGTCTCTCGCTGTTCAGTGCCGCGACCTGGGACCGGCTCGACTTCGAAGAAGATTCCGAGATCTGGACGGCCTGCCTCTGGGCCGGGCTGCATCAGCGCCAGGCAGACGGCTCCTGGGCATCGCCTTTCACGATCGAAGAGCTGAACCGGCCGGAAGTCATTGGTCTCGGCAATGCCGTGCGCGTGCACAATGCCATGTTCAGCGCGCTCACCAATTGGATGCCGCGCAAAAAGGCTGGCGACGACGCGACGGCCGAAAAAAAAATTCTGACGGCGGTGACCCCCTGTCAGGATCCGGAGGCGGTTGGGACTGCGGAGACCTCGTCCGCCTCTGGACTCATGCCAACCGAAGGCTTGGCCTCAAGCGCAGTGAGTTCCTAGCCATCTCGCCGCGCGAGCTCGCGCTGCTGTTTGAAGCGCAGGCCGAGATCCGAAAAGAAAGCTGGCTGCCGGCCGCGCTCATCTGCACCGTGCTCGCGAACATTCACCGGCCGGAAGATCGCGAGCCCTTCACCATCGCAGATTTCATGCCCGGCGCCGCGCCTCGAAAGACGGAAGATGAAGAGATGCGCGAGTTCATCGACGAGATCCAGAGCGGTAAAAAGTTTGAAGTGCCTCCCGAAGAGATGGCCGCGTTCAAACGCTCTCTCGCGTCCACTTTTGTGACGCCAAAAAACGACAAGCCATGCTCGACATCAACGGCCTCGAAGTAGTTGAGGGCTCGCTTGGCAAGCTGCTCTGCGAAATTCTGAGCGTCGATCCCGAAGAAGGGGTGCGCGTCCGGATCCTGAATTCAGAAATGGAGCTGCTGATCGGCTGCAAACAGGATGAGGCCCTGGGCGGCCTGGTCGCCGACAGCGAGTTCGCCATGCTCGAATCTGCTTGCCCATGTCCATCCCAGATGAAATCACAATCCGGCTGATCCATGATGGCCGAGGTTGGCGCTTCGTGGCTGTGTTCTACACCAACGGCGTTTGCGTGGGTGCGCGAACTGTGGTCTTTCGTCCTGCGCTAGTGCTCTGACAAAATGCTCTGACATGGAAACGACCTTTGCACTCGAAGGCCTTCCCGAACTGGCGCGACGGCTCGATTCGATCGCCGTCGTTGTCGCTGGGCCAATCGCGCGTCACGGGCTCGAAGCCGGCGGAGAAGTCATTGCCGACCAGGCCCGCGCGAATGTTCACAGGCTCACGGGCATGCTTGCCGGCGACGTCGTCGTCGTCGTGCGTGTGCATCAGGAAGCGGGCGAGAGTTACGCGCTCATCGGGCCAGGCTGGGATCCGGAAGGATTCCGTCGCACGCGGCAACGCCGCGGTCGCTGGGCGAACGAAGCGCCGGCGCCTGACCAGACGACGAATCCCGGCCTCTATGGCAAGTTCCTCGAAACCGGACATCGCGAGCCCGAGCACGGCCTGGCACACAATCTGGAATATCAGCGCGCGCGGCGCCAGGCCCACGGGCGAATCGATACAGCAGAATTCGGAACGCTCACCACACCGCCGTATCCCTGGCTGGGCCCGGCGCTGCAGGAGCGCGGCGAGCAGGCGCTCGAAGTTTGCGCTGAGACCATGCGCGGAGATCTCGAAGGACTGAATCTGTAACAAGTTGCCAGTCGCCAGTTCCCCGCAGGCCAGTGAGATCAAAAGGTTTTCACTGAGAACTGGCAACTGAGAACTGAGAACTGACTTTATGAGCACACTCAACGTAGGCGCGATGGCGGCCCGGCTGGGGCTCGACCCTTCAGAATTTCTGGAGAAGATGAAGGGCGTCGAGGGCTTTGCCTCGGGATCCGGCCAGCGGATCGCCGCGGAAATGAAGCGCACCTCGCGCGAGGGCGCCGAATCTCTGCGCCTGATCGATGAGGCGCTTGGCGTGCATCTTTCGCGGCCGGTGACACGCATCATCTCGCAGGAGTTCCCTGCCCTGGCCAGCGGCCTGCAGTCGATCCTTGGTGCCGGCGTGCTCGGCGCGATCGGAATCGGTGTCGTCGACGTCGGCGAGAAGATCGCCAAGGCGATGGAGAAAGCGCAGAAGGCGCAGGAGGCCTATCGCGAGTCGCTCGACAAACTGAAAACCGGCCTCGATGAAATCATGGCCGGCTACGCGAAGAGCGCGGCTGAACGCAACCTCACCGGCATCGATAAAAAAGCTTTCGAGATCGACACGCAATCTCTGAGCCAAGCGCGGCGCCAGCTCGATGAGTTGAGCAAAGATGCGGAAGACGCGGCGAAGAAAGGCGCGGAGGCCTCCGGGTTGTGGAGTCGATCACTTGCGGCCGTTGGCGACGCAATCCACGTCGTATTTACATCCAGCGCAAGGCTCGGAGTGGAAGAGACGAATAAACAATTCGCGGAAATCAGGAAGCGGATCGAGGAGATCGCGATCGCCAGCAGCGCCAACCCAATGAAGGGACTGGGAGACCAGCTTGCTTATGTCCAGGAAGAGGCCAGAAAAGCTGCAGCTGCGATCGCAGTTTTGATCGAGGATCAGAAGCGAACGCTGAACGTTTATAGCGGCCCAGGCGCAGGGGCGCCCGCTCTGCATCCCGATCACAGCGCAGAAATAGCCGCACAGCAGGCGTACCTCGATCTGCTGAAGAAGATTCAGGACGTGCTCAAGGCGAACGCTGCCGACAACTCTGGCGCACGTGAAGCCGCAGCCGGTGAAGATTACGCCGCGCGCCTGGAGAAGCAACAGGTCGCATTGCAAAATCTTCTGCGTGAGATCGAGGCGAGCTACGCGAAGCTAGCGCCGATCGCGAATCCGTTCAGCAAGGTCGAAGCCGGCCTCGAAGAGATGCGCATGAAAGCGGAGAACGATTTCGCCGCACTCGCCGAGTCGGGAGCGAGCGCGCTGGAACTCAGGCTCGCGCGCCAGCGTCTCGATGAGTTCATGGGCTACTGGAAACAGAAGATGGCCGAGGCGCGCCAGGATGCCGAGCTCTTCGCAGCGCAACAAGCGCTCGCCGCGCCATCGTGGACGATGACGGGCGCGCCAGGGCCTTCCACCGAAGAGCAAATGAAGGGCGCCGCACCCATGCCCAACTTAGGTGCGCCGACGACGGCCACGCCGGTGCTCAGCCTGGCACCCATGCGCGCGGATCTCGCCGAACTTGAGAAAGTGCAGAACGACACGAATGAGGCGTGGACCAAGGCCGGCGAAGTTCTACAGTCGATCGAGACGCCGGCGCAGAAAGTGGAAACCGAGCTGGCTGTGCTGCGCACGCTGCTCGATCAGGGGCGAATCAGCCAGCAGCAATACAACGCGGCCGTCGCACTCACCAGCGACCAGCTCACGAAAGCTGCGATACATGTGCGCGAACTCCGCGAGGAGCTGGAAAAACTCGAAAAGAACAGCACCTCCGTGAGCGCAGGGTTTAAGGGCTTCGCGGCACAACTGCAGCTCACGGGAAGCGAGAACGGCAAGTTTGCTTTCGACTTACTAACTCAGGGACTCAACAGCTTCGAAGACGACACGGTGAAGATCCTCGAACACGGGCGAGTTAGTTGGAGAAAATACTTCGAAGACCTGGCCGCGATGGCATTGAAGTTTGCCGAGACAAAGACGCTCAGCACGATGCTCTCTTCATTCACCCATCCTCCCACGTTGGCAGGCCCGGCGCCTTCAATCAATCCGAACGCTGCGATCGCGAGCTTCGACCAGCGAGAGCTGCAAAATATGCTGCCGCTCCCCCAGGCCCTTCCTCCGCCTGGTGCTCTTGGTACTGCCGCCGTTTCGAGTGGACTCTCCACGACGGGCGCAGCAGCCAGCAGCACAGCCAGCATGACGACCGCGGGCACCACGCTCACCACGGCCGGCACTACGCTCGGAACCGCAGCGGCGAGTCTTTCTGCCGCGGCGGCTGCGCTGAACGCAGCAGCTGCCAGCATGAGCGCCAGCAGCGCCACCGAAGGCGCAACCGCCGCGGGAGACACTGGCGGCGGTCCGCTCGCGAGCTTCGCAGGATATTTCGCCGGCGGCGGCGACGTCATGCCCGGACAGGACTTCATCGCCGGCGAAGAAGGTCCGGAGCTGATTCAAGCAGGCAGCCTCGGCGC
>Ga0181538_10001603_pt1 | contig 24901 bp, 18 predicted proteins | sample PEATcosm2014_Bin_40_FD_119773 | JGI IMG/M metagenome (GOLD analysis project Ga0181538, IMG submission 119773) | Peatland microbial communities from MTU Mesocosm Facility, Houghton, MI, USA - PEATcosm2014_Bin23_30_metaG | ecosystem: Environmental > Terrestrial > Soil > Wetlands > Peat | place... | reverse complement strand
TGGTTCGACAACAACCGGCGCCTCCATCGGCTTCTCACCGAACTCGAGGCCCTATCTCTGCAAGCCATAGAGGACACCGAGAGTTGGGGGGAGGAATAGGGCTCGCGACGTGCGGAAAGCGAGGCCAATGGGTTCGGCCTGGAGCTCGATCGGAACGTCGCGACGTGACGGTCACGATCATTTTCGCCCTGGCCGCCGCCCTGGCAAACGCGGTGCACCTGATGACCCAGCACGCCGCCAGCGTCGGTGTGTCCAACAAGCACCGTGGCTGGGATCTCGTCACCTTCCTGATCCGCCAGCCCCTCTGGCTCCTCGGTTGGGCGGCCGCGGCGGCGGGATTTGCCTTCCAGGCGGTCGCGCTCCACGTCGGGCAGCTGTCGGTGGTCCAGCCCCTCCTCGTCACCGAATTGGTCTTCGCCCTGGTCCTGCGCCGGTTCTGGGTCCACCAGCACATCGCCAAGATGGCGTGGACCGCTGCACTGGTCACCTGTGCGGCTCTGGTGGTGTTCCTGACCGCGGCCCAGCCCCATGGCGGCCACCTGCAGCCGGACGCGGCCGATTGGGCTTTCGCGCTGGCCGTCTTCGGCGGGGCTGTCGCCGTGTTCACAGTTGCGGCGCGCTGGGGATCTCCCGTGCGTCGGGCCGCGCTCTACGCCACCGCCGCCTCGATCACATTCGCCCTGATGGCTGCGTTTATCAAGGCAACCACCAACGTGCTTGCGACATCGGGTCCGGTGGGCATGCTGGCGCACTGGCCCATCTACGCGTTGGTTGCCTCCGGAGCCCTCGGGTCCGTGCTCCAACAGGCCGCCTTGCAGGTCGGCCCATTGAGCGTGTCCCAACCGCTGATCGTCGTGGTCGACCCCGCCGTCGCCATCGTGTTGAGCGTCTGGATCTTTGACGAGCGATTCACCGTGAGCCTGGCCCAGAAGACCGTCGCGGGCGTTGCTTTCTGCGTCATGGCCATGGGAGTTACCGTCTTGTCGCGAACAGCGCCCTCCGATCTCGATCCGTCGATGCCGGTCGGGCCATGAGGGCTCGGAGGGACTCGGGCTCGGAGGGTTGTGACTCCGTGTGTCGGGCTCGGGGGATGTCATACGACCGATAAGGTCACGTTGACGAAGGACGTGATCTTGGGGGATCCCACTTTGGCCCTCTGACCTGGGCTCCGGGTGGACCTTGGGGGACACAATAAGAACCGGAGTCCAACCGCCATCGCACCGGCCATCAGGCTCGGGTGATACATCAAGCTCCAACACCGCATCCGAAGCCAGACCACATTTGGTGACAACCTTCTCCGTGGGATGGCAAGCAGCCCCAACAGTTTCCCGGCCCGACGCATCGTGTCGCAGAACGTCCCGTTCTCGCAGGTCGAAAGGTATGGCATGAGGGCGGCGGGAGTCAGGCTGCTCCCCAATGAAGCGAGCTGCGACGAAATTGTTGGGATGGAAGTTGGGAATTTCCGGCAGATTGAAGTGTCCTGGGTTTTGCGCCGAGACCCCGAGACCACCCTCTTGCCGATGCCGGCACCGAAGTCCGCCACGCCCTTGAGGCCCCACTCCCACCACGGTGGCAGCGCGTGCTGGGGCCTGGGCGTTGTTCAACCCCTGGCTTGGTCACTGCGTTGACGAGGTCCCCTCCGCCGTAGGTGTAGGCGGTGTCGGTCGTGGCAAAGGCGGGGTCCCGAGTGGTGAACGAACCGTGGCCGAGTTGTAGTCCCGAGCCCGGTTCACCCCGAAGCCGGTGGTGGGCGCCCCCTTACCTGATCACTGCAGTCGGCCGAGGGTCAGTCGCTGATCGAGACCTGCTGGATTGACGTGCCCAATGGGAGGTGCCGTGTGCCTTGGCGGAGCTGGCCGCATAGCGACCAGTACACCTCGAAATCGATCACTTCAAGGTTGTCAACGGTGTCTGTGCCGCCCAGGAACAGGGGGACCCGATAGCCGACGCACTCGCTGGGCTTTACCGGGACCTGATCGGGGTTCGCCTTTACCCACTCATAGAAGAACTCCGCGGCCAGTGCAGGCTCACGGAGGTTGTCGAGTTCCTCGTGGAACGCGGCAAAGGACAAGGGCACTTCAAGCGCCTCACCTGTCCCGGGTTCCATAATCAAAACCAGTGCCTCACCGTCCTCGACACGGCGGGCGTCCAACGAAAACTGCCGACCGAGCCAGTCGTAGCCGAAAGGACGCGCCCGGCTGGTGAAGTTCGGAAACGCCTCATCGATCAGAGCCAAGCCACGCGGGCCGGTTCGGTCGTCATGAAACCGGTAGAGGCCGTTCTCGAAAGTACACCCGGCGAACCGGGAAGCCAACGCCAAGTAACCAGATGCCGACGACAGTCCAGGATCGCTCCACAATGGCCCTGCCTCTTGTCCAGGTGGCAACAAGTTGAAGTTCGCCGCGAACCGCTCAAACATCCAATCCTCCTTCCTTAACAGATTGACACGCTTGAGATGGTCGTTCCAACCGCCACGTTCTTGATCTGGCATGCGATCTGCGCGCCCAAACTGCGGTTCACGCTGGAGTCCAACGGAGCAAGGTTAGAGAGGTCGTTCGCTCCCCCGAGCTGCAAGTCGATGATGTGATCGATATCCGATCCCGCGGGAACCTCTTCCCCAGCTCTCCGGAACATCGACGCTGCTGAGGTGCCTGAACGCACCGACGGAGTTGCGCTCAACTCCCCGTTCTGGGCGGCTGTGTTCAGCGCATCAACCTTTGAGTCCGCTGCTGCTATCTGTTCAGGCGTCCAACCCTCCTTGTACTGGAGCTGAAGATCAAGGCCCTGAGACGCTCCTTCAACTTGTGGCAGATCGCCTGCCCCCTCGAACACCGCGGGAGCCTCCACCCCCCCGACCTCGTCCACCGCTTCGAGTGCGGCAGGAGCATCGAGCTCCCCGACACCGAGTGCGGCTACGGCCGCAAAGGCATAGATGCCGCCCACGCCATAGGCCCACGAGTATTGACAGAAGGGCACTGAAATGTGGACCGCACCGAGAGTCACCCCCGAGACAACCGCGTTGGCGGCACCCGCGAAGAAGTCGGCGTCGCCTTCGAGGCCTCGCTCCCACCACGGCGGTGGCGCGTACTGGGCGTGGATGTTGTTCAACGCCTGGCTCACCCATTTGCTGTTGGAGAACTCACAAGGTCCGGGAACCAGGTAAATGCCATGGGAGTCCGTGCACAAGCCGGTGGGGTCCCCGCCGTTGACCGGGTCGCCGCCGCCGAAGGTGTAGGCGGTGTCGGTCGTGGCAAAGGCAGGGTCCCGTGTGGTGAACGAACCCGTCGCCGAGTTGTAGTCCCGAGCCCGGTTCACCCCAAAGCCCGTAGTGGCGTCGGTGTACTGCCCGCTGTAACCGAACGCCGAGGTGGGAGTCCCGTTGGCCAGCGTCCCGAAGGCGTCGTAGCTCCAGATCCCGGTCAGGTCTCCGGCTTCGTTGGTACTCAGCCAGGTCGAGTCCGATGCCGTGAAGGACAGGTAGGTGGGCGTCGAGGTCGCTAGCGCGATCTCCTCGACCGGGGTGCCATCGGGTCCGTAGAGGTAGTCGTAGGTGCCGTCGGAGAGGGTGTTGGGCAGCGTCGAGGTCAGGTCCCAGGTGAGCTGTGATGTGTTCGAGGGTCCGGTGGCGTAGAGGGTCCCATAGCCCGACGTATCGACCGCGCCACAGAAGGTCGAGCTGATGCAACTCACAGACGACACCGAGCGGGCGGCGTCGATGTCAGTTGGCGTGGACCACGAGGTGCCGTTGTAAGAGGTCTCATAGCCGGCGGTGTCGGCCGCAGCGCAGAAGGTCGTCGAGGCGCAACTGAGGGCGTCGAGCGCCCGGGATCCGTCGGCATCGACTGGAGTGGTCCAGGCCGAGCCGTTGTAGGTGAGCGCGTACCCACTGGCGTCCACGGCGACGCACAGCGTGGACGAGGGGCAGGCCAGGGCCTTGATGGCCCGGGAGGAGTCCACATCGGACGCGGACGCCCAAGTGCCGGTGTACTTCGCCGCGTAGCCGTTGGCGTCCACGGCCACGCAGAACGTGGTGCTCGTGCAACTGACGGCGCTGATCGAACGCGACCGGTCGATATCGGTCGCGCTGCCCCAACTGCCCGTGTACGTCACGGCGTAGCCCGAGGAGTCTGCCGCCATGCAGAAACTGCTGGACGTGCAACTCACGGCGCTGAGGGACCGGGTCGAGTCGATGTGGGATGCGCTGTCCCAGCTCCCGGTGTACTTGATCGCATAACCCGAGGCACCCACGGCCATGCAGAAGGTGCTCGAGGTGCAGGTGACGGCGTTGATAGAGCGTGATCCGTCGATGTGGGACGGGGAGGACCAGGTGGACCCGTTGTAGATGGTGGCATAACCCGAGGTGTCCACGGCCACACAAAAGGTGGAGCTGGTGCACGAGACGGCGTCCAGATTGCGGGTCGAATCCGCATCGACCGGCGTCGACCAGGAGGTCCCGTTGTAAGTCACGGCATACCCCGAAGCCCCGACCGCCACGCAGAAGGTCGAGCTGACGCAGGTGGTGGCGTTGACGGACCGGGTGGAGTTGACGTCAACCGGTGTTCCCCAGGCGGTGGTCCGTGTCGTGGCAGCGGCTTCGAGACCCTGTGCGTTGTAGAGATAGGTAGTCGTCGCACCGCTCGTCGAGTTGGTGGCCGAGGCCATCTGGCCGGCACCGTTGTAGGCGTAGGTGGCAGCGGTGCCCCCCGAAGCCTGGGTCTGGTCACCGAGCGTGTCGTAGGTGTAGTTGGTGGTGGACCCACCCGAGCCGGCGATGGGCGTCTGGGAGGTCACCTCGCCGGCGGCGTCGTAGGCCTGGGTGTAGGTGTCCAGTGTTGCTGCGGAGTGAGAAGACAGCGTCGTGGGATCGCCCGAGGCGTCGTAGCCGAAGTTGGCCGGAGACGCCCCTTGGGCCGTGGTCCCCTGATAGGTGACCTGGCCCGCCGTGTTGTAGGAGTAGTCGAGCGTCGAGGTAGCTTGCCCCGAACACGTGGCCGAGTAGCTCGTGGTCTCAGAGGTCAACTGGCCGTCGGGGTTTCGGCCGCCTGTGCTGCCGCTGAATGACTGGGTCACGTTCTCTGCGCCGCCGCAGGTCTGATTGATTCTGGTGGTAGCCGTTGACGGCAGGTCCGCGTTGTCGTAGGTGGACGCGGTGGACGAGGTTCCGTTTGGGTTCGAGGTGCTGACGTTGTTGGCCTGATTGGTGGTGTTCCCGTCCGCGTCATGGGTGAAGTTCACCGTGTTGCCCAGCCAGTCGAGCGAAGTCGCCATGGCCCCCGTCGCGTCGTAGGTGTACGTGACCCCAGGTGAGGAATACGAGCCGTAGGCGGGGTAGGTGACGGTCGCCTTGATACCCGTGGTGTAGTACGAGTACGACGTCGTGGCGTTGGAGAGCCCGCCGGTGGCGGTGAGGGCCTGTGAGGTGACATCGCCCACGGCGTCATAGCCGTAGGTGGTGGTCCCCGTAGCGTCGGTCGTCGTGTGGATCGTGCCATCGACGTTGTAGGTGGCACTGGTGTTGGCCGGCGTCGAGTACCCGCTGCCGATTCCCGAGTAGGTGGTGGATTGGAGATCCCCCGCGGGGTCGTAGGCGTCGGTGGCCGTCGCCCCCGGGGTGGTCGAGGTGTCGACGGCCCCGCCGGCGAAGTACGTGTAGGTGCTGGTCTCACCTGATGGATCTGCCGTGGTGGCGGGCGTGGTCGTCGAGTACAGGGCGGCGCCGATGCCGCCGCTGGACGGGGCACTGTGCGCGCACTGGCCGCTCGCGTTCTCGTCGTAGTAGCAGTTCGTGGTGACCTCACCGCGGGGGTCGGTTGTGGTCAAGGTGTCACCCGCCGCGTCGTAGGCGTAGGCCGTCGTGTCACCAGCCGCGGTGCTCGAGTCGAGCACCAGCCCGGCCGGGTCAAAGATCGTGGTCACGTAGCCCGGGTTCGATCCGGTCGTCGGCGGGGAGGTCGGCGGCGCGGTCGGGCAATCGTAAGGGTAGGTGGCACTGGGGTGGGCGGTCAGGTAAGCGGCCACGTTGGTCGGATCCGAGGTGCAGTAGGTCCGTGCGTCGGCGTCGAGGGCCGAGACGGTGGTGGCCACGTCGGGGGTGGACGATTGGACCACCGTGCCTTGTGCATTGGCGAATGTGGTGGTGACGTTGTTGGCCTGCGCCGATGTCGGCGTGCTCGAATAGAGACTGGTCGGGCTCGGTGGCGCGGCGACCCAGCTCGACTGCCACACAGGACACTGATAGGCACTTGTCCCCCTGGCGTAGGTGTTCGGCGACACCGTGCAAAAGTCGTTGCCGTTGGGGTCGTAGCTCTTGAGCGTGGTCTCGGGTTGAGACGACCCCGACCCGAGTGTCTTGGAGACCACCCGGTCATCGGCGTCGTAGGTGTAGGCCGTAACCACATTGGGCGCCGCAGTGGCGTTGTTGGACTCGAGGGTCGTCGAGATGAGATTGCCGGCGGCGTCGTAGGTGCTGAGCTTGATCCCGCCCAGGGGGTTGGTGACTTGGACCACTTGGGCGGCGGCGTCGTAGGTGGTGATGGTTGTACCCACATAGGGATCGCTGCCGATAGTCGGCGGACTGGTGGGCTCGGTCGAAGGGCAGCGCACGCTCGCGGCGTACTCAGCCGGCGAGACCGTGCAATAGACCAGGCCGGTGCCGTCATAGGCGGTGAGGCTCGTACCCCCCAATGGGTTGGTGGTTTGAGTGACCCGTCCGTCGGCGTCGTAGAAGGTCGAGGTGAGGTTGGCCGGCGGCGAGCTGGGCGAGGGCGGGCTGGCCGGACAGGTCACGCCCTGGGCCGCCTCGAGGGGAGCGACGGTGCAGTAGATGCGCCCGTAAGAGTCATAAGCATTGAGCGTCGTCGAGGTAGCCGAACCGAAGCTGACCGTCTTGTTGGTCACCTCTCCCGTGCCGTTGTAGGTATACGTGGTGGTCGTGCCCGAGGGATCGGTCTCCGACGAGGCCAGGCCCGGGTGCGTCGAAGCGTAGGCGTAGGCGTACGTCGTGGTGTCCCCATCCGCATTCGTCGAGGAGGTCTTGTCCCCCGCCGAGTCGTAGGTGTCGGTCGTCGTTCCGGTCACGTGAGCGGCTCCGTAGGCGGGGCAGGTGACGGACTTCTGGTAGTCGGCTGGGTCGACAGCGCAGTAGAGCAGCCCGTTCGGAACCACCGGACACGCCACTCGTGAAGGAATATGTCGTCGTGTTCCCGAGCGCGTCGGTGGTGGCGGTGACCTGTCCCGCCGCGTTGTAGAAGGCGATGGTCATGCCCAAGTTGGGGTCAGAGGCCCCCGGAGCCGGCGGCGACGTCGGCTCGGTCGACGGACAGCGCTTGGCGTTGGTGTAGTCGGCGGCGTCGACGGTGCACCAGACCTGGTTCGACGCCGTATAGGCGTGAGCGGTGGTGTTGCCCAAGGCGTCGGTCGAGGTGAGGACGTTGGCCGAGGAGACCGTGGTGCCTCCGGTGCCGCTGTAGGTCTGGTAGGTCGACGTGGTGGAGTTGCCATTCCCGTCGGTCACGGCGATAGGCATCAAGGAGGCCGGGTCTCGGTAGATCGTGGTGGTCACAGCGTTGGCCGTCCCGTAACCGGTGGTCTCGCCGACCAGAGCATTGGACGAGTAGGTGTCGAAGGTGACGTCGGTGGGTTCACCCGATCCGGTGCCGTCGGGGTAGGTGGTGATGGTCGTCGTCCCGCCCACTACGCTCGAGTTGGTGCCCGCATAGGCGTAGGTGCTGACCCCTCCGGCGGGGTCGCTCTGTTGGGCGACCTGTCCCGAGGAGTTGTAGACGTTGGTGGTCTGGCCCGACGCACCCGGCGGTGTCTCGGTCAACATGTCGTAATCGAAGTCGGCCGTCGCGTTCCCCGAGTCATAGGTGTACGTGGCGGTGATTCCTCCAGGATCGACTGCGCTGCACAGGTCGGGGGTCTGGGACCCCGACCACGAGCTGCACCCAGATCCCGAGTAGGAGAAGCTGGCGGCCAGCGACGAGTTGGCGTCGAAGACCTCGACCAACTGAGAACTGGAGTTGACGGCCAGCACCAGCTCACGACCCGAGGCCGAAGAGGTCCACGCCGTGCAGGTGTCACCGCCGGGACACGCGGTCTGCCCGCCGCTCGGTGAGTAGGACGACGAGGACAACGTGTCCCCTCCCGCGTCGGCAACTTGGGTCAGGGTGCCCGATGAGCTGAACGTGAAGGTCTCGGGGGTTCCGGTCAGGCGGGTATAGGTCCAGGTGCCGCCGGAGTTCTGATTCAGCGTGGCCTCGATGCGCGGGGCAGCGGCGCAGAAGTTGTAGCTCGACGAGCACCACGGGTTGGCACTGCCCGAGACGTACTGGTTGAAGGCGGTCTGGGCGCCATTCTCCTCGGTGACCGTCGCGCTCTGGGTGCTCGAGTTGTACGAGAGCGACATGCCCAAGTTGTCCGACCAGCCGTAGCCGAGGGGGCCGGCCGTTTGTCCGGCGGTCACTTCTGCCTGGGCCGCTTGAGCATCGTAGGTGCGGGTGAAGTCGAGCGGGATGCCAGCTCCGGGGAGGTTCAGGTCGGTCGCCGAATCGGAGAAGTCACCGGTTGCGGTGTCCACCGGGTCCCCGTGCTGCTTCGTCGCCGGGATGCCACAGGTCTCGCACCCCTCGGACTTGGAACCCCCGCCGATGGTATCGGCGCCGAGGACTGCGCCCTGGGGAACGACGGTGGCGGGGGGTTCCTGCGTCAGGTCGGTGTCGTAGGTGTTTTCCGCCAGTGTGATCGGTGCGCCGAGAGCGTCGGTGCTCAGGTTGATGGTGTCGAGGTAGCCGTACTGGCTCAGTACGTAGGCGGTCTGGCCATTGCTCGACACGGCGACGGCGTCGAGGTTCTCGCCGGCTCCGTTTGCCAGGCCGGCCAAGGAGATCGGCGTGCCGACGGTGTCGGTGACCAGGTTGACCGGGGTGACCGTGGTGGAGTCGTCGATGACGTAGCCGCTCTGGCCGTTGGGGGTGAGGGCCAGGCCCTCTTCGTTGGGGAAGCCGACGCCGGGCTCGAGGTCGTTGATGGCGACGGAGATCTCGGGGCCGACGGCGCCGGTCGCAGTGTTGATGGGGACGAAGCCCCAGGAGTAGGTGGCGTAGAGGGTCTCGCCGTTCGACGACATGGTGAGGCCTTCGGGCGTGGCGGGCGAGGGGGCGTCCGGAATAGTGATCTCCGCGCCGGACGTGCCGGTGGACAAGTTGAACGGGGTGACCGAATTGACCCCCTCCATCCACAGCGTCTGGTTGTTGGGCGAGACGGCGAGGCCGTAGGGCGCGTAGGTGCTCGAGGCGGGGTAGAGCGTGGTGGCCACCTGACCCGTCACGGTGCTGAAGACGGTGATGCTGTTGGTCCCCCAGTTGGACATGTAGAGGAACTGGCCATTGGGCGACAGGACTGACGCGCTGCCGGTCTGGGTGCCCACGCCAACACCGGTGCCGACGGCGCCGGTTGCGAGGTTGACCGGGGTGACGTAGGCCATGGACCCGAAGCCGGCGTAGTTCGTGGCCCAACCCAGCGTCGAGCCCGGGCCGATGAACAGCTGGTTTCCGCCAATAGGCGCCGTGGTCCCGGCCACACCGGTGGTCGCGTTCACCGGCTGGGTCTTGCCGGCCATGCTCACATAGATGTCGGCAGAAGGCGTGGACCACGTCGGGTCCACGCTGAGCGGGTAGAGGGCCCCGGCATCGTGCGCCGTGATGACGATGCCACGGCCACCCTGGGCCGGGGCCATGGAGGCCGAGACGACCCGGCCCCGGGCGTCGGTGACGCGCAGACCGCTGTAGGTGGCGACGGCGCGCCCGGTGCCGTCGCGAAGCACGACGCCGCTCGGGCCGCTGGACGTGATCAGTCCGCTGATCGGGACGTCAATGGTCACGGCGCCGTTTCCGTGGGGCCGGGCGGCGACGTGAAAGCTCTGCTCGATCCCCGCGGCAACGGGGTGGAAGGACTCGGTCAGAGCACCAGAGCCGTAGGTGGCGGCGTCGGTTTTGTGTACCAGATCAGAGGCCAGGTCCGTGGTTGTCGAACCTCGACCAATCATGCCGACACCGACGCCGAAGGAGAAGTCCCATCCGCTGAACTGGGCGCCTTGCGAGGTGTAGGTAGCACTCAGCTGGCGAGGGGCCTTAGAGAGGGCAGGGCGTGCACCGACATCGGCGGTACCGAGCTCCTTCGGTGCCGTGGATCGCAATGAGGCCGGAGCGTCCGCCACCGTCGTTGCATTGCCTCGAGCCTCAGGACGAGCATCTGGAGTTGCTCCAGCGTGCCCCCTCGCAGGTACCCATATTCCGGCAGCAGTCATCCCAACCACCAGGACAAGGCAGACCGCACCCACGAGCGCCGCTGACATGCCCCGCAAGTGCAACTTGCCACGGAGCTTCACGAGGTGATCCGACTCAGTACGACATTGCGGACTTCGATCGCGATTGCCGCAGGGGCGATTCGTTCGAGAAAGCCTCCCGACACCAATAGCACCCGGTCGACCCAGTTGCTGCATGATCTACCGCCTCATCCTGAGGCGGCAACCCCCAAGAGCAGGGCTACGTTCTCAACGAGACTTTCGACGACGCACCCTCGCGAAAGGGTCTCAATGCTGCAACGTCCGAGCAATCGTTTGGCAACGTCCGACACCAGTCTCACGATGGCCGATTCACGGTTCTATGGGACTTTTGGATCATTTCGTCAATGCACGCAGCAAGTCGTCGGTCTCGACTTCGCCGCCAAGAATCAGTGGCTCCAGAGCTACATCCTCAACGACGCTGGGATCCTCCCCTCCACCTTGATCGGCATAACGCGGAGGTCAGCATTTTGTGGATTATGACGACATCGGCATAGTTCACACCGCTGCACCCCGTGGTGCGATCGCCCTTCGGGACGCTTTACCTCCTTCGCGGATCAAGTCCTGAGACCGGCGAGGGTGACGTTGGCACCAGATGGTGCACGGGTGTGGTCGATGTGTACAGGTCCGGCGGAGAGATCGGGGTGATGTTGCATGGGCGGCCACGGCGGGCTCGATGCCCGCCTGGACGCCGCTCCGTTCGAGTCGATCGAGACCGTTTTCGGTTGCGTTCCCGTTCACATTGGGGGCAAGCATGGCCACCACCGCGCCAGTCACGGACGCGCCAAGCGACATCAGGTGTCCCGCCAGATTGAGCCAGATCGGCCGCAGAATGACCGCAGAGCTTCAAACGGGCACGATGCAGACTCGGATGCCCCGGATCGCTTCACAGGCTCGCTGAACCCAAGCTACGTGGCCTCCCTTCGGGCTCACGGTGCGGCCCGTGGTCGCGAGGAATCTGTGCCCGTGGGCGAGACGCGCAGACCGACCCCACTCCGCGCCGGCCAAAGCGGCGCCATGAACCCGCACTGATCATGAGTTCGTGCGGTGGCACCGGCACACCGTGCCCGGCATGGTCAAAGGCGAAAAAGTGCGCGTCTTTGGCCAGCTCCAGCAACAATCCCTCTCCCAGGGAGGGTGACGTTCGAGGGTGACACTGGAAGGCTGACTGTTTCGGTCGAGGTCACGTTGTCGGGCACCAAGGTGACGATCGCCATCCTCGAGGTGACGCTCGGCTCATCGTGAGTCGGCGACAAGCTGAGCGCCAGGGTGGCGACGGAGGTGACGTCCATTCGGACCATGGGAAGGGCCAGGACACGTTGACCTGGCTGCGATCCGTGGAGAACCGATGCCCCGACGACGAGGATCTGCCCAACGATGGATCGACGTCGAGATTCGACCCGATCGACGAGGCGACGCGGCACCCCACGAGCTGGCCGAGTTGTACGGCTGGGACCACAGGCGGTGAACCCTCGCGATCGTGCACGTGGATCCTCGGACCCTCGCCCTGGAGGACCCCCGGCCAGAGCACGGAGGGGAGGAACGACTCGCCCCCGGGAAGCTCCGAGGCCCGAGCGAGCGACTTCGACAAGGAAGGGCGCGGGCATCTCGCTCCGCCCCGTCACCTTCGTCGCCCTCTCCCCCGAGCAGGAGCGTCGGGCCGTCGAGGCGCTGGCCGAATTGCTGGTGCCATTGCTCGGCGTTGGGCATCAATCACGGATCGGCCCCACGGCCGAGCACGTCGTGGCCGGTGTCGATCTCTCGGACACGAACCCGCACCCGGGATCGCCTGCTACGACGTCGTCGAACGACGATGAACCGCTCGACGATGACCATGTGACAATCGGACACCCCCAGGAAGTGAAGGCTGAACGCTCAGGCTCTGATTCGGAGCAAGGCCCGGCCTTGCTCCGTGAGTGAGGAGATGCCAGGACCGACGGCGCGGGTCAAGGGGCGGCCCGCGGCCGAGCGAGTAGCGTAGACCGGTGATGGAGCCGAGCTGGGCGAGGCGGCGGCTGTGCCGACCATCACCGTGGCGGCGCCCCGCAGCGACCCTGGACGCCCGACGGCGGTGCGGGCCAGTCCTCTCGGGGAGCTGCACACCAGCGCTCTGTCATCGAGGACGGCCAAGCCTGCCCGTCGGTGACACCCATCGGTGATACTGGAGCCGGACCGCTCAGATCACCACCGGATCAGCGAGGGAGCACCGCGTGCGCATAGCCACCTACACCCGGATCTCGACCGACGAGGTGAACCAGCCCTACTCGCTCGGTGCCCAGTCAGAGCGTCTGGCCGCCTACGTGACGAGCCAGGAGGACTGGGAGCTGGTCGGAACCTTCACGGACCAGATGTCGGGCGCCAAGCTCGATCGTCCGGGACTGACCAGTGCGCTGCGCGCCGCCAAGGCCGGGCGGTTCGATCTCCTCCTCGTCCACCGGGTGGACCGCCTGGCGCGCTCGGTCCGTGGGCTAGCCGAGGTGCTCGAAACCCTCGACGCGGCCGGTGTCGGATTCCGCTCGGCCACCGAGCCGTTCGACACCACGTCGCCGGCCGGGCGGATGATGGTCCAGATGCTCGGGGTGTTCGCCGAGTTCGAGCGGGCCACCATCATCGACCGGGTGATCGCCGGCATGGAGCGCAAGTCCGCCCAGGGCGGCTGGTGCGGCGGGCACGAGCCCTTCGGCTACCGGGCCGTCAAGGGCGAAGGTCGACTGGACGTCGACGAGGCAGAGGCACCCCTGATCCCGGTCATCTTCGACCTCTACGCCAACAAGCGCCTCGGAGCGCATGCCATCGCCAACTGGCTGAGTGCGGCCGGGCTCTCCACCAGAGCGGGCAAGCCGTGGTCGTTCAAGGCCGTGCTCACCGTCCTGCGCAATCGCACCTATCTCGGCCAGGTCCATTTCCGCGGAACCTGGAGCGAGGCCAGCCATCCCCCACTCGTCGAAGAGGGTCTGTTCGATGCCGTCGGGGCCATCCTTTCGGAGCGGGGTGAGGATGTCTCCAAGCGCGCCTCCAACTCTTCGGACTATCTCTTGACCGGACTGGTGGTGTGCGGTGGCTGTGGCCGCCACTTCACCGGGACGAGGGCGACCGGACGAAACTCCACTTACCGCTACTACACCTGCGGGGGGCGCCAGCGCTACGGATCGAAGACCTGTGGCGCCGACCGGCTCCCCGCCGATGCACTCGACGATGCCGTCGTGCGCTCCCTCCTCGCCGCCTACGAGGACACCGATCTGTTCACCGCGGCCGTAGCCGAAGCCCAAGGACGCGCCCATCTCGGTCGTGCACGCCACCAAGGCGCGCAGGCCGCCATCGACGCCGAACTGGCCAAGGTCGAAGCAGGAATCGACCGGTACTTGCGGGCCTTCGAGACCGGGGCCATGCCCGAGACCATCTGCGGCGAGCGGGTCAAGGAACTGGGCAACCGTGCGACGGCGTTGCGAACCCATCGTCAGGACCTGGCAGACCAGATGGACGAAGCTGATCTCACCGCGCCGACACCGGAGGATCTCCGCGTGCTGCGCGAGCGCGTCACCGAGGCCGTGGCAGCAGGGGGACCCGCTGCCGTCAAGGTTCTCCTCCAGGCGCTCATCCAGGAGATCCGTGTGGACAGCCGGGACGCCATCCATCCGATCTTCCGTGTTCCAATGGGTGGGGACCACCATGAGAACGGTGCGGTTCGCGCACCGTCCCAGTCGGTGGAGGTGAAGGGACTCGAACCCTCGGCCTCTACATTGCGAACGTACGGTTCTCAGTCTTTTGACCAGGTCCTTTCCGAAGGTTGTCCTGGTGGCGGCGTTTCGATCCCCTCAGGTTCCCTCACGATCCCTCTCCTTCCCGCACGATAAAGACACGTAAAGACACGCTCGGTGGGCATCTCGTGGGGCCTGTCGACGGATCGGTACTCACGTCCGATCGGCAGGCTCTCGCAAGGCGGAGCGGATAGCGCCCTTTCCCTGTTGGCGACGATCACGTTTCCTCGGCGGGCGACAGGACATCTTCGACCCTCACGCGGTGCTTGTTGCCGGGAAGCGACGGAAGGCCAATGTTGTATCCCCCACCAGCCAGTCGACAACGACCTGTCGGATCACGCCCACCAGGTGACCGGCCGGGACCTGGTGCTTACAACTGTGCCCTGCCGGGGAACGGCCCGATCCGGGCACGCTCTACCCCGGCGTGACCTGCCTTACTCGCTGACCCGCCTTCGCAACCTACGTAGCCGCTCACGACTACGCGACAGCCGGCAGCGCACCACCGGGCTCAAGCGTCCCTGCTGCTACCTGTTCTGTGGCCCAGTCGATCCACTCGATCTGCATGGCGTAGAAGCGCCGGCCGAACTCGATCGAGAGACGGCTGGCCCGGGCGACGGCGCTGGCGGCCCAGTCCCGGGTGGCGATGACGTTCTCGATGTAGCCGAGGTGGCGGACATACTCGACTCGGTCCCGGGCCAAACATTCGAGCGCCTCTTCCGGCGGGAGCACCCACAGGCAGAACACACGCAGGAGGGCCTCGTTGCGAAACGAGTAGTCGGGTTCGCTTTCACGTAGCCAGCGCCTGAGTTCGTCGATGCCAGCCGGCGTCGTCTCATAGACCTTTCGACCCCGGGCACCCTCACCCGTCTGGGAGATCAGACCCTCGGCCGCCAGTTTGCCCAGCTCGGGATAGATCTGGCTGTGCTGGGCCGGCCAGACGTTGCCCATCGAGGCCCCGAAGAACCGGGCCAGGTCGTAGCCGCTCATGGGTTCGCCGGCGAGGAGATCAAGCAGTCCGTGGCGCAAGCTCATAGTAAAGATTCTATATGTTGAGCTTGACATGTCAACTCCAATGGTATTGAGTACGACATGTCATTTTCGACATATAGGAGGAATCATGAAGAACCCAACCCTCGAGCAGATCCACTCCCGGCGCTGGGCCACCCTCGGCGTGCTGTGCCTATCGCTGCTCGTCGTGGTGGTGGACGGCTCCATCGTCAACGTGGCGCTGCCCACGCTGGTGCGCCACCTGCACGCCTCGACGAGCGCGCTGCAGTGGGTCGTCGATGCCTACACCCTGGCCGTGGCCGGGCTGCTGCTCACGCTGGGCAGCCTGGGGGACCGCATCGGGCGGCACCGGACGCTCGCCGGCGGCCTGATCGTCTTCGCTCTGGGCTCGGTGCTGGCGGCGATGTCCACCTCGGCACACGAACTCGTCGCCAGTCGAGTCGTGATGGGGATCGGCGCCGCCGCAGTCATGCCCGCAACTCTCTCCATCTTGACCAACGTCTTCACCGTTCCCGCCGAGCGGGCCAAGGCCATCGCCATGTGGTCGTCGGTTGCAGGTCTCGGGGTCGTGGTCGGACCGACGCTGGGCGGCTGGCTCCTCGAGCATTTCGCCTGGGGATCGATCTTCATGGTGAACCTGCCGATCGTCGGTGTCGCACTCGTCGCAGGACGCCTGGTCGTCCCACCCTCTGCGAATCCTCACCCTCGGGCTCTCGACCCGATCGGCGCCCTGCTGTCCATGGCCGGCATCCTTGCTGTCGTCTACGCCATCATCGAGGCCCCGTCACATGGCTGGTTCAGCGCGATGACGCTCGGCACCGTCACCGCGGGCCTCGCACTGCTCGTGAGCTTCGGCCTCTTCGAGCTGCGGAGCACGCATCCGATGGTCGACCTGCGCGTCTTCGCCAACGCACGCTTCAGTGCGGCCAGTTTCGCCGTGACCATGATCTTCTTGGCCCTCTTTGGCTGGCTGTTCCTCTTCACCCAGCAGCTCCAATTCGTCCTCGGATACTCCGCCCTGGCGGCCGGCGTGCGCTGCCTTCCCTTCGCCCTCACCATGGGGGTGGCCTCCGCCCAGTCGGCCAAGGTGGCGGCCCGGATCGGCACCAAGGCGGTCGTCACCGCTGGTTTGGCGCTGATGGCGATCGGCTTCGGCGTTCTCTCGACGGCGACCGTCCACGACGGCTACCCGTTGCTGGTGGTGGCCTCCATGGTGGTTGCGGCCGGGATGGGCCTCGCCATGGCGCCGGCCACCGAGTCGATCATGGGCTCGCTGCCTCGGGCCCAGGCCGGAGTGGGCTCGGCCGTCAATGACACCACTCGGTTCGTCGGCGGCGCCCTCGGCGTGGCGCTCACCGGCTCGATCGCCTCCTCGGTCTTCGCCAGCCACCTCCGCCCGGTGCTCACCCATGTGCCGGCTCGCGACGTCGCCGAGGCGAAGAGTTCCATCGGCGGCGCCGTTACCGTCGGACAGCATGCTCCGGGGTCTTTCGGGCAGGCCATCGCCGACGTTGCCCGCCAGGCGTTCATGGCCGGTTCGGACCGGGCCATGCTCGTCGCCGTCGTGGCCGCCGCCCTTGGTGCGCTGGTGGCCGCCCGGTTCCTGCCGGCCCGGGCGACGGCGCCTGCCCCTGAGTCGGTGACCGAGGTCGCTTCCGTCGGTCTCGAGCACGTCGGCCCCGCCATCACCACAACGACCATGGCGGCCGTCGTCCCAGCCACGGTCCGCTAGCCAACGAGAACCAACCACAGCAAAGGAGACACTCATGACCATCTCAATTATCCAAGATGGCACCTCCACGGTGACCCTGGTCAACGTCTTCACTGTCGAACCGAAGGACCAGCTGCGACTCGTCGAGCACTGGCAGCAGGCGACCGAAGAGGTGATCCGTCACCTCCCGGGATTTATCTCTGCGAATGTCCACCGGAGCCTCGACGGCACCAAAGTCATCAACTACGCACAGTGGGAGAGCCAGGATGCGTTCGACGCCATGCGGCACAATCCCGAGGCGGCGGCGCACCTCAGAGAACTCGGCCAGATCGGGACCCCGGCCCCTGTCGTGTGCGAGGTGGTGTCGGTCCACCACATTTGACTACCACTTGGAACTCGGTCCAAGCATTGGGTCGGACCCAAGCAAGAAGGCCCATCCATTGGGTGGGCCTTCTTGCGCGCGCCGAGTTCCCGATCCTCGCGAGCGTCGAAATCGCGCTGAACTCCGCCCTGCCTCTTACTAGATCGATTCATTTTCGCCCGCACCGATGGAGTTGACCCGAGTGACTCGTTACCCACGCTGACCAGCCCCTGAGTTGCTTGCCGCGGTTCACCCGTCCACAGTCGGCCCGATACGGACACCCTCGCAGTGGGGCTACCCCTGCCACCGTCCGCACGACTGGGGCACCCTCCCACCACGACCAAGCCGATTGGACCTGTGTCGTTGCCGACATCCGGGCAACGTTCGTAGCATCTGGAGCGTGCCTCGAACAGACACCGCAAACCGGATAATCCTCGCTCCGGTTTCTGCGGTCTATTCGGCGCTGGTCGATCCTGGGGCACTGTCCGAGTGGGTGCCGCCCGGAGACATGATCGGGAGGATCGAGCAGTTTGATCCACGTCCGGGGGGTTCGTATCGAATGGTGTTGAAGGTATCCCTATACCGCAAAGACCCAGTGCAAGACCACTTCGGACACTCGTCGAGGTACGCTTCGTCGACCTCGTTCGCGATAGAAGAGTTATCTATTCAGTGGACTTCGTTTCCGACGATCAAGGATTCGGCGGCACCAGTATCATCACGTGGGACGTCACTCCCGTGGAAGCTGGCACCCGTGTCGAGATCACGGCCGATAGTGTGCCCGACGCAGTGCCAGAAGCGGACCATGCCGCAGGTCTGGCATCGTCGTTGGCAAATTTTGCTGCGTATCCCACCAGATAGCGGCATACGGCTAAATATCCCCGTACACCAGCTATGGGCGCACGGGTCAGTCTCGCTGCGATGCTGCATACCCGAGCAAGTAAGGCTCCGTGTGGTGATGGACTGGAGTTACGAGAGTCCAGATGGCTCGCCCCAGGCCTCGCCTGTAGTGGACGAACGTGCTTACGCGAACGCTGTCGCCCGCAACCCGAATCTCCTTGTCAGCGGTCAAGAGCCAAGAATGCACTTCGAGGTTGATGAGGCCTGGTCGAGAGTCTCGGACTCTCCAGCCAGCTACGTAGTCGGGAGACGACCGGGGACCCAGTCGCAGCCCTAGGACGTACCGCCATCCGAACACGACGAACCACCGGATCGCGGTGGGGGCGCCTTCAAATACAGCTCGTGCCCATTGCTCGGGCGACCGGCCATCCCCTTCCCCGATCGTCACCTCGAAGGCGCTCGCATAATCCGAGCGGCCGAGGTCGTCCGCACCTTCAGTCACCTCACAGCGATGTGCACGAGTTGCCATTCAAGAAGTTTCACCCAGGATGCAGTATCTCTCCCAGTTCGCTGACTGGGAGAGATACTCGAAGAAACAAAGGGCCGACACTGCGCCGACCGTCGCGGCGGGCAGGGTAGCGGCGGGATGGTCGCCCGCGAACCGATGGAATCCGATTGCAGAGCTGTAGAAAGCCACCAGAGCCGCGGACGTCACAGTGCCGACCGGGGCCCATCTCAGGCCGACCAGTAGCCCCACCGACGTGGACACCTTGATCGTGGGGAGGAGAGGGCGGAGCGCATCTGGGACACCAAGGTGGTCGAGCCGGGTCGCCATCGACATCTGGGGGGTTGCGCTGGCGAGCGCGTCCGCGATCTGCACCAGCACCAAGCCGATGACCACCGTCCGCAGCCGAGAGTGCATGGATCCGGTCACCCGGCGCGGCTGGGTGCGTCCCGCCACATGAACCGCGTGTTGACCCCGACGATGTCCTCTCGGCTCGTGACGGCGAAACCGAAGCTCTCGTAGAGCTCGACGTTGCGGTCCACGTCCGTCTCGAGGAACGCAGGTGCACCAACCTCATCGATCGTGGTGAGGAACGCCTCGAGCAGTGCCTTTCCGATGCCGCGGCCTTGGAGCTGCGGTCGAACCCCGATCGGACCGATGTGCCAATGAGGTTCATGGGGATCGCGGGCCTCCCGTTTGTTCATCATGGTGAAAGCCCTCGGGAGAGCGGATTTCATGATCCAGGCCATCGTCGGCACCGTCTTGATCTTTTCCGCCATTCCCAGTTGGCAGTGCGGCCACTCCGCGGCGTTCAGAGCCCCGACGACGATGTCATCCTGCACGGCGACGAGCGCGTCACTCCAGGGTCGACCGAACTTGGCGACCCGGACGGCGTCTTGCATGACACGGCGAGCCTTGGTTCGGTCGCCGCGCACATTGGCGAGCGTGCTCGGGTTGTCCGCAAAAGCGAGCCCGATGACTTCGCACACTGCGGTCATGTCGGCCCGAGTCATTCGTCGGATCACAATGCCGGGCGGAAGGGGCATCGTGGGACTAGTTGCTCGCGACCAAGAGTAAATGATCGACGGTGACATCTGGTGAAGGGGTCCGGAGCAGGTCGATGCCCATCCAGCAAGCCCAGGTCGGTGCGAGAACGAGATACACGGTCAGGCCTGTTGATGCAATGGTGTCGATGTTCAAGGCCGTGCCGAGCGAGTCCATGAGACAGGCGGCACCGAGCACGAGGGTGACGAGGCCGAGGCGCCGGCGCTCGGCCCGCAGCACGAGGCCGAAACCGATCCACCCGATGCCGGCCAGGAACTCCTCGAGCAGGTTCCACAGTCCCCGGTAGATCCCGTCGGTGTAACCGGTGAAGACGGACTGCAGGCTCACCTGGTGGGCGCTGCTCGCGGTTGCGTACTCCCTCATCAGGGTGGGGAGAGCCGTCGCCAGCATGGCACCACCGATGGCGCCAATGAGGCAATAGGCCAGCAGGCAGAGGGCGAAGAGGTCGATCCAGTTCGGGCTTCGATGCCGGAGGGAGCTGTGAAGGAGCAGGATCAGGGGCACGATCGGCAGGTAATAGCCGAAGATGTCGAGGATCATGCTCCAACGCCACAACGGCGCAGCTGCTGCTCCTGCATGCAAGAGGACCAGCGGGTTCGTCATGCCATTGACGTTGAAGTGCACCGTGGCCAGCATGGCGAACAGGTTCCCGGCGGCCAACGGTAGGGATGCAATGGCTGCGACAGCGGCCGTGTGAGAAAAGGAGCGATCACTGATCATGTGCTGGTCTCGACGTTCAGCTCTGGCAACGTCAGTCCTCCACAACTCGCAGAAGAGCCCCGGCCGTTTGGACCAGCCACTGCTCGTAGCGGTCCACCGTCCAGCCCCGCTCATTGGTGAGTTTCGCGAAGACCTCGGGGCTGGCCAGCGCCCAGATCGAGTCGACCAGGGTCTCGGGTGGCTGCTTTCCGAGGATGCGCTCGAGGCCGATCAGGATCACGGTACGCCGATCGGTCTCATAGGCCTGCCAGCGAACCTTTGATGCCGCGTCGCTCGCCGATGCCTCTTGGAGGGCTCCCATCAGCGGAACGGCGTGAACCAGGGCTCGCGTGATGATTCGAGCGGCTTTCACCAGTCGCTCTGAGCGCTTCCCCGCGCCTAGCGCGGCGAATTCGGCTCGATCGACCAATGGCGTTTGCTCGTCATCTCCGACGATGGCCACATCGATCGCTGCTATCAGGAGTCCTGATTTGGAACCGAAGGCGGAATAGACCGTCTCGACGGCGGTCCCGGCCTCGGCGGCCACCGCGGCGAGCGTGGTGGCCGCCCAACCACGCTCGAAGAAGAGGCGAGTCGCAGCACAGAGCAGGGTCTGGCGTGTTTCGGCCGCCTGCCGAGCACGCAACGGCGAGTGATAACCGGACTGAGATCGCCGGGCGCTCGCGGTGGCCACATCGCAGTTATAGCATCAGAATCAGTTCAATACAACTACGTTCTAGTGAACTCTGAACTTGGAATGGCCCTCATTGCGGGTGATCAAGCAATGCGCCATTCGAGATGGATAGAGGCTCGATCGTCGAGGCCAGGCCGCATTGCGTGGTTGGTGTCTCGGCGGCGGAATCGCTGGAACCGCATTCGTACTCCGTGCCAGATCAAGATCCAGGTGATGCGGCGAGCGGCAGGACGATTCCGTCATAGACGTCGATAGGAGCGAAGGGCGAGGACCGAGAACACGAGGGCGAGACTGACACACCAGGCGACCGAGGCGACGGTGAAGTAGGTGGTGCTGTGCCCGAGGGCGGCTTGGGAAGCCTGCGTTCCCTGCGTGAGGGCCCGGAGGGCGTTGTTGAAGATGCTGATCGGCTGGTAAGTCGCGAATCCTTGGATCCACCGGGGAAGAGTGTCGACCGGGATGAACGCGTTGGACACGAACAGGAACAGGAAGAAGATGGGGGTGGCGGATTGGACGGTTTCTGGGTTCTTGGTGGCGAGGCCGAGCGCGGCGAACACCCAGAAGAGGCAGAGGCTCATGAGGATGAAGAGCGCGATGGCGACGACGCAAGAGGGGGCGCTCCCGTGGAAGCGGAAGTCCAGGGCGACACCGGCCACGAGGGCCAGGGCAGTGGCGAGCAACTGGAGCCCGAGATCGGCGATGCTGCGCCCGATCAGCGGAGCGGACGGCGGGGTGGGCAGGGAGCGGAAGCGGTCGATCAGGCCGGAGTTGACATCGATGGCGAGCCCGGTGGAGGCCTGGAGTCCGCCGAAGATGATGTTCTGGACCAGCATGGCTGGCACGAGGTAGTCGATGTAGGTCATGCCCGGTATGTGGATGGCCCCGCCGAACACGAGGTTCATCAAGAGCAGGAACAAGACGGGCGAGGTGACCGCGGCGATGGCGGCCTGTGGGGTGCGCCGGGTCCGAAGCAAGTTGCGCCGAGCTATTACCAGGGGGTCAGTGAGCCTGGCGCTGAGCGGGAGCTGGCCGAGGTCGTCGCTCACCGTGGTCATGCCGGCGTTTTCTCCTCAGTCGAGTCGGGTTGACTCGGGTGGCCGACCAGGGAAATGAAGACGTCATCGAGGGAGGGACGGCGCGCAGTGACGTCTTCGACCGTGATACCGGCCTGGTCGAGCAGGCGGACCGTCGTCGGCAGGGCGCTGGTCTGGCGGGACGCCCGAAAGGTGATCCGAGCGGCCGAGTCGTTGCTCGCCGGCGCGTCGAGCGAGATCGGTCGGAGGACCTCGACTGCCTCTCGCAGATGGACTCCTTCGGCCAGAGTGACCTCGATCGTTTCGTAGCCAAGCTTCTCTTTGAGCGCGGCCGGACTGCCCTCGGTCACCACGGTGCCGTGGTCGATGATCGTCACGGTGTCGGCGAGGTGGTCGGCTTCTTCGAGTTGCTGGGTGGTGAGCAAGATGGTTGCGCCCTCCGCCACCAACTGGGCCAGCAAGGACCACAGTTCGAGGCGGGCCGCGGGGTCGAGCCCAGTGCTCGGCTCGTCGAGGAGCAGCACCTTCGCCCGGCCGACGAGGCTGGCGCCGACGTCGAGGCGGCGGCGCATACCGCCCGAGTAGGTGCGCACCGGCCGGTCGGCTGCGTCGACGAGCGACAACCGTTGGAGGACCTCGGTCGCTGCTTGGCGGGCCTGACGGGCGGAGAGTCGATAGAGCCGGCCGACCATCACCAGGTTCTCTCGGCCGGTGAGCGTCTCGTCGATGGCGGCGTGCTGGCCGGCCAGTCCGATCATGCGCCTGATCGCCACCGGCTGGCGCACGACATCGACTCCCCCGACAAGGACGCGGCCACCGTCAGGGCGCAGCAGCGTCGCCAAGATACGGACCAAAGTCGTCTTGCCAGCGCCGTTGGGGCCGAGCAGCGTCGCCACCTGCCCTTCAGCCACGCGCATGCTCAGCCGGTCGAGCGCGACCGTCTCTCCGAAGGACTTGCGAACCTCAGCGATGTCGATGATCGGCGCTCCGGCCACGGCAGTCAGTCCCTTCCAGTTCCTCTGCGTCAATGCAGATACTAGCGTCAACGCAGACTACTGCTCTCGCGCAGTTATCGGCCCCTATCCTGGTCGGCCATGGCGAAGGCTCCGCACGACGACGAGCGAGACCGTCTCCTCCGGGACGGCTCGGCGGCCTATCGCCACTACATCAGCGCCGAGGTTCTCAGCAGCCATGCCACCGCCGAGGCCGTAGGACTGAACGCCACGGACTTCTTCTGCCTCAACCTCCTGGCCCTCGCCGGGCCGCAAACGGTGGGCCAACTCGCCCAGCGGACCAGGTTGACAACAGGATCGGCCACCCGAATGATCGACCGTCTCGAACGGGCTGGCTTCGTCCGCCGGGACCGTCACCCCTCAGATCGCCGCCAAGTTGTGGTCGAGGTGACCGGGGGTCGCGAGGACGAGATCAACTCCGTCCTTGAGCCGGTCCGTAGGCGGATGTACGCCGTCTTCCAACGCTACGACGCCGAACAAGTGCGCGTGCTACTCGATTACTTCGACCACGCCGCACCTGCACTCCTGGCTGCCGTAGAAGAACTTCGCAACCGGAATATCGAAGATCCGGATCAGTGATCCTCCATACCCTCGCGTGACACTGCGTCTCCGCGGACTGCGAGCCTTGCCCTGCGCACAATCAGCCGGTGCTGACGACGACTCATCACCGACTCGAATCGCATTTGCACCGCACGCGTGTCGTGCTGCCAGACATCACGGAACTGACCGCCGTGTCCTTTGGCAGCGCCGATCTCTATGCCCGCGAAGTATCTCCTGACTTTGGGCTGTACCTGGACGAGAGGTGGCAGCCGCCATGGCTCCACGAATACCTGGACTGGCCCGACTTCGGCGTCCCAGACGATCCAGGTCTGGTTGTCGTGGCGCTCGAGTCACTGCTTGACGGGGCTCGGGCGGGCCAATGCGTCGAGATCGGCTGTTACGGCGGCCACGGTCGTACGGGATCAGCGCTTGCCTGTCTCGCTATCCTCTGCGGCCAAGCGCCAGGCGAAGCTGTCAGCTGTGTCCGCGCCGGGTATTGCGAACGTGCGGTCGAGACAGATGAGCAAGACACTTTCGTCCGCAACCTCACTCGCTGACCCCGGTCCCGTTGTGGAGGACGTCCTGGCGCCTGTGCCTACAAGCGAAGTGCCCCAGTACACCGGGTAGGTCGGACACACCACCCCTGCCTCGGGACCCCGGGAATGAGTCGCGTGTCCTGCTCGACAGCCCTCGGGGAGATGTAGTGAACTTCGGATCATGGCCAACCGGATCGAGATCTCCCGCGATATCGCCACTTCACCTGAACTTGCGTATGCCGCCATCGCCGACGTGACCCGCATGGGCGAGTGGTCGGAGGAGTGTTACGCCTGCGAATGGCACGAAGGTTTCGAGGGCCCGGTTGTCGGTGCCACCTTCGACGGCCACAACCGCAACGGTGAGCATGACTGGACCACGCAGGGCAAAGTCATCGAGGCCGACCCAGGGCGGGCGTTCGCCTTCGAGTGTTCCATGATGAAGTTCCACTACTCCACCTGGGGCTATCGGTTCGAGCCGACCGAATCAGGATGCCGGGTCACCGAGTGGAGCGATGATCTCCGGCCCGAGTCCGTCTTGGAATTCAGCCGACAGACCTCGGGCATCGAAGATCGCACGGAGCGAAACCGTACGACGATGAGCCTGACTTTGGAGCGCCTCGCCTCATCCGTTGAAGGCTGAGTACCTCTCGGAGTTCTGCTTTGGGTCAGCTCCAAGACTGGCGGAGACGCATATTCGATTGACGCGTATTCCCCCGGATCTGGTCACGACTGTACTCGTAAGGCGACGTAGTTCCTCCAGTCCGTCGCGAGGATCTTGGTTCGCTCAGCGACGCGCCA
>Ga0181538_10001601_pt1 | contig 24959 bp, 15 predicted proteins | sample PEATcosm2014_Bin_40_FD_119773 | JGI IMG/M metagenome (GOLD analysis project Ga0181538, IMG submission 119773) | Peatland microbial communities from MTU Mesocosm Facility, Houghton, MI, USA - PEATcosm2014_Bin23_30_metaG | ecosystem: Environmental > Terrestrial > Soil > Wetlands > Peat | place... | reverse complement strand
GCGATACTCCCTAGAAACCACCAGATCCATTTGCGAAGGCTGTCTTTGGCTTTCACGATATTAGGTTCCCTTCCCCCGACGGCCAGCCCGGGCGTAGGCTGGATTTCTTACCTCATCTGGTTGGATGCTTCGTACCTGACCTTTGGGACGATGCATCGTACCTGTCCCATTAGACAGGTTTAAGGAACGGAAATCCATGGTACGAAGGTATCAAAATGAGGGACAAACTCGGCTTCTAGTACGCCCAGAGTCGGAATGAGATGCCTTGTAAATGATTGTAAAAATGATAGTTACAGAAATTGTTCCAAAAGGGGAAATTTACGCCTTTTCTTCGCGGTACTATCCTGTGGAAAACCTGCCCTTCAGTACAGGTTTTTGAGCGCGTGCTTCTGCGCGCAGAAGGTGGCAACCCCCGCACCAGGAATCGGACAATTGTTTAGAAGAAAATGGACTGATGCAGTCTAATTGCCTTTGAGGATATAGCCAGAATCAAACGGCAGCTTGCCATCAATGCGCAACACCTTCACAGCACTGTTTATCGCATAGATGTCCACCAAGCCGACCGTACCGGGTGTGGCTTCGACCAGCCGCAAGAGTTCTTCGTCGCTTTCCACAATCCGGATAACGGGCCGAGACTCGTTCAGCTTGGCGATCAAAGGCCTCATCTCGGATGGAGTTACGCCGAACAGCTTTTGAATGGGGACGCGCATTTCCGGGATTTCGGGATCGTGCATCACGAACGTGAAATTCCTGCCGTCGGGCCAGGTTCTCTGCGTGCCCTTGCAGAATTTGGCCAGCTCCAGAAGGGAGACTTCCTGGAGTTTGTTCCCGGAAGCGGTTACCAACGCCCAATTCTTAATACCGGCCAGCAAAGGCACAGCGGAAAGGATAAGCAGGGCAGCGAGAGCAAAGGCTTGGAATTTCCGGAGCGGAGGAGCGGCGATCATAAATGCCAACGACCTTTCATGCTGGACACCACCAGTTTCCCGGGAGCCGGGCGGCTGGCACAAGTACGTCTTCGGAGCCATGTGCCCAACCTGACGACGGGCGGAGACCGTCGCACGAGCAACTCCGTGCTTGGCGAATGCGCACACCTGTTCTTCCGTCCAGTATCAAGCGAGGCGTGGAGGGCGCTACTTTCGGCTGGTAAGCCGAAAAAACTGGAACGTCGTACCGGGGTTGAATAAGGCTATGAACCGTGTGCAAGGCATAAGAAATGTGCTGGTCGTTGCCAGTCTGCTGGGCGCACCCGCATGGGCGCAGCAGTCGTCCCATGTGCAAGAGACCAAGGCAAGCCCGGCGAAGCCCGCCGTGAAGGCTGCCCCGACTTCGCAGAAATTGTTCGGCAGCCTGGGAATCTCCAGCAAGTCCGTGGACGCGCGCGAAAACCTGGAAATGTCCCTGGATCAATATGAAAATGCGGGCTTCGATGAAGCCGTGATGCACGCCCAAATGGCCACGGAAAAAGATTCCAAGTTCGCTCTGGCGTATGCTGTCTGGTCGTTTGCGGCACGGCGCACAGTGGCAGCCCCGGAAGCACTACAGAAAGCCAAAGCTCTGAAAAACAGGTGCGTGGGCGACGAATGCCTGCTGGTGCGATTTCTGTCGGGGGCCCAGGAAGCCAACTACATTCCCGCGATTGCCGCCATGAACGACCTTCTGGCGCGCCGACCCAAGGACAAGCACATCCTTTATCTGGCGGGCGAGTGGCTCTACTTCCAGCAGGATTTCGAGCGCGCTGCAAAGCTTTGGACGGCAGCGTTGGATGTCGACCCGAAATTTCCGCCGGCGTTGAATATGCTGGGGTATGTCTACGTGGAAGCCATCGGCCCGGAACCGAAGAAAGCCGTGGAATACCTGAAAAGGTACGCGGACGCGCTGCCTGACCAGCCGAATCCCCAGGATTCACTGGGCGAAGTGCTGCGCATGACGGGGGACGACTCGGGGTCGCTGGCGCATTACGCGGAAGCGTTGCGCATCTCGCCCACTTACGTTACATCGCAATACGGCCGTGGCGACACCTACACGCTGATGGGCAATTATGGGGCGGCGCGCTCCGAATACGAAATGGCCATGAAGATGGCGAACAATCCAGAAGACATGCTGCACATCGAGCTGCAGTCAACACTTGTGCACTTTTGGGAGGGAGATTCTGGGACGGGCCGTCAGGAACTCGGCGAGCTCTCCACGAAAGCGACCGCAGTGAAAAACGCCGCCGCACAATTCGAGATTGATTATGCCAGGGCCCTGCTTGCCGCGGACGCAGACACCGAACATCAAATCCTCCTGGAACTGGAAAGGCTGCTCTCGGCATCCACTCCCGGTATGACAGAATCCGAGCGGAATGCCACCCTCGCCGCAGTGCTGCGAGAGGAAATCCGCGTCCATACCGCAAACAACGATTTGAACGAAGCGCAATCCGACCTCGAAAAGCTTGCAAAGCTCGCTGCCGATTCACGGGACCTGCTGGTGGAAAATTGCTACGAATCCAGCCAGGGTTATGTGTCAGCCGCCAAGGGAGACTTCGCGAAGGCGGCCGAGCAACTGGCGGCCGATTTGTACAACCCGCTCACGGCGAGGGAATTGGTTTTGGTCGAACAGAAATTAGGCGACACGAAGGCCGCGGACAATGCACTTATTCATTTGAAATACCAGCGCGCGCCAACGGCGGAATGGTATGCGGCCACGCAGGCAAATCGCATCAACAGGGAAGGTGTGAAGCCCTGATCGAGTTTTCCCCCCGAACAAACAATCGCGCTGCAGCGGCTTCCCCCAGCCACGGCAGCGCGATTTGTTTTTCGTTTGAGTTTGTCAGGCCTTTTTCAATAATCGCGTGATCCAGACCAGGATCACCGCACCGACAAAAGCCACGATGATCGAGCCGATCCAGCCGCGACCTGGCCAGAGCCCCAGCAGGCCGAACAGCCATCCGCCGAGAACGCCACCGAGAATGCCGAGGATGATGTCGACGAGAACGCCATAGCCTCCGCCTTTCATAACTTGTCCTGCCAACCAGCCTGCGATCAGACCCACAATGATCCAGTAGAGAAACTCCATACGCACAACCTCCTTGGCTCCGAGAGGGAGCAGAGAAATGGGCGGGAAAACCGGCTATAGTTTGGCCTTACCCCAGGTAACACGCAAGCCCGTTGAAAGCAGGATATCGTTCCCGAGAAGTCCCGGCGGGGGATAGCTGATGTAATGGTCGCTGAAGGTGAGGTGCCAGCTCAGCCAGTTCTTGAGCTGCGTGGCAACCGTGGAATCGAATTGGAACCGGTATTCGCCGGTGTGCGACAGGTTGGGATAAAAGCTCAGACGCTCCGTGACCGTCGTTCGCTTGTTCAGCTTGGAATCGAACTCTTCGCCGACGATCGCTTCCGCGCTGTTCTGGATGGACGCTGCGATTGTAGTGAGTGGCGGCGGGGGAGTGGGATTCGTCAAAGTGTAAGTTCCGAACGAATCGCGGTCATAGGTGAGGCCGCCGTACACGTCGAACGTGGCGCGTGCCGTCTTCATGGCGTGGTAACCGAAGCCGCCGCCAAAAACCCTGCGGAGATCAAGATGCTGCAGGGCGTTGGTCTCAAAATCGGCAGTCGCAAACCCGAAAAACGACGGCTTGAAGTTGTAGTCGCCGCGAGCCCCAGCGGTCAGGGCATTTGCCGTGGTGCGGCTGGGAGGAGTGGAATCGTCGTTTCCGTAAATGTAGGTCGAGTAAAGAGTGATCTTATCGCGTGGCGTTGCGCGGACTGCCTTCGCCGCCAGAGTGAACGTCTCGGTGGAGGAATTGCCTTGCGTCAATGCGAGTCCTGTGTCGAAGAGACCGCCCCAGAAATAGGTGAATTTGGGATGAGCCATTTTTTCGGCCTGGTCGTCGAAGGCTTTCTGCTCCGCGTCGTTGCGCACGGCCACGATGACATCCTTCGTCGCGTTCGCGGCACCCTCCGGAGCAGCCGCGCCAGCCACGACGAATTTCCCGTCCTCGGTGGTCACTTTTCCGGCCAGCCGTTTGCCGTCTTTCAAAGTGAGATTCAGACTCTGCGCGGATTCGATGGCCGTGATGGCGTCCCACTGGATCGTCACGTCTCCCGCAAACTCCGTTTTCAACAGCAAAGCCTTGCCGTCGCCGGAAACAATCGTGCCCGTGAGCCGGTCGCCGTTTTTCAGGGTGACCTGATCGGCGGCGGCCACCGCAGCGCTTACCAATAACAAAATGACACACAAGAAACTACGACGCATTTGCGTCCTCCTCGATATACCTCAAGTTACATGCAACCTTGGCTGGACTTCGCTCAGGCGAAAGCGAAGCGACCCTGTACGGAACCCCCGGAAACAGGATGCAGCATTTTAATGTTTTCGCGCCCCAGTCGCAATTGCTCTGCTGATTTCGGATTTGGTCTCCCAATTCGCCGACCTTCCTTTATAATAATAAGGTTCTTTTGGAGTGGGATTTTGGGCCATCAGGGGCTGCCGGCAAATCGCCCGGCGGGTTCAGGGAAGTTTTCGGTTCCTTCTCCAATGGACCGTGCAAATTGCGCGGCGGAGTTTCGCAAAGCGCAATAAAAAAAGATCATTCGGGGGACTTGTGAAAAGGCTGCACTGGCTGGGTGTTTCCAAGGCGATCCTTATCGGCGCTCTGGTAATGATGGGATGTAGCCGCCAGGAAACCGCGCGAAAAGCCGCCGAAACGGTAGCGGCAGCGGCCAACTCCCGCCCGGCCATCGTCTTCATGACCGATTTCGGCACGGCCAACGATGCCGTGGCCATCTGCAAGGCGGTCATGCTGGGGATTGCGCCGGATGCGCGCATTTTGGACATCACTCATCAGGTGACGCCGTTTTCGATTGAAGACGGCGCACGCTTCCTCGCCGGGGCTTCGCCCTACTATCCCGCGGGCACCGTTTTCGTCGTGGTCATTGATCCGGGCGTCGGTACCTCCCGCAAAGCGGTGGTCGTCAAAACCAAGAAGGGCCAGTATTTTGTTCTGCCGGACAATGGTCTGATCACTCCGGTAATTGAACGCGACGGCCTGGACTCCGCGCGCGAAATCACCAATCCCGACTGGATGATCGGTCAGGCGGTATCATCCACGTTTCACGGACGCGATATTTTCTCGCCCGTGGGCGCGCATCTTTCCGCAGGTTGGGACTACACGATGGTTGGCCCAGAAGTACAACAACTCGTGCGCCTCACCTCGAAGATTTCGACCACCACCGACAAGGGTATCGAAGGAGAGGTAATCGGGCTGGATGATCCTTTCGGCTCGCTCATCAGCGATATTGCAGGCGACGAGTTTAAGAAGCTCGGCTATAACCTGGGCGATAAAATCACCGTGCAACTGAACAAGAAGCCCTTCACGCTTCCTTACGACAAAACCTTCATGGACGTGCCCGTGGGAGAGCCACTGCTCTATGTGGATTCGCGAGGTCGCATGGCGATGGCTCTGAACGAGCGCAATTTTTCGGAGACGTACAAGATCACGCCGCCGGTTTCACTGATGATTCCGAAGAAGGGCGCGCCGCTCAAGGACAAGTGATGCCAACGAGGCGCCAGATTTTCAGAATGAAGTTACAGCGATGTAGCGTGTCGCGGCGATGTCGCCGCAGCAACTCCTGATTGGGCTGGCGGTTCCGGACGAGTGTCGTTCCGATCCCCTTGGGCTTCAACTGCGGCGGGCTGCAACCGCTGCACGGATACCATCAGCGATGGATCCCAGAACAAAAGGATACAGGTCATGAAACTTCGCAGTGTATTTTCCCTGGGAATACGAATTGGCATTACCTTGCTCTTTGTCGTGGCGCTCTCCGGTTCTCGCGCGAACTTGGCGGCGCAGTCTTTCCGCGGGAGTATTCGCGGCGAGGTTACGGATGCGCACGGCCTCCACGTTCCCGGCGCAAAAGTGATTGCGCGCAATCTGGCCACCAGCGAAACCCGCGAGGTTACCGGGGATGCAGAGGGCGAATACCGCTTCCTGGAACTTCCCGCCGGGCAGTATGAAGTATCCGCGGTAGCAACGGGCCTGCAGGAATACCGGCAGGGAGGAGTGGTCGTAAGTACCGGCGCGGAAACGATCGTCAACCTGCAACTGGCCAGGCCCTCCGAATCATTTGAGCGCGTGGTGGTGACCGAAGAAGTGCCGATTGTTGAAACCACCACAACCACGCTCTCGCAAATCGTGGATCGGCAACTGGTGCAAGAATTGCCCCTGAACGGGCGCGACTTTGGAAAACTGGTTGCGCTCACTCCGGGTGTAACCGTGGAAGGCTCTGGCGTTGCCGGCAGCGAAAAAGGCTTTGGCCAATTCAATATCAACGGGAACCGTGACCGTTCCAACAATTACATGCTCGATGGCACGGACAACAACGATCCATTCTTTAACAATTCCGCGCTGAACCAGGTGGGCATTTCCGGAGCGCCGGCCACGCTGCTTCCATTGGATGCGATTCAGGAGTTCAACCTGCAAGCGCAGTTTGGCGCCGAATATGGGAGGAACTCCGGTGCGGCCGTCAATATCATCACGCGATCCGGCGGTAACCAGTTTCACGGCTCGCTTTTTGAGTACAACCGCAATTCTTATTTCGACGCGCGCAACTACTTCAATCCGTCGCCCGATCCGCAATCGCATTTCAACAACAACAATTTCGGCGGTTCGCTGGGCGGGCCCATCGTAAGAGACAAAACATTTTTCTTTCTTGCGTACGAAGGACAGCGCGAAGTGGTCGGCTCCGATTTTACGTTTCTTGTGCCGCGCACGGGCACCAGCGTGAACGACATCCAGGCCGCGGAGCAGGTTGCGCTCGCGCAGACCTACATGCCGATCACCAGCATCAATCCTGCGCTCATCAAGATTCTTGACTACTTCCCCGCGAACCCGACCAGCTCCAATGCCGTGGCCGGGACGGACCGGGACACCAACAACGGCGACAACTTCATCGTGAAGCTCGACCAAAGAATTGGGGACAATAACACGCTCACGGGCCGCTACGCGTTTGGCCAGAGCGACCAGGTCTATCCCCTTGGCTCGCTCGGCGGATATGGCAGCGGTTCGCGCCTCAGCAGCTTTGAGCAGGCATCACCCACGCGCGTTCAAGTGGTTTCGGTCAGCCTGCTGACTACGTTTTCAGCGGAGAAGTTGAATGAACTTCGCTTCGGGTATTCGCGGTTTCGCACCAGCTTCAGTTCCGTGGATCAACTTGATCCTACAACTCTTGGCAATGGGTTTGATTTTGGCGACGGAAAGCTGGGTTTGCCGGAAATCGACTTCAACGGCGATCTCGATAATCTGGGCACGAGCGGCTACAGCGTTCCCCGAGGGCGCGTCAGCGAGACGTTTCAGATCCTCGACGACTTTACGCTGGTGAAGGGCCACCAGACGTTCAAGTTCGGCTACGAATTCCACCGCTACGATGTGCAGAGCTACAACGACAACCTGGAGCGCGGGATTCTGGATGTCAACACGACGATTGATGACGGGACCGGGAATTATGTGGCTCTTTCGCCGGACCCCGTGGTCAACGAGCTTGCCAATTATTTCATTGGCAACATTTATGCCGCGGCACTGACGGGCAACACCTCGCGCTTCACGTTCAATAACAACCTCAGCTTTTTCGGCCAGGACGAAATTCGTGTGCGCCCCAATTTCACTGTGAATCTGGGGCTGCGGTGGGAATATTTCGGCCCCCTCGGCGAGAAGAACAACGAGCTTTCCAACTTTGATGCCAGCGGCAATCTGGTGCAGGTGGGAACTCCGACGCTTCCTCATCTCTACAACCGCGACCTGAACAATTTTGGGCCGCGAATCGGACTCGTCTGGAGCCCGCGCCGCAACATGGTTGTTCGCGCGGCCTATGGCGTGTATTACGACTACATCCCTCAGGATATTCTGATTGCCAACTATACGAACTCCGCGGGAGTGGCCACGAACCCCGGCAGCGCCACAAACAATTCCATCACTGTTCCCGTCAATGGCCTGAATTTCAACAGCGACGTCTGGAACGGCTCGTCCACCGGCACGATCTATTCGCCGCTGTCAGCGGGCTCCGCGCAGAGCATTTTCGTTACGGAACGAAATTTCCGCACGCCGTACGCGCAAAGCTGGAACTTGAATATTCAGCGCCAGTTCAGCCAGTCCGTGGCCTTTGAAATTGGCTATGTTGGAACCAAGGGCACGCGTCTCACGCGCCTCTACGACGCCAATCAGGACGGAACCAATCCGAACTATTACCAGATCGCCGTTCTTTCCACTGGCGCCAATTCCACCTACAACGCCTTGCAGACTACGTTGCGGCTGAACAACTGGCGTCACTTTTCCGGGTTTTCCACTTATACCTGGTCCAAATCTCTTGATGGCGCTTCCGATGGTATAGACTTCAACGCCGCCACCGCCGCATTCCCGCAGAATTCGGACGATCTTGCCGCAGAAAAGGGCCCATCGACGTTTGACACGCGGCATCGCTGGACCTCCGTGCTCAATTACGGAGTTCCGGCCTTTGCCGCTCTTCCCAAACGTCTTGCGGAAGGCTGGCAGTTGAACACGATTGTCACCGTGCAATCCGGGCGGCCCATCGGCATCATCACTTCCAGCGGTGGAATCAACTTTCACCAGAGGCCCGACCTTGTTCCCGGCGTGAATCCGATTCTGCTGAATTGGACGCCGGCGACGGGCTATCTGAATCCCCTTGCGTTCGAGCAGCCCGCCGGCGATTTCGGCGATCTGGGACGCGATCAGATCTACGGACCCGGCTTCTGGAATGCGGACTTCTCCGTCACCAAGAATACGAAACTGACGGAAACGGTATCGCTACAGTTTCGCGCGGAGCTTTTCAACATTTTCAATCATCCAAACTTTGCGTTGCCCACGAACGTGATTACTCCCGGACTCAATTCGGATGGCACGGTCAACCCAAATGCAGGTCCCGCGGGCCTCATCACGCAGACGCCCGACGTGGCTCAGGGCAATCCCGGCCTCGGCGGCGGTGGACCGCGCGTGTTGCAGTTTGGCTTGCGCCTGCAGTTCTAAGGCAAGACGCACAATTCAATCTGAGAGGGGCGCTGCAACCGGGCTCCCCTTTTTTCTTGCCGATTTGCTTTTTTGCGGGAGGGGGCTGACAATCGGAAATATTTCCGATTGCGAGGTCGATCATGCCTGAAGCCGTTATAGTTTCTTCCGTCCGCACGCCTGTTGGCCGCGGCTATAAAGGATCGCTGCGCACAACGCGCCCCGACGATTTGGCCGCACTAGTCATCAAGGAAGCGCTGCTGCGCGTGCCGGGTTTGGATCCCAAGGAAATTGATGACGTGATTCTCGGCTGCGCCATGCCCGAGGGCGAGCAGGGCATGAACGTGGCGCGGATCGCGGCCTTGCGTGCGGGATTACCGGTGGAGACCTCCGCCATGACCGTGAATCGCTTTTGCTCGAGCGGTCTTCAGGCCATCGCGCTTGCTGCGGACCGTATCCGCAGCGGCGCGGCACAAGTCATCGTGGCGGGCGGCACGGAATCCATGTCACTTGTGCCCATGGGCGGCAACAAAATTTCGCCGAACCCCTGGCTGGTGGATCACTATCCGGACGCCTACATTAATATGGGACTCGGCACGGAGAATATTGCAAGCAAGTTTGGCATAACTCGCGAGCAAGCAGACCAGTTTGCCGTCGATTCCCACAAAAAAGCCATTGCGGCGCTGGCAGCGGATAAGTTCAAGGATGAGACGGTGCCGGTCGAGGTGAAGATCACTTCCCTGCCCAACGGCAATGGCACGAAACCGAAGGGCCCGGCCAAACCCGCGACGCAATCCTTCGTTTTCGATCGCGACGAACTGCCCCGCGCGGATACTTCGCTGGAAGTGCTGGCGGGGTTGAAGCCTGCATTTCATGTGAAGGGCACGGTGACGGCCGGCAACAGTTCGCCGATGAGCGATGGCGCCGCGGCGGTTGTGGTAATGTCCGACGCCCGGGCCGCGCAGCTTGGATTGAAACCACAAGCGCGCTTTATTGCTTTCGCCACGGCCGGGTGCCCGCCCGAAGAGTTTGGCATTGGTCCTGTTTACGCGATCCCCAGGGCGTTGGCGCTGGCGGGCCTTTCGCTGAATGATATTGCGGTGATTGAATTGAACGAAGCGTTTGCGGCGCAGTCGTTGGCCGTGATTCAACAGGCGAATCTCGACGCGGCGCGTGTAAATCCCAATGGGGGCGCAATCGCACTGGGCCATCCGCTGGGCTGCACCGGCGCGAAGCTGACAGCTTCCCTTGTCCGCGAATTGCAACGCCGCAACGCGCGCTACGGCATGGTGACCATGTGTATCGGTGGCGGCATGGGCGCTGCCGGAATATTTGAGCGTTTAGGCTAGGGCTTTCGTTTTGCAACCACGGTGACCATGAGGGACTCCGGCTTTCCGGGCATGGCCACGAATTCTTCGACCGTCATCGTTCCCTTTTCGTCCACGCGCGCCACGTTTCGGATGGCCATTTTTGCGCCCCCGGCGTCAAACTCCAAGCGAAACACCAGGGCGTCACCCTCGAAATTCCCGGTGGCGACGAACGCGCCGGGGAAATCGTTCCCAAACGCGTAATATTTATAGGCTTTTTCCTTGGGGTCCCAGGTATAGATCAGCAAGCCTTCAAAATCACCAACCGGCCCCTTGGAGTGAAAGCGGTTCACCAACGAATTGCCGCCAGGCCCCAATTCGCTGGTATAGATGCCCGTGTTGACTCCACCATCCGGCGTGACCGGCGTTTTCGGATAGGTCTCCGTGTAATCCCATGTTCCCAGATACATTTTGGTAAGGCGGTCCATCTCCGGCGACGCAGAAGGTGCAGCCTGTACCTTTGCCAGGGGAAAGCTCGTCCGCCCAGCCCAGTAGCCCAGGAACAACAGAACGAGGACTGCGGCCACGAGTAGATAGACTTTTCTTGACTCCCGCATTTCGCGATTCTCCTTTTCTAGAATTACTGAAGAACTTCTCTTAAGCGGCTACCCCATTCTTCACGAAACTCTTCCGCCCGGGTTTGCGGCAGACCAAACGTGGAGATCCAGATTTGGGCTTCGATTTTGCCTTCGCCGCCTGCGATCGTCAACCAGAACAGAGCATCGTTCCATTGGTCAATATAACCTATCGAAATTTGATGAACAGGCCACAGGGAAATCGATGGGAGTTCCCTCCATCGAAATATATACTTCCCGAGTGCGGCCTACGCTCAAGGTGCCAATGAGCTTAAGGAGTTGGTGCGATGGTGCAGGCGCAAAGTTGGGTACTCGGTTGGTCAGTCATAGTCATGGTAGCCGCCGTCCTGTTGCTCCTTCGCAACCGGAAAGTCGGTGACCTGTTTCACCTGCATGTCCATGATCGCCCGAAGCGCCGGCTGCTCTTGGCAGCCATTGGGTTCTTCATTACGTTCGCTGTGGCACGCTCGCTGGCTTACGCCGCCTACCGCAGCGTCGGCCCCTTTCACTATGTGTACATCGGCGGGACGCACATCCATCACCTGGTGTGGGGAATTCTGCTCATACTGGCTGTGGGATTCTGCTGGTTGATCGAAGTGGGGACGGGCGCCAAATCGTCATCTCTATTGGCAAGCCGTCTGATGTCCTTGCTTTACGGTGTGGGCGCCGCGCTTACCCTGGACGAGTTTGCGCTTTGGCTGAACGTCCAGGAAGGCGTCTATTGGACGCGGCGGGATTTTGCCAGCCTCGACGCGGTGATCCTTTTCGGAGCCGTCTTGCTGATTGGTATTTGGGGGCGTGACTTCCTTAAGGCCGTGGGCATTGAGATTTGGCATTCGCGCCGCAAGCGCCAACATAGCCGGTAGGCGGAGCGCTGCGTCGCCACGGTCCTATTGCGCAAATATGCCCTCCGGCGTAGAATCCTGAAATTGTTTTTTCAAACGGCTGTTTGAATTTTGCGAACGGCGATCCGCCGGCAAGGAGCAGCACCATGGCCAGTTCGGTTCTTTCCAAACCCGCAGCGAAGGGCGGCAGTTTCCTGCTGGAATCCCCTGCCCCGCAGGATGTGTTCACCCCAGCGGACCTGACGGATGACCAGAAGCTGATCGGGCAGACGGCGGAGGAGTTCGTCCTGAAAGAAGTCTTTCCGCATATCAAGGACCTGGAAGCCAAGAAGCCGGGGCTGATGGCGGAACTGACGCGCAAAGCCGCGGAGCTTGGCCTGATGAGCGGAGGCACGCCCGAAGAGTACGGCGGCGCGGGGCTGGATAAGGTCGCGAGCACGGTGCTCACCGAAAAGATTTCCATCTACGGAGGCTTCGCCACCACGCACGGCGCGCATGCGGGCATCGGCACGCTCCCCATCGTGTATTTCGGTACGGAAGAGCAGAAGAAAAAGTACCTGCCGAAACTGGCCAGCGGCGAATTCATCGGGGCGTATTGCCTTAGCGAGCCGCAAGCCGGGAGCGACGCCCAGAATTTGCTGACGCGCGCCGAACTCAGCTCCGACGGAAGCCACTACATTCTGAACGGCCAGAAAATGTGGATCACCAACGGGGGCTTTGCCGACCTGTTCATCGTGTTCGCAAAAGTGGATGGCGAGAAGCTCAGCGCCTTCCTCGTCGAAAAGAGCTTTCCCGGTTGCAAGCCCGGCAATGAAGAGCACAAGATGGGCATCCACGGCAGCTCGACTACGCCGGTGTTTCTGGAAAATTGCAAAGTGCCCAAAGAAAACCTGTTGCACGAAATCGGCCGGGGCCACATTGTTGCTTTCAATGTATTGAATGCCGGGCGCTTCACTCTAGGCGCGTCCTGCGTCGGCGGCTCGAAGTACGTGATCATGACCGCGTCGAAATATGCGAAAGAGCGCAAGGCGTTCGGCAAGCAGATCGGCGAATTCGGCTTAATGAAAGAAAAACTCGCGGAAATGGCGGTGCGGATTTTCGCCGTCGATTCCATGATTTACCGCACTGCCGGCAACATCGAAGCCGCCATGATCGCCGCTTCCGGCAGCGGGAACAAAGCCCAGAACACCATGAAGGTGCTGGAGGAATACGCCATCGAGAGCTCGATCGCCAAGGTTTACGGCAGCGAAATGCTGGACTTTGTAGTGGACGAGGCGGTGCAGATCTTCGGCGGTTACGGCTTCCACGAGGATTACCCCGTCTGCCGCGCCTACCGCGATTCGCGCATCAATCGTATCTTTGAAGGCACCAACGAAATCAACCGCATGCTTATCATCCAGATGCTGATGAAGCGCGCCATGGGCGGGCAGCTGCCCTTGATTCCCGCGGCCATGAAACTTGCGGATGAGATTCTCGCCGGGCCTTCGTTCGAGGAAACGCCCGAGGGCGTGCTGGCGGAAGAAGCGCGCGTGATTGCCGACGCCAAGAAAATGTTTTTGCAGGGTGCGGGTGGCGCGGTCCAGAAGTTCCGCGAGAAACTGGCGGAGGAGCAGGAGTTGATCGGCGCCCTGGCCAACATGGTCATGGAAATCTATGCGATGGAGTCCTGCCTGCTGCGCGCTCAAAAGGCTGCATCGAGCAAGGGTGAAGCCGCCTCTTCCGTGATGATTGATGCCGCCCGCGTTTTCATTGCCGATGCCGCCGAACGCGTGGACCATGAAGCCAAGCGTGCCATCGCCGCTGTTCACGAAGGCGACATGCTCATCACCCAGATGGCGGTGCTCAAGCGTTTCGGCAAGCGCCCCGCTGTGGATACCATCGCGCTGCACCGCCGCGTTGCCGCCGCCGTCCAGGCGCAAGACCGCTACCCCTTCGAGGGCCGCTGAGCGCGCCAGCAACTCCTCAGGACCGGGAACCCTAGCCACTTCTGCGCGGTCGGCTGGCTCTTAACAAACCGTAATTACGCAAATACGAGTTCCCGAGCCTAAGCTGGGTCACTTGCCGTTCGGGTTCATGACCAGCCGGACACAGGCGTTGCAGGAAGCCCTTTCCCGAAATGAAACTCGGCTAAACTACTGACTAGCTCGGTACTAGGACCCTATCTTTGCCCCTACGTCGCCTTCCCCGTTTTCTTTGGTTGCTGGCACTGGCCATCGTGGCGTGCCATGTCCTGACCGCGGTGTTTTTCGGGTCTACCGGCTTGGGTTCACTCCTGGGCAATCTCCTGCAAATACTCTCCAGCCTACTCGCTGCCGCAATGTGCTTGCGGGCAGCGCGGAAACTCACCGGCTTCAGCCAATCGTTCTGGACCCTGGTCGCCTTTGGAATGGGCTTGTGGGGAGTGGCGGACCTGGGCTGGACCTATTACGAAGTTCTTCTGCATGCGGAACCCCCGCCAGGTTCCATGATTCGTTTCCTGTTCCACTCCTACGGCATGTTTTTCGTGATGGCGATTTTTCTGAATCAGGAAAAAACCGATGCGCGTGTGGAATTAGAGGAAGCGCTGGATTTCGTCCAGATCGGCATTTTTTTCTTCTTCATTTATTTCGGCATGTACATTCTGCCGGCGCTGAACCTCGGCGATCAGGAGGCGCTGGCCCGCGAAACGACAGTTGTCACTTGGGTGGACGTAGGCATTATTCTGCTGGCGGCTGTGCAATGGCAGCGTGGCATCTCCGCGCAAGCAAGAAAACTGTTTGGGGGACTGGCGCTTTACGCCCTGGTCTATGCCGTCGGAGCGCACATTGCAAACGTGTTCCAGTTCACCCAGCAGACGCCCACGGGGACTTTTTACGATCTTGCATGGACGCTTCCTCTGCTTTTTGGAGCCATTTGGGCGGGGACTTGGCAGCCCGTTGAATCCCTGCATCCGCAGCGCCTGCGAGCGAAATCTCTCCCCGAAATTCTCTTCACAAACTGTCTATTTGCCTTTCTCCCCCTGGTCATTCTTTTTCTGGCGACCCGATTAGGTCCCGGATGGAGACTCATCCGCTTCAGCCTTTTGGGTCTTTCCTTCGTGTGCTACGCCCTGCGAATTGGCCTCACGCAGTTCCGCCAACAGAGGTCCGCGGAAACCGTTCGCCGTCAAACCCTGGCCATGGATACCTCCGCCGATGGCATGGCAATTCTCAATGAGAAGGGCCTCCACGCGTACGCCAACAATTCCTTTGCACGCATGCTGGGCTTCGAGAGCCCGGCAAGCATCATGGGCCAGCCGTGGCGCGTCATCTACGCACTTCAGGAGATGGACCGTCTGGAACCCGAGATACGCAGGTCCCTGGCCCAGGCGGGAAGGTGGTCTTCTCAAATCCTTCTTCGGCGGCCGGACGGCAGCAAGCTGCTCGTCGAGATGAATATCAACGCCATGCCCGATGGCGGAATCATCAGCGTCTGCCGCGACTTGTCGGAACGCGCGGAAGCGGAAAAAGCGCGAGCGGAAGCGGAAGCCAAATACAAGATGCTGGTCGAGCAGGTGAATGCGATCACCTATATCGCGGGAATCGGCATCGACGCCCAATGGTATTACGTGAGCCCTCAGGTGGAAACGATTCTGGGTTATACCCCGGAAGAATGGATGGACGTTTCTCAGCGCTGGGCCGATCTGATCCACCCCGAAGATCTGCCCATGGTCATGGCCGCCGAGGAAGCCAGCCAGAGCGGTTTACCGTTCCAGGCCGAATTCCGATTCAAACGCAAAGATGGCCGCGAAGTTTGGTTGAATGACACCGCTGTGGTCGTGCAGGGCAGCAACGCCCACCCGGTCATGGAAGGCATCATCGTTGACATCACAGAACGCAAGCAGTTGGAAACACAACTCCAGCAATCCCGCAAAATGGAGGCGGTTGGGCGGCTCGCCGGCGGCATCGCTCACGATTTCAACAACCTTTTGACCATCATCACCGGCTACACCGAACTCGCCCTCAGCCGTCCCACGGTTCCTCCGGAGATTCGCTCCGACATCGAGCGCATTGAAAACGCCGCGGGCCGCGCTGCCAGCCTGGTGCGTCAACTGCTGGCCTTCAGCCGCCGCCAGGTGCTGCAGCCCAAAACGCTCGACCTCAACGCCATCGTTCTCAACCTGGACAAACTTTTGCGCCGCCTGATGGACGACAACGTCGAAATGGTCACCCAGGTCGTGGAAAACGTCGGGAAAGTGAAAGCGGACCCGGCGCAAATCGAACAGGTGATCATGAACCTGGTCGTGAACGCCCGTGACGCCATGCCCAATGGCGGCCGCCTGGTCGTCGAAACATCGAATGTCGAGTTGGATGCTAGCTATGCCGAGGATCACGTCAGCGTGAAGCCCGGCCGCTACGTCATGCTTGCGGTTTCGGACACCGGCGTGGGCATGGATCGTCAGACTATCGCGCACATCTTTGAGCCCTTTTACACCACCAAAGAAAGCGGACGCGGCACCGGGTTGGGGCTCTCGACCGTTTACGGAATCGTCAAACAAAGCGGCGGGTATATTTGGGTGTACAGCGAGCCCGGCAAGGGCAGCACGTTTAAGGTGTATCTGCCGCGCGTGGACGGCCCGTTGGAAGAACCCGTGGCGGAGCAATCGCGAACTGCCAGCAAGCGTGGCGCGGAGACCATCCTGCTCGTTGAGGATGAAGAAGCGGTGCGCGATCTGATTCAAACCGTTCTCGTCGAGCATGGGTACGACGTCATACCCGCGCGGGATCCCCGGCATGCGGAGCAACTCGCTTCCAGTTACGCGCGCGAAATTCACCTGCTCTTGACGGATGTGGTCATGCCGGGCACCAGCGGGCGCGAACTCGCCTCTCGCATCACTCCGCTGCGCCCCGGCATCCGCGTGCTTTTCATGTCCGGCTACACCGAAAACGTCATTACCACGGGTGGCATGCTGGAGCAGGGCCTGGCCTTCCTGCAAAAACCATTCTCGCCTGCGGTGCTTGTGGAAAAAGTCCGCGAAGTCCTCAGCCGCGCCCCCACCGTTTAGGCGGCAATTCCTGTTTCCAGAGTCTTAGGAGGAATGTGCTTCTTCAGGGCTGCGCGGCGTTCTCGGTCGCCGCTTTCGGCTTGTTGATAGTGTTCAACGTCTCCACGTTGAAGCGCTTGTAGTCGGAATAGCGGTTCGTCACGTTGATCTTGAATCCCTTCACCAGCAGGACGCGTACTCCAACGTGTGCCTCTACGTAGGTCGGCAGCCAGACTTCGTTGTTCACGTAGGCCTGCTCGAATGCAAAGCTGGTGCCCTTCTGCAGATTGGCCAGCAGTCCCCCGCCAATTTTCACGTCGCCGACAAAATACGCTTCTAGCCGCGCCACATCGTGCGCCTTCTCGTCCACCCAGACGACGCCGGCGAGTTCCTTCACCACTTTTTCTTCCATGTTTTTGGGCTTGTATTCCGGATTCGGCTCAAAATCGAAGACCAGCACGTCCTGGCCGCGGAAGCGTTCCCTGCGCGGGTTCACGAACTGGGAGACGCGTAAGAATACCTCGATGCCGGGATCGTCGTTATCCTTTTCTTCTTTCCCTTCTTCCTTGGCCTTCTCTTCCTTCGCTTCCTTTTTCTTTTCGTGCTTTTGGACCTCTTCGATGTGCTTCTGGGTCTTTTCGTTTTCCTTTTTCTGCTCGTCGTCGCTGAGCGGTTTCCCGTCTTTCTTTACGAGGGTCGAAACCTCGTCGCCATTCAAATAGAAGAAGGTGTATTCCTTTGCTTCTTTCCTGGTGACTTTGCCGGTCTTGTCGAACTCGGTCTCTTCCTCGACGTTTGTGCCGGCGTAGTTTTCCTTGAGTTTGTCGATCTGCTTCTGATTCGCGTCGATTTCCTCGAACAGTTTTTTCAGGTCGGGCAACTGCACCTGCGACTTTTTGGGGAAATCGAAAACGCGCTCGCCCACCGTCTCGTTCACCACCGCTCGCGTCATGTTGACGTTGTACGTATCGTTTCCCCGGTGCAATTCCAGCTTGTACGGCAGCTTCACGCCGTCCGCATTCCGATAATCGTCATAATAGATGTCCCGCGGAATCCCCGCGATCGTGGCCTTCTCTTCCACAATCAGATGGGTTTGCGGATCAAAGTAAACTTCCCACTGTACTCCGGTGGGATAAGTGAGCTGCACCTTTAGCGCGTCGCGGCCGCGGACCTGCGCATGCCCCTGAAACGCCGCGCCGATTTTCTTCTTAGCAAGCGCCTCCAAGCGGGTGTTGTAATACTCCGCCGCCGCTTCCATCTCCAACGCCTGCGGCCCCAAGAGTGTGCCGATCTCACCCGTTTCGGTCTGGTGCCAGGCGGACTTGCCGTTGTACGACTCGATCAGCGGTTTGCCATCGCTTTGAATCTCGCTGTAGTAACGATTGGGTTGTTTCGCCCGGAAGGTGTACGTGCCGGGTTTCTCCTCTTGCCCGCTGCTGAAGGTGCCATCCATCGCCAGGGTCTGGATCCGCGCAATGGCTTTGCTTCCGCCAGCCGCCTTCAAATACTGGTCAATGATCTTGTTGGCGTCCTGCGCAAGCACAGTTCCGGCCGCGGCGAGGCTAAGAAAAGTGAAGGTGAAGACAATACGAGCAAGTGGGCGCATGGTGTCCTTGAGTAGATACGCAGTACCGCGGAAAAAGTTGCTCGTGGGGTTGGGGCTTTGCGCGCAGGTGCAGTTACACTCTGGCAGGCCACGAGCTGCTACTGGCGAAAGTTCCTATTTCGCCGCCGGTGGGCGATTCAGATATTTCTCGTATAAATCCTTTTGCTTGTTATCCGTAGACGTAAGCTGCCCCTTGATGAACAGATAGCGCACCTCAGTGGTCAGCTCCAACGGGTCCCCGTTCGTTACAATCAGGTTGGCCGTTTTCCCCGTTTCCACGGTGCCCAACTCGCCGTCCAGGCCCAGGATTTGCGCGGGGTACAATGTCACCGCCTTCAGACCATCGTCATACGCCAGGCCGTGAGAAACCGCATTGGCCGCCTGCTGGCCCAGGCGCCGCGAAGAGCTGTTGTCAAAGCTCCCGAAGGCGATCTTGACGCCTGCCGCTAGGAGTTCGGCAGGCTGCGTCATCAGGCGGTCGTACGCGTCATCTTCTTCCAGCGGATATTCCAAAGTCGGCCGCAGGATCACCGGCACATTTTTCGAGCGCAGCAGGTCTTTCACCTTCCAAGCTTCGCCGCCGCCCGCCAGAATCATTTTCAATTTCTGTTTCTCACAAAATTCCACGGCATTGCGGATGTCGCGTGCCTTGTCGGCAAAGATCAGCACCGGCATCTCTCCGCGAACGACGGGAATCATGGCCTCCAGCTTGACGTCGCGATCGTAGACGGCTCCCTTGGTTTCCGCGACCTGTGCGTAGTGGCGCGATTGCTCGATAAAGTTGGCAAGCTGGTCCACAGCCTTGTCGTATTCCTTCTTCGCGTCGGTGAAGGACTTTTCTTTTCTGGAAAAGGTCGTGAAGTCGAATGACTGCGTCTCAATTGCCGGCCAGTCCACCACCATTCCTGCATTCTTGCGAATCAACATCTCAGAGGCCGTCCAACCCGCCAGGTGTATGGCCGAAGCTTGGCCGCCGATGATGTTGGCACCAAGAGACGCGTCCATTCCGCCGCTCGATGGCACGGCCAGCACTTCCGTGATGCCCGCTGCCCGCGTCACAGGAATGTGAGCGCTGGATGGCAGAATTGCCGTTGCCGCCACCAGATCCGGATTGAACGTCCCCGTTTCCGTGGTGTCCACCGTCGCGCTTACCGCGCCGATTTCGCGCAATCCCATTTGCGTGATGGGATCGAACAGGCCCGGGTAAACCTGCAGGCCCTTGGCATCAATTACCTTCGCTCCAGCGGGAACAGTTACATTGGCGCCCACCGCGGCAATTTTTCCATCGTGAATGACGACTGTGCCGTTTTCAATGGGCGTTCCCGCCAAGGTGAAAATTTTCGCGTGAGTGATCGCCGTATCGGTTGCCGGCGCCGTTTGGCCGAACGCCGTTCCCGCGGTAAGCAAGCAGCCTGCCAGAAGTAGGTACGCGCACATCGTTGTCTGCCGCGGATTCATCGCGCACCTCCCAGGACAATCTGCTCTTGCGGAGGTTTGGGCTTCTCTTCCGGTTTTTTTTCTTCCGGTTTCTTTTCTCCAGATTTTTTCTCTTCGGCTTTCTTTTCCTCGGCCTTTTTCTCCGCGTTCTTCTTGGCTTTCTCCAGCAGGTCTTTCTTCTCCTGCTCGAGCGCGGCACGTCCAGCAAGGTCCTTTTCACGGTCAAAGTACACGCGGCCGTCAATCAGCGTTTTCTGCACCACGGCGTAGGCGCTCATGGGATCGTGGTTGTAGATCACCAGGTCGGCGTCCTTCCCCACCTCGATCGAGCCGACGCGCTTCTCGACGCCAAGCTGAATCGCGGGATTGATGGTCACCATTTTCAACGCTTCGTCGTGCGTCAATCCGCCGTAGCGCATGGATTTCGCGGCTTCCTGGTTCAGGTGCGTGGCTTCCGCGGCGTCGTCCGAATTCACGGAGACGACCACGCCGCGCCGCGTCATCAGCGCGGCGTTATACGGGATTGCGTCGTAGGCTTCGACCTTGTACGCCCACCAATCGGAGAATGTCGAGCCTCCCGTGCCCGCCGCGGCGATATCATCCGCCACTTTGTAACCTTCCAGGACGTGCTGCAACGTTTGCACGCGGAACCCAAACTCCTTGGCCACCCGCAGCAGCATCAGGATTTCGTCTTCGCGGTAGCAGTGCGCGTGCACGTAACGCTTCCCTTCCAGAACCTCGACCAGTGGGTCGAGTTTCAAGTCGCGGCGCGGCGGAATCAGATTCTTCTCTCCTGCCGCCACGCGCTTGTTGTAATCGTCCCAGGTCTTTTTATAATCGCGCGCTTCGGTAAACGCTCCGCGAATGGTTTCCTCCACGCCCATGCGTGTTGCCGGATAACGTTCCGGCAAGCCGAGCCCGCGGAAATTCGAGTGCTTCGGATTTTCTCCAAGGGCGAACTTGATGCCCGGCAGCGCTCCTTCAAATGGGAGTTTCGATGCAGGCTGCCCCCAGCGCAACTTGATCACGATCGTCTGCCCGCCGATGGGATTCGCGGAACCATGCAGGACGTTCGCTGCCGTGACGCCGCCCGCCAGGTCGCGGTAAATCGCGGGATCATCCGAGTTCAACACGTCGGCGATATTCACCATCGAAGAGACCGCGACGCTTCCTTCGTTTACGTCGCCATCAATGGCAATGTGCGAGTGGCAGTCGATGATCCCCGGCATAACAAATTGTCCGCGGGCATCCAGCACCTGGGCATCCGCCGGCGCTTTCAAACCGCTGCCCACCGCCGCAATTTTCCCATCCTTAATAAGGATGTCCCCATTCTCAATCGTTCCGTGCATGACGGTCAGGATTGTGGCGTTGCGAATCAAGAGTGCCGATGGTTCAACCGGCGCTGCATTGGGCGCGGCCTCTTTCTCGCGAGCCACTCCGGTCGAAGCAAGCAGAGAGCATAGAAACGTAACTGCCGCGACGCTAACGCTTATCCTGCGCCGGTTCATCGCGCACCTCCCGCCATCGCGCCAGGTTTTGTGCCACTAAAATCAAATGTATAGCCCAACGTGCTGATCGAACCTTTCATGGTATTGCCCTCGAAAGTTCCCGAGAACTGCACGTCAGTGGGAGAGCCTTCAATCGCAAGATTGATGGTGAAGCTGAATTTTTCTTCGCTGACATAGCCGCTGAAAATAGTTCCCGTGCCTCGCGTCGAGCTGCCCACCGTTCCCGTCAAAGCGCCGTCTGCGGCCATGGAGAGGTCCGCAGTCATTTCCTCCGAGCCATCCGGCGTGGTTGTGGTTAATTTCCACTTTCCGCTCAAGTCGCCCTTCGGCGGCTCGCTGGGCCGCAGCGGTTCGCGCACTTCAAACTTACGCCCGTCCACGAACACCATTCTCACTTTTGTCTTTTTGTCGAACAGGTCGCCGTCGGTCACCACCAGGTTCGCGATTTTGCCCTTCTCGATGGAGCCCAGCACGTCCGCCACGCCAAATATTTCCGCTGGCGAAAGCGTCAGCGCGCGCAAGGCTGCGTCGGAACTTAGCCCTGCATCCATCGACTTTTTCACCGCGGGCAAAATTTCCTTTGCGGTTGCGATTCCGCCGGAATAAAATGCGAACTTCACCCCCGCTTTTTCCAGCGCTGCCGGCGAAGACGGCGCGCGGTCGCGGAATCGCAGCGTGCGCAACGAGGGCGCATCTTCGGGATCGCCATCCTTCGGCGCTTCCGGCCATTTCAAATTCACGAGCACGGGTACTTTCTTCGCTGCAATCTCCGCCGCCACTTCGTAACTCATCTGCCCGCCGTAAATCACGTCGTTCAGTTTCCACTCCTCGCCGAGCACCAGCGCCCGCCGAATCTCCAGCGAACTGTTCCCCGGAACCAGCACCACTGCATGTTTCTGAAGCGCTTCCTTCAGCGATTCCGTGCTTTCGTCATACCTCGGGCGCTCCACACCGCGCGGATTTTTTTCGTAGTTCGCATCGGCTTGCGCGCTCCAGCTCGTATCAATCCAAATCTGCCGCACATACGCAATAGCTCCCATCAGCGATCCCGGATAGCTGCGGAACCCTCCCGGGGCCTGCAGGGAAACCGGAATCGCTACCGGTGCTTTCACAACCAGATTTCCCGGGCGATCACCGGCCAAATCGAGCACCGCCGCCTGCCCGGGGAACATGCCCGTCTTGGGAGCAGAAACCGTGGTCGTGAATCCCGCGCTGCGCCAGCCCTCGATCCGCGCATCCGCCAAATTGATTTCATCGGCGGCATTGCGCCACGGTGTTGTCGCGGGCCGGTCTTCCGGTCCCTTGGAAAGGGGAGGCCGCGCGTTTCCTTCGCCGCCTGCGTTTCCGCCGCCGTTCGCGGACGCCGTCAAACCTACATCCGTGAAGGCATCCACCAGTCCCGGGTACACGATCAATCCTTTTCCTTCGATCACCCACGCGTCCGGCGGAATCGTCACGTTTGTTCCCACCGCGGTGATAATGCCGCGCGACACCAGCACCGTCGCGTTTTCCATCGGCGCGCCCGAAACCGGCACAACTTTCGCGCCGCGAATCGCAAAGCTCCGCGGTTCTCCGCCCTGGGCTTCCGCCCGCCCCGCACAACAAAAACTCAGCACCACTGCGGCAAAGACAAGAATGCCGTGGCGCTGGCAAACGCTTCTCAATCTCATTCCTGACTCCTTGAATTCGTGCGAAGACCCCAATCGTTTGCGATTCCCCGCAGGCATTGAGGCTATTGGGAACCTGCCCGAAGGTCAAGCGCTGCGATCCTAAGAACGGGACAGGCCTTGCGACCTGTCCCATGATTTGACGCTTCCGCGATTAAATCGTGTTACTGCTTTTTCTTGCCGAACAGTCCGCCCAACTGTTTCGTGACGTCAGACGCGCCCTTAGTGCCGCCCGCACCCGCCAGGCCAGCCAGCTTTCCGACTGATCCACCGGCGCAAGTCAGCTCCGACTTCATCAAGCTGGCGGTCGCGCCACCAATGTCCGGCGTGAACTGCGGGTTTGTGGTTGTTCCGTGAATTTGCAGCGGCACCTTGATTCCACCGTTCTTGCAACTGGCGCCCGCTCCCAGCATTTTCCCGGCCGCGCCGCCAACCGCACCGCCTTCCGCGCCCCCTGCCGCCCCCAGCATGGAGGCATTCACGGTGGCCACCAGCTTGAAGTCCATATTGTTTTTATCGTCCAGCGTGCCACCGCCAACCACTGTTCCCAGCGTCGGCACCACCAGATTGAAGTTGTCCGCGCGCAATCCTGCGGGCGCCATGTGCACGTCCGTGGTCATCTTCTCAATGTCCAGATCCTGGCCCGTCTTGAGTCCCGAAAGCGACCCAACTCCGGACATTTTTTGTCCCAGGTTGAAGCCGGAAAGCTTTCCGCTGAACAGCCCGACGTTTCCATCAATCACCAACTTGTCAGTGGGCCCGGTGATGTGGAGATTCGTGGTCAACGTGCCTGCGGTCAGCTTGGAGCCTTGCGGCAGATTGACGGCGACTGCCGGGAGAAAGGACTCAAGATCGGTTGCCGGCATTCCTTCGCCTGCCATCTTCATATCAACCGCAAAGGCGTCGCCTTCCGATTTGTAGGTGCCATTCAGATTCCATTTGGCGTTACCGATGTTTATCGCCGAAGGATTCAGCACGCCCGTGCTTTTGGCAATGTCGTATTTGGTGTCGAACGCCAGACCCAGCGGCACGCCCGACGGCTTCCCACCAGCCCGCAGAATCGCATTCGTAAGTTTCAGGTTTCCTTTTATGGCCATTTGTCCGCTTTGGCTGATCAGGTTTGCGTCCACATCAACCGTTCCGCCTAGCCCAAGGGATGGATCGAGGAATCCGGTCTTGGCCAGATCGAGCGTGCTGATGGTCAGCTTCACGTCCTGTGGCGTAAACGCTGCGTCCTTGGGGTCCACTGGGCCCATTTTTCCATCGATCTTCATTGTGCCGCCGCCGGGGAGTGCCATCGAGAAGACCACAGGGACCTGGCTTGTCATTGCAACATCGCTGGCGGTCAGGTTCATGGCGGTATACACATTGCGCTTCCGGGAATTCGTGTCGCCCAGGGTGATCTGTCCGTCTTGAAGCTCAATCTTCTTGATGGACAGCGACTGCGCGGCGTTGCCGCTCGAGCCGCTGGGCGCGGGCTTTTTCGCTTCGGCCGGGGCGCTTCCCCCGATAGAGGAGAAATTCCATTTGCCGCTGGGATCCTTCAACATCGTCACTTGCGGCTTCTCGATGATGATCTCCGTAATGTTTACCTGCTTGGAGAAGATCAGCGGCAACAATTCCACGCCGACGCGCATCGATTGCGCCGTCAGGAACGGCCCCGAATTGAATTTCGGATCGTCGCTGATGGAAAGATTGTCGATTCCCAGCGAACCGCGAATCAGCGACAAGCTCAGATTCCCCATTTGCACTTTGCGTCCCAGCGCCGCCGAGGCTTGCTCCTCGATCGTAGGACGGAATCTGTTGACGGGAATCAAATATGGCAGAATCACCAGAATCAGAAATAGCGCGACGATGGCAATAGCAATCCATTTCAGCTTCTTATTCATGGTTTCCTCCGTAATGGCAGGCGCGAGCGGCCGGATCTTTGCGTCTTGGCCCGCATAATACCACACTG
>Ga0181538_10001598_pt1 | contig 24995 bp, 27 predicted proteins | sample PEATcosm2014_Bin_40_FD_119773 | JGI IMG/M metagenome (GOLD analysis project Ga0181538, IMG submission 119773) | Peatland microbial communities from MTU Mesocosm Facility, Houghton, MI, USA - PEATcosm2014_Bin23_30_metaG | ecosystem: Environmental > Terrestrial > Soil > Wetlands > Peat | place... | reverse complement strand
TGCAAAGATAGGTCCAGGACTGGTTCATAAATTGGTAATAGCAAACACAGCTAGTTCTAGTCAGATTGTTCTTTACGACGGAACTACAAATGGGACTACTATCACTGGAACGGTTCTTTGGGATTCGGGCGGTATAGGTTCAACGACTTCTCCATTTTACATTGATTTTGGTAGTATGCCATTTTATACAGGTCTTGTATTCCTGCTAGAAGGACATGCTGCCAACGTAACATTGCTTTATGAATAAGGAATTACTATGCCATCTTTAGGACCAAATACTGCTGCAACACTGTTCGGCGCTCAAGGTTATCAGGGGCCACAGGGCAATCAATCTGGACTACAAGGCTATCAAGGAAACCAAGGTAATCAGGGTAATCAATCAGGAGTTCAAGGCAATCAAGGTTATCAGGGCAATCAGGGCAGTTTGGGTGGTTTGGAATATTATTATGATGCTAGTTCAACTTCTCCCGGTATTACCAGTAATGGAAGTTTGAGATTTAATAATGCTAGCATGGCCTCCGCTACTCAACTTTATATTAATGTCACTGATCTTGGTGGAAATAACAATACAAATTTTATAAATTCATGGAATTTTTATTATGTTACATCCTATCTTTTACTTCAAAACTCTTCTGGAACTGAGAATATAGTTCTTTCAATAAGTACTCCTGTAAATAATACAACTTACTTTACTTTTAATGTAATTTATGTAAGTGGCTCCGCTCCAGTTTCAGCAAATGGAACTATGATAGTTTCGTGGATTACCCCTGGTCCTCAAGGTCACCAAGGTAACCAAGGGAATATGGGTTTCAGTGGGTTGCCGGGTAATCAGGGTAACCAAGGCAATCAATCGGGAGTTCAAGGTTATCAAGGCAACCAGGGTAACCAAGGCAATCAATCGGGAGTTCAAGGTTATCAAGGCAACCAGGGTAATCAAGGCAATCAATCGGGAGTTCAAGGTTATCAAGGCAACCAGGGTAATCAAGGCAATCAAGGTGCTGGTAGTCAGGGGAATCAGGGCAACCAGGGATTACAAGTTTATTATACTTTACAGGGTAATCAAGTTGCTTTGGCTAATACATTACAAAATATAAGTGGCCTGCAATTTACAGCAGTGGCAGGAGCGCAATATCATGTTGTAGCAGGAATGAATTTGTATAATCCTAGTACTAGTAGTAGCTGTGGTTTTGCTGTATCAAGTTCAGGAAGTAGCCCTAACGTCCAGGGTAGCATAATAGGCACTACTTCTGGACCAACCGCTTCTACACTTAATCCTCTTTCAGGTTCAGGTGTTCAAAACACCTCTTCTTATATGACTGCTGCTACTAATATACAAGGAACAGTACATATCGACACTTTTGTTGTAGCTGGTACTGGTTCTCCGATAATAGCAATTCAAGGTGTCGCTATTACTACAGGTGCTACGTGGGTTAAATACGGGTATATGGTTATTACTAGGGTTGATTAATTTTCTTGACATTTGGATTGAACTGTGGTATTATAATAGTGGAGGCAAATGATAATAAAATGCTAGTTTCAATATTCACACCGAGTAACAATTCAAAATTCTTACCCCTTATTTTTGAATCACTTAAGAAGCAAACAGACCCTAATTGGGAATGGGCTATCTTGTACAATAACGGAGCGGAGCCTTTGAAGTTTGATGATCCTAGAGTAAAGACTCATTATGTTTATAATGCTCCTGAATGGGTAGGACCATTAAAGGCTGCGGCTTGTGGTCTTTGTTCTGGAGATATTCTAGTAGAGTGCGACCACGACGATTTTCTGATGCCGACAGCGGTTGAAGAGGTTAAGAAAGCTTTTGAAGACCCTGAGATTGGATTTGTTTATAGCAATACTATCCATGCCAGCGGAGATATGGGTAAGATTCAGAGATTCAGTGAGTATTTCGGATGGAAATATCGAGAGGTAGAAGTTGATGGCCATTCTCTCGATGAGCACATATCGTTTGAACCTACTCCAGAATCCATATCTAGAATTTGGTTTGCACCTAACCACCTTCGTGCATTCAGAAAATCGGTATATGATCAGGTCGGCGGCTACAACAAAGAGATGAGGATTCTGGATGATCTGGACCTCATGTGCCGGATGTACTTGGTGACGAAGTTCAAGCACATTAATAAGGGCCTCTACGTTTATCGCGTGCATGGAGCTAATTCTTGGATTCGTTATAACGCTGAGATTCAGAACAACGTTTACCGTATCTATGATCAGTACATTGTTCCCTTAGTTGAACGTTGGTGTTCTACTCGCGGCCTAAGAAGGATTGAATTAGGTGGAAGGTTTGATGCGCGGCAGGGATACGAAACGGTTGATCTTAAGGATGCAGACATTATTTGTGACCTTAATGAGAAGTGGCCGTTTAAGGATAATTCCATAGCTATAATTAGGGCTTATGATGTGTTTGAGCATCTTAAAGACCCGATTCATACTATGAGTGAGCTTAGTCGTGTACTCGTGCCGGGAGGGTGGGTTTTTGGTAGAGTACCATCTACAGATGGTAGGGGGGCTTTTTGTGATCCTACTCACATTTCTTTTTGGAATGAGCGTTCATTTGGGTATTATACTAATGCTAATTTAGCAAAGTATATTGATTTCCGAGGAGGAAGATGGCAAGCTCCAAGATTATATACAGATGACCTTAATGCTGAAAAGGTATGCTGGGTGAACTTCCACCTTATTTCGTGCAAAGACAATTATCGTCCGTGTGGTAGTCTTGACCTATGAAACCTATTTATCTTTATAGATATGCCGATCCTACAAACTCTGAGATGTAATGAATTCAAGAAAGAAGGACCACACACGCAAAGTTTCAAGTGTGGAACTTGCATCTTTAAAAGGCTATAAATCTCCCCGTTAAAACTGCATATGTATGCGGAAGGAGTGGTGATGTATAGAAAATTCACCGAACAAGATATACCTCTGCTTAAGGCCGAGATTGAAAAAGACCCGGAGCATAGCCTAGTTAAAGAGAACCAAACATTCCTTCCAGAAATCATGATGAACTCTAAGAACGTTTCTTTGGTTTTTGAGGACTCACAGGGAGTAGTGTTTTATACTTGTTTCCGGCGCGAGCTTCTTATTGATATTCAATTTTGCTCTGTAGACAAGGAAAGAATACGTCAATGCTTTAAAGAATACATACCTATCTTTGCTGAGAACTTTAAAAAAGCTGGGTATGTTACTATATCATTTACTACTAAAAATAGGGTGTTAGCGTTTTTCTTGAGGCGTTTTGGTTTCAAAACAGAAGTAATTCAAAGGAAGGCCCTATGACTATAGAGGAGAAAAAGTCATATAAGAAATCTTGGTCTAAAAAAGATAGAGAAAATCATCCTGAAAAATATGCTAAGATTTCAGAAAAGCGTAGAGGCAAGTATATTGATTATAACAGGAAATGGAATGCCTCTCATTCCGAAGTCATAAGGCGCAAAAATATTTTTAAGTCACATAATATTTCCCTTGAAGAGTATGATTCACGCTTAGCTGCACAAGAATTTAAATGTGCAATTTGTGAAGAAGAACTTGATAATACTCGCGGCCCTAATGGTAAGTGCTTAGACCACGACCACGAAACTAATCAGCTTCGTAATTTTCTTTGTAATCACTGTAATCGTGGTTTAGGATGTTTTAATGACTCAATTTTTAAGATTGAGAAGGCAGCCGAATACTTGCGGCGTTGGAGACAACAATGAGGGTAACAACTAGAATTAGGTGGGACGAGAATTGGAATGTTGTTGAGCATGAGTGGTATATTTATGAAGGACCAATCGAGTTAGCTTGTGGAGCTACAGGTGCTCAGATTCAATTACAGAACGAGCAGATGAATGCTTACTCAACTTTGGAAAGCTATGCTCAACAGGAGTTTGGGGATGCCAGCGCTCTGTTTCAAGACTTCAAAACAGACTTTACTCCTATTATGAATGCTGGACCTAATCAGCTTGGAGAAAGTACGCAAGAATCGGCTGCTATTAACAGTGCTACTATAAATAATGAAGCTGCTGCTAATAGAAATGCTCAGCTTGCGGCTGGCACTAATCTTAATGCTGTTGGTGGAGGCAATGAATTTGTTCCTCAAGGAGCTACGGCTGCTACCAGGGCAGCTATTAATGCACAATCAGCGCAAGCAACAGCTTCTCAACTTACTCAAAATCTTGTTCAGAATTATGAATTAGGAAGACAAAATTGGCAGGTTGCTGCTCAAGACCTTATTGGTGCTACAAATATGTTTAACCCGGCTACAAGTGGCGCGGGTGCTGCTACAGGTGCAGGCAGTGCAGCAGGCACAACTGCTGAGCAAGTTGAGCAGGCTAATATGGCTCCATATTCGTTAGTTGCATCGTTGGCAGGCTCGGCATTGGGTGGGCTGGCTTCTGGTGGTTTGTCTCTTGGTGGTGGCTCAACAATGGCTAGTTCACCTAGTTACCAAGCTCAAGTTGCAAGCTCAATGAATGTTCCGGGTGGTGCTTATGAAACTACACCTATGACCGGAGAAGTGCAGCCTTAATTTTAAATTTAATCTAGGAGTTAACAATGAAAGCACAGACATTAGAGTTGGTAGCAATGGCTATATCAGAGATGAATCAGGCATATATTCCTGGTTCAGAGACGTTTGTTCATAAAAACCCAGGCCGGTTAAAAGTAAATGGTAGTGTTCTAAGATCATTTACTACCTGGAGCGGTGGTTTGAAGTCCCTGATTAGTGAACTTTCTCGGTATCCTGATGATGGTCTTGTTCTTTCAGTAGCGAGAAGTTATGGCTGTACAAGTATAGAGAAAGAGTTTGTGTATCTTGATTATCTTACTCGTTCTCTAAATAAAACTGTTGAATCAAATTTTAAATTATGTGACTTGGAACAAGAGTCACAGAAGGAAGAATAATATGAGTCTTACAACTAATAGTGCTCCTCCAATAACTACAGGACCAGGAAGTACAGTCGGGGCGGTTTTAATGCCTCAAGATAATCCTCAGAACCCTACAGGGGATATTACTATGGCTCCTGTCGGTGAAGCTGGAGCCCCCGGTATAGGAGTTATGCCCACAGATACAACGACACCACAACTGCCTTCACAAGGCATTAAACCTCTTACCTCTGTTGCTCCTGCTGCGGCCACTGGTCCTGCCCAACCTATTAAAAAGGGTGAGCGGGGCATAGGAATAATTCGTGCTATAGCTGGTGCATTAGGCGGTGGGCCACAGAACGAAATTGATCCTAATACTGGAGAGCCAGTAAAAACATCAACTGGGGCATTAATTGCTCGTGCTATTGGTAGGTTTGGTTCAAGTACTCTTACTGGTTTAGCTAATTCTAGAGGCCCTGGGGGAGCATTTAAAGCGGGTGCTGCGGCTGCTCAAAAACAGCAAGAGTTTAGCGCCGAAGACCAACAAAGACGCTATCAGTCAATGGAGATGTTTAGGGCTCATGCCAGAGATATTGCTGCACTTCGTCATCAGAATTTGGGAGACACTAAATTACAGCAAGAGATTCATGAAACCAGTAATCCTTGGTTAGAAAGTGCTCTTAATAATGGAAATGTCTTGGTTAGTGAAAATCCTATGGGTGAGACAGAAGCTAAGAATAAATTTGGTGATCTTTTTAAGCAAGGTTATAAACCTATGCTATTTTTTGGTCCTCCTCGACCTGTGGGCGACGATCCTACTAAAACAGAACAAACTTATTTCTTGGTAACTGCTCCGACTAAAGACGCTCAAATCATGATTACTCCTAATGAAGAAGCTAAGGATATGCTAGGAAAACATTTGGGGGTTCAAATTAAAGACCAAGAGCTTCCTGGCTATGTAGTTGCTAATTTTATGGCTGATAAAACTGCTATCTCTACTTCTATAGAAAAAGCACAGCAAGAATTGTCTGCTGCTAAAATTGAAGGAGTACCAAGGGCACAAGTTGATCTTGGCAATATACATGAAGCCCTGATTGCTTCTCAGGCTATGAAAGAATGGCAGATGATTCATAGCAAATATGGAGATGTTGCTAAAGACCTTCAAACTTTTGAAGCTAAACACCCTGGACCTGGAGCAGCATGGATTTCTGAGCATTTATATGGTGGTAAGGAAAAAGAAGTATCGGCTGCTTTAGCGACTCAAAACATGACTCATGAACAAAGGGTTAAGTATGAGCATGATCAGATCGCGTTGGAAAAATCTAAAGTAGACCTTCAAAGAGCCAGGGATGAGCAGGCTAATGATCTTCCTAAAAACGAACAGGAAAAATTAGAGCGTGGTTATAGGATTGAGGCGTTAAAGCTTGATGTGGCTTCAAAACAAGCTACTGCTGATAGTAAGAAGCCTGTACCTGATCCTCAAGGAACTTCCGGTGAAGCGTATATAGCCATGCTTCCCCCAGATATGAGACAGACGGTGCGTGATATAGGCACCGGACAGATTGCTCTTTCACGTTATGATTACTTAATAGCTAAAAATCCTGAATTAATGTATGCAGTAGCCAATGCTTACCCAGGAGATTTTAATACTCAAAGGGCAGCGGCTTCTATAGAAGAACAAAAGAGATTTGAGGGTGGAGGCGACGTAGGTAAGCTTATTAACAATATTGGTGCTATGGCTGAGCACGCACGAACGGCATATGACATAGTATCTAAAAATCCTGGTTTAAGTATAGGAGGACAATATACTGAAGCAGGTAAAAATTATCAAGGCGCTGTCGGTGCCCTAGCTGATGAAGTTGCATCTTTCCTTAAAGGTGGTGGAGCACCTACCGACCAAGAACAAAGATTTTGGCAGCAGTATTTAGAGCCGACGGCGTTTTGGGAACGTAGGCCGGCTATTAAAGAAGTTGTAAATAGAATGATGGGTAAGTATCATGAGTTTGAAAGTCAGTGGGAGAAGGCTTTGCCTAATCCAAAAATGCTTGCCATAAATCCTATGCCTGGAATTTCTAACGAGGCTATAGCTAATTTACGTTATGTTGCAAATGATGGAAAGTCAACTGTTAGCGTAAAGGCTCCTAATAACAAAGTCTATACTTTTAATACTCAAGAAGAGGCTGATGCATTTAAGAAAAGGGCAGGTATACAATAATGAGTTCACCACAGCTACCCGTAGATTATGACGCGATGGCTAGACAATCTGGAGCAGTAGGTCTTAGTCCTACTCCTACAGAAACACCAAATACTGCTCCAGTTCCCCAAGCTTCTACAGACCAAACTCAATCTTTGCCTGATTTGAATGATTTAATTGGCAAAGCGGGAGTTAAGTATATGGTTGATCCTAACCTTATTCATGCCATAGTTAAACAGGAATCCAATTATAATCCTAAAGCTGTTTCAAAAAAGGGCGCTCAAGGATTAATGCAATTAATGCCTGAGACTTCTAAGCGTTTAGGTGTAAAAGACCCATTTGATCCACAAGAAAATCTAGATGGTGGAGTTCAACATTTTAAATCTCTTTTAGGTAAGTATAAAGGAGATGTTAACCTAGCTTTAGCTGCATATAGTGCAGGCGAGGGAGCAGTTACTCAATATGGTGGTATTCCTCCATACTCTGAAACTCAAGATTATATTAAGAAGATAGTGGGAGAATATCAAGCAAACCAAAACCCGAGTGCCCCGCATAATCCAAAACCTTCTGCTAATTATGATGCTATAGCTCAACAAACCGGAGCTACTAAAGCAAGCATTGATTATGACGCCTTAGCTCAACAGTCTGGTGCTACAGCTATTAACGATAAGCAGCTTCCAGGCCCATCCAGAGTAGGTCCGGGAGCAATTGAGTCTGCTCAACAATTTGCTCAAAAGCCTGTTGCTACTTATGCTGAAAAGGCTTTAGGATTTGCCGGTAAAACATTTAGTGAAATGGTAGATGAATGGTATCCTAAGACGGTTTATGCTTTGACAGGAAAGCTTGTTAATAAAGAAACAGGCATGATTGAAGGGTGGGAACCTACAGAAAATCCTTGGATTCCTTCTACAGCGGCAAAAGCTGTGCCAGGAATGATACATGATGCGGCTAAGATGGTTGCTGGCTTAGCAGATTTTACGGATAGTCCAGAAGGCATGGCTAATATCATTCTTCCTATTGTTACAGGTGGAGCATCACTACCTTTTCAGGCCGCGTATTATTTTGGAAACATCTCAGCAGGGCTAGCTTTTTCTCTTAAAAATTTTCATGAGCATCCTAATGCAGATACCTTACAAGAGGTATTGCAGGACGGAGCCATGTTAGCTATGATTGGTCATGGTGGTATTAAAGACACTATAAAAGCTACAACTCCAGGTACCCCAGAATATATAGCCATGACTAAGACTGGAGAAGCAATTACAAAACCAATTAATGCTGCTAGGGAAGCTGTAGCAAACATTCCTGGTGGAGTTGCTGATGCTTTAGAACGTAGGGCAGAGACTAAGGACATTGTTACTCAGGCTCAAGAAACATCACGGCAGGCTAGCCTTGCAACGGCTCAGAAGATGGTTGGCGCAGGAATTATTGATAAGGCTATGTTTGATAAGGTGAAAGACTTAAATGCTAATCAGCTTGGTAACTTTATACGAAGAACCTTTACCGACGATGCATTTAGCGAAGCTTTGCCTGAAAGAAATATCACTACAACTGCAACTAAAGACGGAGCAAAATTAAGGCAAGCCGCATCTCAATTAACAGAAGACGGCAAAGCTACACTCGCTAAAGAAAAGATTTTTACAGACGCATTTGAAGACCCTAATAATGCTAAGATTGGAACAAAGCTTCTACAAGATTTGAATCTTACTACGCTAGAGAATCTTGACAATGCTGGCCAAACAGCGTTTGCCGACCAAGCCGTGTCTACAGTTGAAAACCACGTATTTAGAAAGAATGCTTTACTCCCAGACCCAGATTCCCAAATTAAAGGATTAATGAAAGATTTTGGTGTCATGGCAGAGAATGAACTTCTTGAACGCTCACCAAGATTAAAGCAAGAATACCAGGGATTAAAGGCTCTTAATGACCTGAATAATGCTGTAAAAGCATTGAAGAGAAAAGCTCCTCCTGGATTTAATATTTCAGACTCCATTATTGGAAGGCTTGCAAAAGGAAAGCTTTTTGGTTATGGAATCCTTGGGGTTTTATTAGGACATTCTGAATTAGGTGGTTTGGGTATCGGCCTGTCTGTAGGAAGATGGATGCTAGATCGAGCGCCAGTACTAAATGCGGCTGCGCACATATGCAGAGGCTTAGAGGATACAATAAGGCCAGAAGCTAAAGGCACCGAGGCTGCTGTAGCTCCTAAGCTTGCAGAGGCTCCTCCTGTTGCTCCTACGGCTCCTACTGAGGCTCCTAAGCCTACAGAAGCGGCTCCTACGGCTGTTCCTGCCCCTCCTATTGTTGCTCCTGTTGAAGCTAAACCTCCAGAAACAACGCCAGCCGCTATTCCAGAAGAAGCCAAGCCTGCCGTAAAAGAGGAACCTGCTGGTAAACTTATTCAAGAGCCTAATCACTCCGCTGTTACAGAAGAGGTGTCTAAGAAAGTTCCTGGCGTTAAATATGAAGGCACATCAAAAGACGGGGCGGTTGTTTGGATTACAGACCCCAGAGGAGAAACAATCGGTGTTCCCGCAGAGGAATTCAAAAACTCTGATGAGGTTGTGAAGGCCGTTAATGAAAATGCAGAAGCCCAAAAAGAGTTGACTCATAAGAGGGCTGTTGCAGGCATTGCCGGAAACATAGCTGAGAAAGTAGCTGGTACATACGAGAAAGAAAGGCCAAGCTGGATAACTCCTGATGAGTATGCTGAAATACAAGAACGATATCCAGGCATGGACCTTGCTTTGGCTAAAGAACAAAATGACAATGTAAATAGAATCCTTAAAGCGCAGGCAGAAGAAAAGGAAGCTAAGGGTAGGGAGCTTACTAAAGAAGAGGCCGATAAGGTTGCTGAAGACGTTATTGTTCCCCCTAAAGTAAAAGAAGCTAAAACTACTACGGTACAAGAAGCTAAAACTAAAGCAGACGAAGAAGCAGCGTTACGTAGAGAGGCTTTAAATACAGAATCAAAAACACGATTCAAAACTACTTACTGGAATTTGGATGAAGATCAGCAACGCCAAGTTGTTGACGCTGTAGAAAAGGCTGAAGCTGCTAAACCACCTGAAACTAAACCGGCTGAGAAGCTTGCCGTTCCCGCCGCACCTGTTGTACCTGTTGAGCCTGTTGCAGGCTCTCGCGAGCAACTTAAGGCAGGTACTCCAGAAGCTACAGCTTTTATTAATCGCTTTAAAGACGAACACCCAGATACTAAACTTACTGATGACCAAATTATTAAATATAACAATGATTACGGCAAGCTTGAGTTTAAGGGTGTAAAAGGTGGAAAGGACGCAACAGAAGAAGTTGCTAAAAAGGCTGCTGAGAAACTGAATCAGATTAACAAGCCAGAAGATAATGCTTGGGAGCCATTTAGGGTTGAGACTGGATCTCAAAAAGGTATGTGGAAGCTTCGTCGTTATAAGTCCGGTGTTCTTCCTAATGAAATGAACTATGTCCCTGGCGAGGAAATGCCCGAAGAAGCACCTGAGGAAATTGGGTACAAAACAGTTAAACTTGGTAAGGGTAATATGAGGTTTCCTGGCCCAGGCACAAAAGAATATGAGGAAGAGTTAAGTAAGCAACCTTGGGTGATAGAGCGCCAGAAAGAAGCTGCAAGAATAGAAGCTGCCAATAAAGCATGGATGGACGATGGGCACAAAGTAAAAGGACTCAAAGACCTGCCTAATAGCGTTTTTAAATACCGATTGGTAGGCCTGCTTCATGAACTTGCAGGACATGCTTTTAGTTTCATGATGGATGGTATTCCTATTAAGGAAGTATTTACGAGGAGAAATGGCGGGGCAGCTATGACACCCGAATGGGATAAACTTAGCCTTGACCCGGATAGACCGTTTAGTTCAGCCGACACTGTAACAAGGGTTTTAGGAGCTATAGTTGATTCTGGTAAAGGACGGGAGATGTTAGGCAAGGGTTTAGCAGCCGGTCCAGCTATTGATGCTCTTTTAGGACACGGTGAGGGGGTTAATGATAATCCATGGCGACCAGGAGTTGATGCATATAATCATCGTTTGCTTCTTGAAGCATTAAACGTTGATCCTAATAATATTCCTACAGCATGGGAGGCAATGAAGAAAGCTCATCAGGAGTTAGTAGGCCAATTTCCTAATTTACTTCAAAATTTAGTTGATTATTTAGTTGATCCTAAACATGCAGATAGGATTCATTTTAATGGTAAAGAGATTCATAAAATTCTTGCCGACGCTGCTGGAATAGAGAATCCATTTGAGGCTCTAAAACCTGTTAAAGAGAAATTGCCTACTCAGAAGTCTTTCCGATTTCTTAAGAATCCTATTGATCAAAATTCTAGAGTATTTAAAGAAGGTTCCCCTCAAATGGAGGCTGCTAATACTGTTAGGGAGTCAGAGTTAAAAGCTGGTAAAGAACCAATTGACGCTTCTAAGTTGAAGTCTAATTTGGAAAATGTAGGTATTGGCATAAAGGGAGAAAAACCTGTTGAACCTCCGTTAAATGAAAGAATAGGCAAGCCGGTTAATTCTAAGATTCTTGACACTCCTGGGCAGAGTACTGCTGTTCTTAACACTGTTTTTATGGGCGGGGATTCAGGAAAAGTAGGACAGACTTGGAGAGAAATGTCTAAGGAGCAGCTTGATGAAATAGGCTGGAAGAGTGATGAAAATGCTGAGAAAGCAGGCATGATATCTCTTAAGAGGCCGATCTATGAAAATACAACAGCATGGGAAAAGAAATTTCGTGCTAAATGTGCTGTATTGGGAATAAATCCTGCTATATATGAAAAAGCTATAAGCCAAATTTATGAGGCTCAAAACTTGCTTCTTAAACGCCCAGATTTATTACAGCACGCTGAGCCAGGAAATCCGGTTCATGACAATGCAGACTTCGGAGATACTTTAGACTTTAGTGCTTCTTGCATTCGGCGCAACAGGTTCATTCCTACTATTGAAGCCATAGAAAAAGAGATCGGAAGACTTTTAAGGCCAGATGAGCGTATAGCAGTGAATATTGAGATGGCTCGTCAAGGTCATAAGACTCCTTGCCCATACTGTTATGTAGAACAGAGCCGCGCTCACCTAATAACTTATCGTGTAAAGCTATTTGAGGAAGCAGGTCTAAGTGAAAGGCTGGCTGTTGATCCTGAATACAGAGAGGCTCAGTTTAAGAAGACCCCTGGATTGGAAAAACAGTATACGGAGCTAATGAAGAAACGAGCTGCTAATGTAAATCTACCTAAACCATATCATCCGTATGGTGGGCAATTTTTGCATCAGACCGCTGAACATATAGATGAGCAAAATGGCCGCGCCGGCCAACGTGTTCAATCCGCTAATGACTTCTTCGTTCCAGAAGTTATAGACAAGATGCAGGCTATTGTTGACGCCAGCCTCATGCAGAAATATATGCACGAGTATACTAAAGAAGCTGCATCAGGGTATATTTTTGGTGCGGCGGGAATGAAACAAAATCTCAGCATTTATGGAGAAATTGGTCCTGATGGAAAACTTCAAGAAACAAGGTTAGGGGGTTTTCCTTTTGCTACTATGCCATGGGCAGATGCTATGAAGTTAAGAGAAATGTACCCTGAAACATGCGGGACAATGCTTATGGCGGTTAATGACGAGCAGATTATGGCTGCGTTCAAAGACCCTAGGGTTGATATGATAATTGGGCAGCATGGCAAGGCTCCAGAGCAATTTAAAAATATGTGGCAAGATTATGGGCATAATGAGATTGATCCTAAGACCGGGGAAAGAAGGCTACCCAATGAAGTTCCAGGCGAGCAGAGAGAATACTGGATTAACCAAAAAAACCGAGTTGGAAAATTACAACAGGTTAAAGAGGGCAAGGAAATAAATTCTAGACTTCATCACAATGATCTTGATACTTACCTTAAACTTTGTCAGAATGCAGATGCTCCTCGTTTACCAAGGTTTGCTAGGTTTATTTATAGCAACGTAGCAGATGTTTTGAAAGGTGCGGAGCCTAAGATTATTAAAGGCAATCGTGGGGGATATTTCAAACTTATTAAAGACGTAGCGAGAACAGAGGTTCCTCAGAGAGTTGTGACACCGGAGTTTAATATGGATGCTCTTCGTTCATACATAAAGCAATGGCAAGATGAAGGTGGAACTGATGTAACACCTGTAGACGGGGTAACTAGCAATATCGTTACACGCCTCAAGAAAGGTCCTTTGGCTCCAATTCAAAACCTTATCCAGATATCCAGGCTAGAGACTTCTCCTAAAAATCCTAGGTTGACAAAGTAAGGTTTTTGTGCTATACTAATAATGAGGTAAAATATGATTGACCAAGCTGGCTTTGAAGAATTTGTAAAAAAGGTTGCTGCCCTTCCTCCGAATGTTAAAAAGATCATCAGGGATACTATCTCTAAACGTTATGGTATAGATTTAGAGTCTACAGCCACACCTAAAAAAGGCAACTATGTGATAGGAGAGCCAAAGGGCCTTCGTGAGCGAGGGAACATTGACTTGGACAACCGCCCTACAGTTGAGAATGAAGATGGAACACATAGCTCCGAATATTCAACTTCATTTGGCACAGATAAGGGCGAAGTTTTGGTGCCAACCATTGTTAATGGAAAATTCCTAACTCCAAGTGGAAAGAAGCCTCCCGAAGGCAGTGAAGTTGAGCAAAACATGTTCCAGAGAGCCCAAGAACATTATAATCAAACCGGCGAACATATGGGTATTTTCGATACTCCTGAGAATGCCGACACATACGCAAACGTTGTACATAACCGTGGTAATAAGCCTGCCCCTCCAGTGAAAGCTAGTCCCGCCGCTGTTGAACTAGCAAACCAGGAATAAGAAATGCTGCCAACGTATAACTCTTCACCTATTGCTAAACCTTTAGAACAATATCAATTTCCAATAGATGAACAAATTCGCATTGAACAACAAATCCAACATGATCTTGAAAATGCGCCGTCCATGTATTCAGACAAGGTATCTAAAAAGGCCAGGGATGCATGGGAAGAAAGACTTTTTCAAAACATAGAATCGCACCGCCATTATCAAGTCAGAGATCAGGCTGGCATAGTTTCGGATCGTCCTGGCAGAAGTATTCATATTCGTCAGTTTGTACGTATGCTGAATACTCTCCCTCGAAGACGCTGGATGCTTAATTCTTGGTCAATACGTGGTATGCGAGGTCTTAGTGTTAGCCGGGGAGGTTCTCGGCCTGCATACGTATGCGCTCTGGATGACCCTGTAATGCCTGAATGGAGCAAGCTAGAACTTGATGAGCATAACCTTCCTAAGCGCCTTGTTTCACGAGGGTGGCGTGCTGTAATATTAACCTTGCTCGATCAGGGCCTTGTTACAGAACATGAAATACAGAGGTTATTTGGCTTTGCCGGAGGCATGGTAGGCCAGCTATACCGAAAATATCTTTTTGAACATCGTGCTCGTAAGCTAGCCACAGGGGAAGATTATAGAGAACGTGTCCGACTCAGGCTTCATGAGGGCAACTAATGACAAAACAAAATTATGAAAAAGCAATGTTATTTCTTCAAGCATGGAGAGAAGCCGGCCATCTAGGAGAACAATGTATGACGGCGATAGCGTTTGCATTAAGGAACAGACAACGTAGTGGGTGGGAAGGGGGACAATGGGACCAAATCATTCAGAACTGTAACCGCATTCGCTACAATGATAGGCCACCTAATGAGGGGTTTCCCGATCTGCGTAACCCTGTTCTGCATAGGTTCCTAGCACGTATTGACGGAATCTATGATGGTAGTAGCCCTGATATGCTTACAAGCTGTGCGCAGTTTATTAAGGTTCCTACAGCTACAGGAAACAATGCTGGCTTACCTAGCGGAGTTCTCACCGGGAAATATTGGGCGGAACTTGACAAAGTTACTAATAAGGAATTTCTGGAGCGGATAATTAGGGCTGTAGCCGACCATCCTAAGACTTCTACAGTTGGTGGTTTAACTTTCTTTGCTTAGGAGAAATATGAAAGTCAGAACAAAAAAAATTAATGGTGTAATATTTCGACTTGGAGAGCTATCCTGGGAAGATGCGGTTGGCCAAATGCGGCATCCATTACCAGATTTTAAGGCTCTTAGAAGTAAATTCAAGGTTCATGGAAGGATTATTAGTACAGCGGGGTGGATAGCTAAAATTGGTAATTATTATTTGGTGATTAGTGAGTCTGGAAGTCAAGAAAATATTGCGGATTTTACTATGGTCCCAATTAAACCAAATATCAAGGTAGAGAAAACTTATGTTAAAGAAAATAATATTAGTAGCCCTAGCATTGTTTCTAGCCGTTCTGACAGTATGTGTAGTTGACATATCTATTCATATTAACCGATTCTTAGATACGTCTAATGCTCTAATTGTACATACGGATACTGAGTTGAATAAGGCTGTTCTTCCACAACTTTCTAAAGATTCTACTCAACTAGTTCTTAGTATAGGGGCTATTCAGGATGATGTTAATAAGCTTAAGCCGGAAGTTGACAGCATGTTAATTCAGACTACGGCTACTTTAAAACAGACTTCTGATTCTGAGGCCGATATTGCTCATTCTGTTGATATGGTTCATCAACAAGCCAACAGAATGATTGCTGTATCTACAGGAATTGCAAGTAACATTGAAAAGGCTACTCGTGGCATGAATAAAGAAGAGGATGCTCAAGTTCAATACTTGGCTGACTTGTCTAAATCAATGATTAAAACTACAGATGACCTGGATAAGATTATTGGTGATCCTTTGCTCCAGGCCACTATAAAAAACACAGCCGATGCTACTAAAAATCTTGCTACGGTGACCGGCAATGCTGCCAAGTTAAGTGATGCATATTATAAGAAGCTTACAGCGCCGGTTACGTTCCTGAAAGCAGCCGTTGGAGCGGTGTCAAACTTCGCTGCGAGGGTGCTTGGGTCTGCTCTATAATAACTCCATACTCACTCACTACTTTGTCAAAGAATTCTTCTCGATTAGAGCTTAAGAATTGATATAGGGCTAATGTGTCATGTGTGTTAAACATGAACTCATAAGGTTTATTATCCTTAGGGTCTACAAACCCTAAGTGAAACCTTCCTAGCCCATCAAATACCATTGTCATTGTCTTGGTCCTTCCTTACATACCCGAAATCCTTAGCAAATTTGAAAATGCATGTACATTTGCTGTCGGGCAATGAAGGGTCATGCCCTATAGGGCAGCATGTTGCAGGGTCTATAACTTTGTTACATATATGTTGACCGTCCCAGTATATTTTTTTGCCGGTTTTCTCATTAATAAACGTTATTTTCATTGTATGATGTTTCCCTTTTCGTCAACTTCGTAAACCTTTCCGTCCCTAACTACATAACGTTTATTTGGAATTATCAAAGTGCCTCTGGATATATGCATACGTCCCGGCACCCTTTCATAGAAATATTGTTCTATGGCTTTGATTTGATCTTTAGGAACTTGATGCGTTGTTATCACTTCATTGGTTACAGCGGGATGTACTTTCATATAGCCAGAGAATCTTAGGTCATTTGTAAGCTCGATACCAGCTAGAGCCATAGACCTACCTATAGCAGAGTCTTCTGCTAATAGGGTTTCTCCAACCATGCAGAAATCACACACACTTGTATTAAAAACAACTTTCATAGCTTTTTTTGAAAGCCAATAGCCTGCTCCTCCATGGGGGTAAGATGTTCCTATTTCCGAAGGGTAATAAGCTGGCAAGGCATAACCAACGAAGTCGCTCTTATTGTTTTTGATAAACTCTTCCAGGCGCTCACCAATAAGAAAAGTATCTGTGTCACACTTTAGCATACCTTCATAACCATTGCGATAAGCATAACTGATAATCGCATGAGTCTTCTCACAGAGGTGAGCGTAGTCGTCGTTTACCGGCAACCAAATTTCATCTCCTAATAATTCGTTATCTGAGAATGGGGCTTGAGCGTTGCCTAAGAAAAATGATAGGTCAGCAAAACTGACATGTTTTCCCCAAGTCTGCCTAATTCCTAAATGGCGCTCACGGTCTTTCCAGCACGATTCAACAGCGATTAATAGCTTCATGCTCTTGTATTTTTCAGTTTCCTTACTAGCTGTCCTTTCTCATCTAGTTCTACAATCCAACCATCTCGGAAAGCTTTTATGTGACCTTCTTCAAGCCCCCCAGTATCAGATACTCTAAGCTTTTCTTGAATTGTAATTTTAGGCACACGATCAGATTGTAATAAGACTGCCCAATTAGGATTGAATACAGCGTTCGGCTTCCATTTATCTATTCCTGCATCCCAAGCAGGATTCATGGTGAATTCTTCTAAATCAACAGGATTTATACCAGCATTAGTTAAGGTCTTGCTTACCCAACGATCTTCCATGTTCCTAATTAAAGGATCATTGTCTAGAGGAGTCTTAGCTAAAATTTCCATAGCCTTACGAGATAACCAATAGCAACCTCCCTGGCAGTGGGGATAGGGCCAATCTGTATTAGTTCCTAAACAAGCCCATCCTGCATAATCTGCGGTTGGAGGTATAAAGTTGCTCCAACGAATTTCGGTATCATCGTCAACTTTTAAAAGCCACTCAAAGTTATTTTCAACAGCATACCTGATAATAGCTCTTAATTTTTCTACAGAGCCCCAACAATCATCAACCCATAATTTAGAGCCAGTAAATACCTCTAATACAAAATTTTTAGGAAGCTGATTCTTCCAGGCGCCTACGCACAATTTGGCTCTTGCCCTATATTTAGGCTTATCACAAGAAAACAGTGCCACTAGGGTTTTTTCAGGCAGGCTTAATACCTTTACCCAAGAATCAGGAATGATATCTCGCATATCAAAGGATGGGTCAGTAAACCACGGTTGCGGGGCCACCACGATACGATCTGGCCCTGAGTAGGGGTTTAACCAAGCTCCCCACCAAGAAAACGTACTGTTGGCGATAATAGCGTGTCGGCATTGAGACATAAGGAACAGGTCTTCGTCTTCCCTGCCAATATGTCCGATATTAGACTTATCTCCTGGGTCTACAAGAATCCATGGGTGCAGAATAACAAGGTTCTTTCGGCACCAACCGGGATCATCTGAGAATACAAAAAATGTTGGTTCTTTTACTGTTTCACAAATTCTTTTGATAGCCCTCTCGTAATAATCTAAGCTTAATTCTCCCCGGCTGTGGCCTACATAATCTCCACGCCTAATATGAAGCATAACACTGGAATCGCCAGCGTGTTTAATTTCTTCAAGTATTTCATTGCCTCGTTGTGTTAAAGGGTATTTGGGCTGTAGAATGCCTAGAAGTTCTTGCTTATACTGAGCAAAGTATTTTTCGCTTTGCCAGTAACCTTGAAGGCAGTCACCGTCCTGAACTTGTGAAACTACCACAGGACTGTAACGCATACTACGCTCTCGTATAGTAGGTTTTATATCGCTAACCTGAGCGTCAGTTATACCTTTGAATAAAGGTAATGTGTAGCCTCTGTACTTGGCTCTAAAGAAGTCAGTGGTGTCAAGCTGTAGTTCAACTCCAAGTTTCTTGGCGAGAGCATAGCCAGTAGCGTAAATGAATAGCTGATTTCCTGTGCCGCACTGGACACACATAGTAATCATATTTTTTGGCTCCATTTCTTAAACCACGCACTGTTAGATAATTTTTTAATGTGAAGAAAAAATTCTTTCTCAGTGTAATTATTTTTAGCAAGTTGGCAAGCCTTGCAACATGGTACGGTATTTTTAAGAGTATACCCTAATTTGGAATTTACCCTATCTAAATTACCCCCGGTTTCGGAAAGGCTAAGCTTACAATAATGACACTGGTTACTTTTTATTTTTTCTTTCCAGTGTTCAAAGGTAATTTCAACTTTTATATTACGTATTTTTGCGGCTCTTATTAATCTTCCAAATCTAGACTTAAGAGTGCGAGATTTTTTATGAGAATAAAATTTCCCATTCTTTGATCTCCACCACTTAGCCATAGCAATTCCATGACAAGATTTACAAATAGAGTAGCGACGGGTTGGCTTATCTTTGTAAAATGGACCATAGGAGCCACACTTTGAACATTTCCTTTTCATGATTTTACCTTGTAATTATGAGATTTATGGTAGTATTGTAGACCCGGCACTACCCAAGTGCCAGGATTAAATATATTCATAGCCGCGTCTAACACAGCATGGTCACCCCAACGATCCTTTATAAAGTTAGGAGACTCAGTTGCAGAAAGTAAAAATTTTTGTATTTCATAGTTGCTCAACCAAAAATTTACGTCGGCTATAAAAAAGTTGGTGTAAGGAATGCTCTTGTTACATAGAGTTTTATTTCTTGGGGTTATATTATTGTTTTGGATGTAATTTTCTACAAATTTAGGAAAAGATTTATCAGTTGGACCGTAACTACCGTCTGAATACAAAGATGTAGCAAATACTAATCCTTTGTTCTTAACCCATTCAATAGGGTCATAGTCAGACTGCACAAGTATGCAGTCTTCATCTATACGCATAATATAGTCAAATCTAAAAGACCATTCCCAAATTTGTTGAGTATTAAATCTGCACATACGCCTATAGCCTAATGGAAATCTATCGGCATCTATGAAGGCCGTATCTTCGTCTCCTGGTTGATTTAATGAACCAGAAACATTAATAAAACTAACATCGGTGTTATATTCATGAGATAGAATCCATTTCTGATCCTCTTCACTTATGTTGCCTTCATGCCATATAATAAGAGGATACTGATTATTGCCCCGCTTGCTGTTGATAACGTGATAGACGGCTGCATTCCTTCTTAGAAGATCAACATATCCATCCCGGCTTTTATACCCGCGTGTTAAGCAAACAATGGCGTCCATTAGACCCTCGCAAAGTGCCACAAATTATCTTCGTTATCAAACGTTTTAGGTTCAAATCCACGGTCTTTAAAAAATGTGATAGCCTCGGGGATTTGACATACAGCGTTCCATGTCCTACAATCTGCTACTGACCATAGCTCTAAGAACACATGCTGTACTTTTTTAAGTGTCTCAGTAGCTCCTGCCAGAACTTTCAATTCGTTATTTTCCACATCAATCTTGAGGACGGTAATATCGTAGCCGTAGGAGTCAAGCGTATCAGCTTGTATTCCTGCTTGCCGATTATCCGCTACCATAAAGGGCTGGCCTCCACGATTACGAGGGTCGGCAGGCCTACTACTTACAATGAAGGTACGTTCACTCCAAATTCCTGAATTGTGAAGTACGCATTTATTTTGAAGGCCATTGACTTCCACGTTTCTCTTAAGCTTCTGGAAGATATCGGCCTGGGGTTCCCAACAATAAATCTTTTCAGAGGGGCACATAAAGGCAAAGAAAAGCGTATGGTTACCAACGTAAGCCCCAATATCGGCATAGTTCCCTTTGATGTTTAGACTGCGGATATATTCGAGGTTCTTTTGTTCATAGAACATTCCCCCGGCTATGCGCTCTTGAACCCAATCTGTAGTTTCTAAGTCTACAAAGGTAATAGCTCGGCCTCCAGGTGCAAACAGTGTTCTATTCATAGGTATCTCCTTTTCAAAACTTCAAATGGACAGTCAGGATGGTATGTAGCTTCTGAATCTAGCTTAACTGGTATTCCACCAGAGTTGACATCATTGTTCCAGCCTGATCTCCAAAGATGTACAGCATAGCTCTCTTCCGGTATCTTAATAGAAGGGTCTATGAACAGGTGGGTGAGATATCCCGGTATCGGCTGGAACGTGGTGTAGGGGAATGCCATCAGCCGAAAGATATTTGCACTGCGAGTAATCAGCGCCGGGCCTATAGTAATCCATGGCATTGTCTTCCACTGTGGCCTAATCTCTTGGCAGCACTGCAAGGCATAGCTTAGAACGTCTGACCCGGCTGGGAACTTCATAAATGCACTGCCTATAAATCTTCCCCCGCCTTGCCAGATATCCCGCAAGTCCTCAGGGCGCATAGCCCACGCAATGCTTTTCACGTTGCCGCCAGGAACGGACTCTTCAACCAAAACCGTAGTCTGTTTAAAGTCAAAGGGGCGCAGACACACGGTGTCGCAGTCACACCAAAAATTTCCTAGTTTATAAAGAAGGTTTAAACGAAATAAATCAGCAAATTGAGCAGGTGTCCTGAATGACCATATAATTTCTTTGGGGAGTATCTCATTGCCATCTTTGACTACTACCCCGTCAGGAATTTTACCGTGGGGCTCTTCGTAAAGATACAAATGGTAGGGATGGCCGTTAGCTATGTAAGAAGCCATAGACAAGCGTTCAATTGTTCCGATATGACCTAACCACATGCTTTGAATTACTGGAAGCGTTTCAGACATTTTTATGATCTCCACAAGTACAAATTTTTCCACGATTAATATTCCATCGTTGGCAAAGAGCTTTTATTAATAATCCAGACTTTGCATTTCTATCTCCCAACAATTTTCCGGTAATTTTCTTCCAAGGGGCTTTATCTCCTGTTAGGCTTCCTGAAACTTTTCCTCCCAAGTGTGCTACACTTTTTAGCTGTCCGGTTTCTACGGCTATTTTACCAGCAATTTTTCCTCCTATTTTTCCACCCAAGCTAGCAACTCTTAAAAGCTGACCAGTTTGAACTGCTATTGCCCCCGCTAATTTTGTGAACTCTGCATAATTCTGAAACCCTGGGAGCTCTAGATTCATTCCGCCGTAGCCTCTCCATGTGTGCAGTTTAAATATATTTACTACTTCTGAAAAGTTTGCGTTTTGGGGATTTTCAAAAACTTCAAAATAATCAGGTTTTGGTAGTTGGTGGCCTGCAAACTTAACTTTAAACCTTCTTCCAAAAGAAGTACTACCTTTCCTATGGTGGCTATCCCGGTGTCTCTTGTTTCTAGTCTGACCCACATAAATCCACCTATTAGGATTTGTAGGGTCGGGGTATCTGTATAAATAAATTGGTTTCATAGGCTATAACTACAATCTTTCCACCAACTCCAAACATGTTCCCGATAATACTTCTCTTCTTCCGATAAATTTTCACTATCAGTATACCATCCTGCATGTTCTATAAGGTACGGTGATAGTGTTCTTATATTATCCCAATTACAAGAAAATTCTCCGTAAGGTGGATAGAGTGCAAGTGTGGTGTCTACAGGGGACCTTGCATACCCAGGCAGTCTATGCGCATAGTATATGCATTCAGCTTTTATAACTTTTTGTTTATTATGAAAGCAATCTGGAATGTTATCTATCCGCAGTCCAGCCCCAACCTTTTTGCAATTTGGAAATTTTTCTAGCAACTCAAGCATGTGTGGTATTAAATCGTTTGGGCAATCTTTAGACGGTACACAATCTGAGTCCGTATAAAGATATGGTGTGCTTTGCTTAAGATGCCAGTTTAATCCTTCACCTTTGATTTCATCTAACCGGTTTTTATCTAAAAGGTGCGGCCTTCCCCCGTTAATAGCTTGCCTATTCCAAAAAATATGAGGACCGCAGTTTTTCCCAGTGTAGTAAACTTTGGCAACACTTGTAGTACTAAGTTCCTTGTAATACTCTAATAGCGGAGGGTAAGTTGAATCGTTGTCAATGATAGTGATTGGTCCAGTGTAGTGGTTCCATAACCAAGACACAAGCTGTTTCAAGGAGGTAAAGCGATTCCGGTTTGTGATGAAGACTGGTATCTGCATATGTATGCAATTACTCCCATAGTGGAAGGTAGTCAAGAATTCCTAGAACTTGGTTCTCAGTTACCGGACCTATAGCCAAAGCAGTAGGAACGTATTCATCCAAGCTTCCGTAGTCGGCCTGCTGGGTGTCATAAAAGACTACAGGCGCGGGACAGAGTTGTTTGCAAAACCTTTCAACCAGCAAGTTGCGAACATGGTTTAGTTCAAACGAATCGCTGGCCTCTAAAACAATGGTGGTAATTGGGATTGTAAGAGAATTCCATGCAGTAACAACATCGTTTCCAAATACCTCGGGCTGCTCGTAAGGATTGTTGGATTTATAATCTGTCATACAAAATTGCCTACGTAACATCTGCATGCGTAGAAGACTGACTGCGGGAGCCACTTGAGCAACCTGTCTACCACTAGGTTGCAGTACACACCTGTATCTAGGGCCATCTTCTGTAATCTTGCGAGAGGGTGTTGAAATACCATCACCATCATAGAGAAGAGGAACTTGTACTGTTCTAGCGACGACTGCGTAGATTCTTTTTTCGTTTAGCATTCTTAACCTCTAGTGGCTCTGAAAGTACTTCACCGTCTCTGATTTGTTTGGCTAGCCTCGCGACCTCTGAGGCGAACTTGCCCGGCATAGGACGGTCATCAATTAGGTTTCCCCCGGACTGAGCGTCCAACAAAATAGCTCCACAAGCCATCATGTGACCTAGGTGATGAATCTTGCTATCCGGCGCAACCTCTTCTCCATCTGCCCACGCAAGTAAGTGGCGCAGCGCAGCGTCAATGTAAATGTGAGCCACAACCTTGTTCTTGCGCCAGTTATAAGGTTTGTACTTCCGGGCTCCATCCATCATGGCCATGGCACAGTGTAGCAGCGCCACAGGTGGAATCTTTGAAATGCTAGGCTTCTTCTCTCCGTACAGGTCTTTGGGATTATTTCCCAACATTGAACCCTCTCCGTTTCTGCTCGGTCTTAACGAACTCAAAAAACTTTGTGAAGTCAGAGAATTTTTGTTTTCGCTTGTAAAGTATATGGAAAATATTTTGCTCAGGCCCGACAACAAAGCATTTCTTTCCTATACCATGAGCGTATCCGTTTTCATAAACGCTTCCACCGCGAGTGAATTTAACTGTTGGACTTACGCTGAAAAGAACAAGCCATTCGGCCTTACGAATCTCTTTCAAGTCTCGATTTCCATTCTTTCGTAAAGATTGCCTAGAGACATCGCCTAATTGAGATTGTGACTTAGCTCTCTCATGAATCCAGGTTGAGGTTATCACTACTCCTATTTGAGTTAGGGCCGTAGCTACAGCCTTAATTTCTTCCTTACGTGAGTAGTGAGAAGCGAGATATATTGAAAGCGGTTTATTCTTCATTTACTAATTGGGCGTGTTGCCTTTCCTCCTTAGTCTTGCGCTGAATGAAAGCATTAATGTTGTTCAAGATGATTACCATTGCAGTTTGCCTCTCTATCGGCAAGGCGAAGCCCCGGCATCTACCGTAAAGCTTACCTTGGTGATAGCGTAGGAAAATATCGTTGGCAAGGTCCATGGGTTCCATGCTATTCTTTATCAACGACTCTTTAATGTCCAGAGAAGATGCCATAACCGTGTCAACTATTAGGGCATACATTTCTGAAAGTGTTTTGACTTCATCCATAACTTCCATCCTACAATAAGTATAGCACAGAATTGACCTAAAGTCAAGTCCTTATTTGGAAGCCCAATTTCTGTAAAGACGCCTTGCCCACGCTCGGAACTCTTTTTCTGGTAAATCATTTTTCGCTTTGTTGCATATTTCGCAACATGAGCGTACATTAGAAAGTGTATAACCTTTAGACGAGTCTATTCTGTCTAGTCCAGCACCGGCTACCGGGAGGGTTCCTTTACAGTAATAACACCGATTCTTAGCAATTATCTTGGAATACTGTAAAAGTGTTATTGTTGTTTTCAGACCTCGGCCTTGGGCTAACCTTCTTACAGTTCTGAAACGTCCTTCCAACGTCCTACAATATTGCCTTCCTTTTTCTAACCAATACTCATGGTTCTTTTTATATTGATTTTTAAAGTAAGCCAAACAATGAGTCCTATTATTCTTATACCAATTCTTGTGATACTGTAATCTCTGTTTTCTAGTCATATTACTTTTTCCAACAATCAGCTATACAGGCTTCTGTTTCCATGTCAACTTTATCATAAATCTCATGACCTGCTCTTAAGATAGCATCTTGTCCCAAATCACGGGCTTTTTCTGCACTCTTTTCTGGAGCCTCAATTACAATCTCATCATGAACCATATTTTC
>Ga0181538_10001591_pt1 | contig 25055 bp, 26 predicted proteins | sample PEATcosm2014_Bin_40_FD_119773 | JGI IMG/M metagenome (GOLD analysis project Ga0181538, IMG submission 119773) | Peatland microbial communities from MTU Mesocosm Facility, Houghton, MI, USA - PEATcosm2014_Bin23_30_metaG | ecosystem: Environmental > Terrestrial > Soil > Wetlands > Peat | place... | reverse complement strand
CGAGCATGCACTCGCAAGGCCGCCGACAAGCGCGAGCCCGCCGCGGGCCCGCCGTTTGACCCGCCCCGCAAACATTTCCTACAATAGATGCTGCGCGGGAGTAACTCAGTGGTAGAGTCACAGCCTTCCAAGCTGTTGGTCGCGGGTCCGATTCCCGTCTCCCGCTCCAGTTGGCTGGCGTAGCTCAGTTGGTAGAGCATCTGATTTGTAATCAGAGGGTCGGGGGTTCAAATCCCTCCGCCAGCTCCATGAAAACAAAGATATTTACCGTCTACTTTGGCGTCGGCGTATCTGGCAACTGAGCCACCGGATTTAAAATCGCATCCATTTTGTCTGCCGCTTCTCGCCGCAGGCTGGATGATCAGGGGGCGTTCCAATTCTGCCTCGTGAATACATAACCAGTCTCGCGCCAGCAGGCGCCCGCGCACTGTCGCTCCTCTATTTGACGGGTTCGATGGCAACGAAGCGTCGACAGGCAGACCTGGGGCAAGTTGATCGTTCGTCGGCTGCGCCTCTTCGGTTCTGTCGTGACCAGCTTGCCTTTCTTCTCGCCTGGCAGCTTCAGGCGCTGCAGTGCTTGGCACACGCGCAGAGTCCCATGCTCGAGATTGACCGCCGGCCATTGCAGGCCGATAGCTTCGCCTTTCCGCAGTGCCAAGGCCAGCGCCACCGAAAAGAGCCCTCGTGACGATGACCCTGACAATCTTGTAGAAACCGCTGCGCTTCCTCCGGAGTATAGGGTCGGATCTCGTCATGTTCGATCCGGGTAGTCCACCAGCATCGCGACGTTCCGCGGGATCAAGTCTCGTTTGAACGCTTCACTGAGAGCCATGCGGAGAACCTGTAGGCAATACTGGACTGTGCGCGTCGACAGGGCCGAGGACGGCTTTTCCCGCTTGAACTGCTGAACGTGCTGAAGGCGCAGCTTCGAGACGGCGGTCCTGCCAATCGCAGGCGTCAAATGTGCGAAAAGGGAGGAGATCCAATTTCTTGCCACCTCGGGCCATCGCAGGCCATGTCTGTGTGGTGCTCACGCTGGCGCGGAAGTGCGCCGCGATTCAGGTGCAGAACCTGCACGTAGGAATGCCAAAGTTGCCAGTCATCGCCGATGTGGGGCGTCTTTGACCGGTGACCCTGACGCAAAACACAATCAAGCTATTGCGCAGTGGTTTCGGACTGGACGCTCTCTTCGGCCATGACAGGAACTACCGGCAGGGCAACCTGGCTCAAAGCGGAGATTAGGGCTCCACTGCCGTTGCAAACGCAGGGCGGCTCACCACCGGAAAAATAGCCTTCGCACGGGGATGGTTCCAGCGCGAAGCAAAACGGTTTGTGCTTCACCTGATCGGATGTCCCTCCAGGTTCGTTGAGGCACGGCACGTTCCAAAGCGCTCCCCGGTTTGATTCGGGCGCCCGAGCATCCGGGGGCGATTGGCCCGACTCGTGCCATAGACATGTTGTCGCGAGAGGGCGGTGCTAGCCAATCAGTGCAACGAGCAAGGTTAACGATTGATTCTATGGCTTTACAGCTTAAGCGAAAGGCCCCGGAAACCATTTTCGTTGTCGAAGACGACGCCGCCATCCTCAGGCTAGTGGTGCCGCGCCTGCGGCACCACGCGTCAGAGATCGTCATCGTGTCCCGAGAAGATTTCGGTGCCCTTCTCATCGGGGCCGCGCGCGCATATGAAATCTGTGAGGAGCGCGGCCACCACGATGACCAGGCGGATCAAGACTAGCTTGAGCCGGCACACGAGGCTGCGCCGAAAGGATGAACATGAAAATCGATTCCAAGGACTTCCGAGTGCGGCCCGGGAAGAAGGTCAAACTCAAAGAGTGGCCTACGGTTGTAAAGCGCTTTTTCAAGTCGAAGAAGCGGTATCAACAACTGCTGGACGAACACGTCGCGGAGTTGAGCTCGCTGCAACGCCTGCACTACGCGTCCGACCGTTATGCATTGCTGCTGATCTTTCAGGGCATGGACGCGGCCGGAAAGGACGGCGCCATCCGGCACGTCATGTCCGGAGTCAATCCGCAGGGCTGCCAGGTGTCCAGTTTCAAACAACCGAGCGCCGCCGAGCTGGAACATGATTTTCTCTGGCGCACGACATTCCGGCTTCCCGAACGCGGGCAGATCGGCATATTCAATCGTTCCTATTACGAGGAAGTGCTGGTCGTGCGGGTGCACCCCGAGATTCTCCGCAGCCAGGGGCTTTCGGAAGAGTTGCGCGACGAAAAAAGTATCTGGCAGGGGCGGTATCGCTCCATCGTGGACCTGGAGAGCCACCTTTATCGCAACGGCACGCGGGCCGTCAAAATATTCCTTCACCTTTCGCGGGAAGAACAGCGAAAGCGATTCCTCGAGCGCATCGATGAACCGGAAAAGAACTGGAAATTCAGCCTCGCGGACATTCACGAGAGGAAGTACTGGAAGGATTACGTGGACGCCTATGAGGCATGCCTGAACGCTACCAGCACCCATCATGCGCCCTGGTACGTCGTCCCCGCCGACGACAAGGAGAATGCCCGGTTGATTGTTTCTCAAATTGTCGTCGATGCGCTCAACGAACTTAAGATGGCTTATCCCAAGACCACCGCGAAACGCCGGCGGGAATTGGAATCTATCCGAAAGCTGCTGAAGGAATAGTATGGCTACAATAGCAGCACCGCCTCCCCCTAAGAATGCCCCACTGGCGAGCGGCCTCACCAGCGATGAGGCCCGCCGCCGGATCGAGAAGTTCGGCCCAAACGCAGTGCCCGACACGTCTCTGCATCCACTACGCAGGGCGCTGACCAAGTTCTGGGCGCCGGTTCCATGGATGCTCGAGGCTGCCGTCGTGCTCGAGGTGGTCCTCGGCAAGTATGTGGAGGCTGCCGTAATCGCGGTTCTGCTGGCCTTTAACGCGGCTCTTGGGTTCCTGCAGGAAGGGCGCGCTCAGGCGACTCTGGGCGCCCTGAAGTCGCGCCTCGCGCTGAACGCGTCGGTCCGCCGCGACCATGCCTGGGCGACGGTGCCCGCAGCCGGGCTCGTGCCTGGCGATATTGTGAAGCTATCGGTCGGCGCTGTGGTGGCCGCCGACGTGCGCCTGACTGGTGGATCGGTGCTGCTCGACCAGTCCATGCTCACCGGCGAATCCGTTCCCATCGAAGCTGGCGCCGGGTTCGAAACCTATGCGGGAGCGCTTGTGCGGCGCGGTGAAGCCGTTGCAGAGGTCACGGCGACCGGAGCGCGCACCAAGTTCGGACGCACCGCGGAACTGATTCGCACCGCGCACGTCGAGAGCAGCCAGCAGAAAGCCGTTCTGCGCGTGGTGCGCAATCTCGCCATGTTCAATGGCGTCCTCATCGTGATACTGGTCGGCTATGCCCACTTTCTCAAGATGCCGCTCGGTGAGATCGTTCCCCTGGTGCTCACGGCGGTTCTGGCGTCGATCCCAGTAGCGCTGCCGGCCACCTTTACTCTTGCTGCGGCGCTCGGCGCGCGGGCTCTGGCAAAGCTGGGCGTCCTTCCGACGCGACTCTCCGCCGTGGATGAAGCGGCTAGCATCGACGTGTTGTGCTCGGACAAGACGGGCACGCTGACGCAAAACGAGCTGACGGTAACCGCCGTCCATGCCATGTCCGGATTCGACGAACTGCACGTCTTGGGAGTGGCGGCCCTGGCGAGTTCGGACGGCGGGCAAGATCCGGTAGATACGGCCATCCGGGCCGCCGCCGCAAAAAAAGTGGCTTCCGATCTGCCGAAACTGAGTAAATTTGTGCCTTTCGATTCCGCCACGAAGATATCCGAGGCCACGGCAGTGGATCCAAGCGGCGCCACGGTGCGTGCCGTGAAGGGGGCATTTGCCGCAGTCATAGGACTTACGCAACCATCGCCCGATGCGTCCAGGACAGCGGACCAACTGGAGGCACAGGGCTTCCGGGTGCTGGCCGTCGCAGTGGGTCCGCCGGAGGCCATGAAACTCGCGGGAATTATCGCCCTCAGCGATCCGCCTCGAACGGATTCGGCGGCGCTCGTTACGGAGTTGCACACTTTGGGCGTGCGGACCGTAATGGTGACGGGCGATGCCCCGGCGACGGCGGCTATCGTCGCTCGCGCGGTAGGTCTCGACGGAGCCGTCTGTCCACCTGGACCAATCCCCGATGGTGTACACCCCGAGGAGTTCGCTGTCTTCGCCGGCGTCCTCCCAGAAGGAAAGTACAACCTCGTCAAGGCGTTTCAGAAAAGCGGCCACACCGTTGGTATGTGCGGCGACGGCGCCAACGACGCGCCGGCCCTGCGCCAGGCGCAGATGGGAATTGCGGTTTCCACCGCGACCGATGTTGCCAAGTCGGCGGCCGGCATCGTGCTGACCAAACCAGGGCTCGGCGGCATCGTCGCTTCGGTAAAGGAAGGGCGCGTGACTTTCCAGCGCATCCTGACTTATACGCTAAACTCGGTTACTAAGAAAACCGTGCAGGTGCTCTTCCTGGCGGTGGGTCTGGTCATGACCGGACACGCCATCCTGACTCCCATGTTGATGGTCATTATAATGCTTACCGGCGACCTGCTCGGCATGTCCCTGGCGACAGACAACGTGCGGCCATCCCCGATGCCCAATGCCTGGCGAATCGGCAAATTGACTATGGCAGGTGTCTTCATGGGAATCTCCGAGCTGGTCTTTTGCACCGCTGTCCTGGTTATCGCCAAGTTCCGCCTGGGTTTTGGAATCGAAACGCTCAGAACTGTGGCCTTCGTCGCCATAGTGTTCGGCAATCAGGCAACGACCTATACCAATCGTGAACGCCAGCGCATGGGGTCCGCTCGCCCAAGCCGGTGGCTCATCGGGTCGAGCGTAATCGATGTGTCGATCGCCTCAACGCTCGCTATTTGCGGAATCGCCATGTCTCCTCTGTCCATATTTGTTGTGGGAGGAACACTCGCAGCCGCAGCGGCCTTTGCGTTCCTCGCGGACTTTGCCAAAGTCCCCGTGTTCAAGCGCTCCGGGATCGCATAACTATTGGCAAGTCACGTGCCACACACCAAGCACGCGAAGGAGCAAGCCGATGAAGGATTCGGAAGGTACCGTACCGCTTCAACTAGAGAGAATTGGGTGTCAGAGAACGTTGTTTGCCAATTCCGAATACAAGCCTCTGCAATTCCGGACACAAGCCTCTGCAATATCGGGAGCAGTCGAATCGGTTTGACTTCAATCTAGGATCTTTTTTTGTTGCAGCAAGGGCCAGATCCGCAACCGGACGTGGTGGCCTGTTGCGATTGCCACATCCGCGATCAAGGCGAGTCAGCGGAGGAGTTTGTCGATATCGGCCAGAGTCACAATGCGCCAGACTCGAGCCGTATAATCGAAGCCCGCAGTAACGATGCGCTGGCCATCCGGGGGCCACGCGGCGCTAAAGACCGGGCCACCGTGGCCTTCCAGCTTCGCGAGCAACTGCCCCGTGGCCGCGGTCCAGACGCGTGCCGTCGCATCCGCGCTCGCGGTGACGATGCGCTGCCCGTCCGGGAACCGCGCAGCGCTAAGGACCGGTCCAGCTTCGCCAGCAACTGCTCCGCGGCGGCGTTCCAGACTCGTGCCTTCTTATCCTCGCTCGCGGTGACGATGAGCTGCCCGTCCTGGGACCACGCGGCGCTATGAAGCCTCTTAGTGTGGCCTTCCAGCCTCCCCAGCAACTGCCCCGTGGCCGCGTTCCACACCCGTGCCGTCTTATCCTCGTTCGCGGTGACGATGCGCTGCCGTCCGGGGACCACGCGGCGCTAGAGACCTCGCCACTATGGCCTTCCAGCTTCGCCAGCAACTGCCCCGTGGCCGCATTCCAGACGCGTGCCGTCTTATCCGCGCTCGCGGTGACGATGTGCTGGCCGTCCGGGGACCACGCGACGCTCCAGAGCATGTTAGTGTGGCCTTCCAACTTCGCTAGCAATCGCGCCGGGAAATCCCATCGCACGTCCGGTGGCGGTTAGTCCTGGATCACGCCGCATCCGTAAGTTATCCGAACCCGCCACTGGTGGAGGTGCCGCCCCCCGCGGGGATTCCAGGTTCTCTACCTGTTCACAAGCTGGCGGCGTTGTTCGTTAATATCGGTAGCGGTCCGAACTTCATTGATGATCGCGCCCCTTTGCGAAACAGTAGAGTGCGTCGTGGGTACGGACGTAGATGCGCCCATCGAGAATCGCAGGCGTGGCGAAGATGTCTTCGTTGAGGCTGTTGACTGCGAGGATCTCCCATTGCGGGGCTGCAAGGAGCACAACGACCTTCCCATCTTCGCTCGCCAGAAGGATCTTGCCGTCGGCGGCCACCGGCGAAGACCAATAACGCCCGAGCGCCCCATTCAGGCGCGCCTGCTTATACACCTCGCCATTCTCCGGGTTCAAGCTCGTAAGAACTCCATCGCGCACTAGATAGATCACGCCTTCATATAGCAGCGGCGAAGATGTATTCGGCAGAGCTTTGCGGTACCTCCAAAGCACGTGGGTAGCCGTAACATCTCCGTGGCCGCCGGCGCGAATCGCGATGAGACAGTTTTCCGAGGCAGTCCGCGCCCGGTATAGCTGCCACTCGCTGGCGTCGATGTAGCCGTCGTGGTTCAGATCGTTATCGCCGAACCACTCGTCGTCATGGTCCGGACGCGTCTCGTCGCGCGACAGCTTCCCGTCGTGGTTCTTGTCATATCTCGCCAGAACCTGGGCAAATTCCGGGATTTCGCTGCGTTGGGGCCGATCGCCATCGGATTCCCAACCGTTCACAAAAATATGGTCGCCGTCGATGAGCGGCACGGTCTTTTGTTGCCATGGCAAGCCGCGCACCCACCAGAGTTTCTCGCCAGTATCGAGGATGTACGAAGCCACCTCAAATGAGCCGGGGACGATCACCTCCGGCGGCCTGCGTTTCGGGCGGTAGACCGCGGGCGTGGCGTAACCGCGCGTGTATTCCGGCCGCATCGTCTTCCAGAGCACCCGGCCATCCGTGGGATCAACGGCAATCAGGTACGACCCAGTGTCCTGATCGCAGATGAGCACCAGCTTTCCATCCGCGAGAATTGGCGATGTGCCGTGGCCGTTTGGATTGTTGAAAGGACCTAGCGGCAAACGCCACCGCTGATTGCCATCCGGCCCGTAGGATAACAGCCCGAAATCGCCAAAGAACACGTAAGCATTGGCCCCGTCGGTAACAGGAGAGGGGGACGCTGGTCCGTTGGTCGGCTGGAAGCTCTCTACGCGGTCGCGCGGCGCTTCCCGCCGCCACAGTACCTTGCCGTTATCGCGGTCGAGACAGATCGTGAGCAGACTCTTGCCCTCGAAGGCGGTGAGAAAGATGCGGTCCCTGGCGAAGACCGGTGAGGAGTGTCCCCGCGGCAATGCTGTTCTCCAGAGAATGTTCTTTTGCGGGCCGAAGTGCTCTGGAAGGCCTTTGGAGGGAGAAACGCCGGAGCCGTTCGGTCCGCGAAATTGCGTCCAATCCGCCGCTGCAAGAGCGAGTGGAATCAACAGACAGACAAACCAGCGCACTGCGATTAGTGTACACCTGTCGCGGCCAAAACAGCGGTGCAGCCGGATGAGCCCTAGGCACCACGCCGCCAGCCGGCGAAGAGCGCGACCAGGAAGAGCCGCACCACGGGCCTTAACTAACTAGCTATATCGCTATGCCGCTCCGCCAGTTGGCGCGCATTCTGCCGGCGTGCGGTCCAACCGACCTCCGACTCTGAAGCCGTGTTCGCCATTGCAATTTTGGATCTCTCCGTTCCATGATTATAGGTTGCCGTTAACCTCGTCCAGAAAGCAGGAGCCCAGTGCCTATTCCCGTTCTGAAACCTACCGCAGCGCGCGACGAACAGTTTGCCGGCGTGACCTATCACATCGAGGGCGAACTCGTTCCCGTGTTGCGTATCGAGCTGGGGAGTGTTCCCGTATACTTTGAGCACCATATTCTTCTTTGGAAGGAGCCCAGAACGCAGATCGGCATCAAGTCCTTGAAGGGCGGTTTCCGGCGCGTCATGGCGGGAATTCCCATCCTGATGACCGAAGCCAGCGGTCCGGGGCAGATCGCTTTCAGCCGCGATGGCGCGGGACACCTTTTTGGGATCCATCTGAACCGTGGAGAAGGAATCGAGACGCGGGAGCACCAGTTTCTCGCCGCCACGGGCAGCGTCGAATATACCTTCACACGGGTAAAAGGCGTTTCCAATATGCTGATGGGCGGGACTGGGTTTTTCATTGACCATTTTATCGCGCAAGGCAATGAGGGTATTGTGTGGGTGCACGGATACGGGAACGTTTTCGAGGTGACGCTGGGATCCGGCGAACAGATTGACGTTGAGCCGGGCGGATGGGTCTACAAAGACCGCTCGGTCCAGATGGAAACGCAATTTCAGAAATTCTCAACCGGATTGTTTGCCAGCGCCGCGCAAATCGTGTGTAACCGCTTTACCGGCCCAGGACGAGTTGGGATTCAGTCCATGTACATCCACATGCCGACCGCAGAATAGAAGCAAAATTGACGCGAGGTTCCTGCTGATCATGGTCGCGCGCCCCCAACAAACATAGCCTGGCCTACCGGCGCTTGCGCAGGATCGTGACAAGGCCGACAAGCGCCGCGCCGAAACACATGCCGGTGCCGATCAACTGGACCACATCCACGGCGCGAAAAGCTCCCAGCCGCCCACTGAACGCCATATTCATCAGGCTCACGGCACCGAACAATGCGCAGACGAACGCGCCTGTTCCTGGTCTCTTCATAGGCATCAAGAGTATCACACGGTTCCCAGTCGCTCTCACGCTGGCCAGCCGCGGCCCCTGGGAATTCACGTTACTGCCTCCATCACGCCGCACGCGAGCAGTGAGTCGGCGCCGCCCACGTTCTTCGGCGATTTGCTTCATGGGCTCCGCTATCTGCTCCGGCGATGCCCCAGGCCCCAGTTCCGAGCGGGCCGCCTCGACGCGAGCCGCCAAGTCGGAATCCGCCTTGCAGCCCCGGCGAATGCCAGCGCGCCTTTTGCCCCTGGTATAGTACCTGATTCTTACGGTGTGAACTCGAACACCACCCCGCCCGCGTCGATGCTCCCCGCTGGCCCACCATAAAGCGTCGTCCCGTACAAATTGCCGAGCTGGTCCATGATCAGGCTCGACGATGGATACGCCCCATCCAGACCGGCCGTAAAGCTGTACAGCACTTGCTCCTGCCAGGCGCCATTGCCGGCCGGGGAGATCTCGAAGATGGTTCCAGGGTTGTCCGTTCCCCCCGCAACCGACGTCCCGAACAAATTGCCGTGGCTATCGAAAATCAGCCCGTTCGGATTGGCGCCATCCCCTGCACCGGGGCCCAGGAACGTATGCAAGATCGTTTCCGTCCATCTGCCGGATGCATTGCGCGACAGCTCGTAGGCGACCCCGGAAAGCGCCGTCCCGCCAACGCTCGTCGTGCCGAACAACGACCCGTCGGGCCCCATCGTTACCCCCGCGAACGGATTCGCGCCGTCCGTGCCGCCTTTGAAACTATACAGCACATGAATGCTCCAGCCGCCTCCGGTTTGCGGTGACAGCTTGTAGACCACGCCCTTATTGTGCGTGCCTCCCGCATACGTGGAGCCCCACAGATTCCCGGCGGCATCGAGCACGGGCATGCCCTCGGGATTCGAGCCGTCCGCGCCTGCAAAGCTGTGAAGCACCGTCTCCGTCCAACCGCCCGATATGTTCGGACTCAGCTCGAAAATCGTGCCAAGGTTGTCGGTGCCGCCGCCGCTGGTGATGCCATAAAGGTTGCCTGCCGCGTCGATGTCGACGCCCGCATACGGCCGGAACCCATCCGGCGTGGCTGTGAACCGGTAAAGTATCGTCTCCTGCCAGGTGCTGCCGGACGGCGTGAGCTTATACACCACGCCGCAACCCGTGGAGCCGCAGGGTTTGGCGGCAACACCGCCGTAAGCTGTGGTCCCGTAGAGGTTGCCCGCACTGTCCAGCGCCGGCGCGGAATACGGACCGGCGCCATCTTGCCCGCGGGGGGTCCCCTTAAAGGTGTACAAGACGGTCTCCTTCCAGCCGCCGCCTGTTTTAGGCGAGAGCTTGTAGACCACGCCGTGGTTATAGACGCCACCATAATACGCGGCCCCGTACAGATTTCCGGCGTTATCCATCACCAATCCCGCATATAGCCAGTTGCCTCCGTCCAGATTGCCGATACCGAAATCCTGGAGCACGACCGGCGCGTTCGCTGCGGCGCCCGCGGCGGAGATCAGGACCAAAACCGCAGCTCGATGCATAAGACTCATATTCTTCAGCGTAGGCACAGTGCGCCCGCCCGCGGGGTGCGCAAAGTGTCAACTCTTTGTAAAATCCGTAGAGGGAAGGTCTTCCGTGGCTTCCGGTCCGCAGGTCCGAACTGATCCTCCAGCCGGCGCAACAGCCTGGCGATGGCCCGCAGTCGCTTCGGCGATGAGCTATATCGATGTATGGGCGCGCTGCGGCAGCCCAGAATCCGCCTGCCCGCACGCGCTCTCCACGCCTGGCGGAAATTCCGCGCGCGCTTCGGCCGGCACGCCCGCGAGGCGGCGTGGTGTTGCGTGAGGCGTTCGTGGGGTGACCAGACGAGGGCGCGTTCCGCGCGGCGGTTCGAGCAAGCTGCCGGCGCGTCGGCCGTCGCTTCGGCGATGGTTGATCGATCAAGGGCGAGCTACGGCAGCCAAAATCCGCACGCACGCACGCGCTCGATCCACGCTGGCGGAAATTCCGCCCGCGCTTCGGGCGCCACGCCCGCGAAGCGGCGGGCGGCTTGCAGACGGCGTTCGTGCGCGGCCGGACGAGGACGCGTTCCGCGGCGGTCTGGGCAAGCTGCGGGCGCCGCTCGATGTCAGCAGCCGCCTCGGCGATGGGCTGAATCGACAAAGGGCGCTATGGCAGCCAGAACTCGCCGCGCCAGCGCTCGATCCACGCCGGAGGAAATTCTGCGAGCGCTTCGGCGGCACGCGAAGCAAGGAACTTAGAGGGCAAGCGTCCCGATGCTGCGCCGGGCGAGCGGAAGACGGTGTACACGCGGCCAACCGCTACGCCCCGCACGAGCCGCTTCTTTCCCTGAGTCTGAAGCCACCGACGAGGCTTCTACGGGATCACCACCGAGACGGCCGGTGACGGCAACATATCCAGCCTGCCTGTGAGTTTCGTCCCGTAGGAAACCGCTGTTGACACTACGTCGCTGACAACCCGGTTACGTCCCGTCTCCTTCGCCCGGTAGAGCAGTTCATCACACCGCCGAATGCAGGACTCGACGGACTCCCCTCGCTGGTACTCCGTGAATCCGATACTCATGGTGAGGCGGATGGTCACCTCCCCGTGTGGCACCTCCAACGCCTCGATTGCCCGCCTCAATCGCTCAGCCGCCTCAGTTCCTTCCTCCACGCCCGTAGCGGCCAGCACGATTAGGAACTCTTCACCCCCCCATCGGCAACACAAGTCGGCCTTCCTCATGGTCTCGCGGGTTGTACGCGCCACGCTCGCCAACACATTGTCGCCGACATCGTGCCCGTAGATGTCGTTTACGCGCTTGAAGAAGTCTAAGTCGCACAGCATCGCGCACAGCGGATGTCCGCCACGGCTGGCGCTGGCGATCTCCCGCTTGAACAACTGGCCCGCGCCACGCCGGTTCCACAGGTCCGTCAGCGCGTCGGTCAGAGAGGCCATCTCTAGTTCCTGGTTCTTCTGCACCAACCGCTCGTGTGTAGTCTTAAGATCCTCTACGAGGTGCCTGTTTTGAAACCGTAGGTTCAAGGATGAGACGATCGTCAAATGGATTCGCCTCGTGGTGATTAACGTGGCCAGAGTGAAGAGGCTGGCGAGCAACCCCATCGCAAGGTGAGCTTCATCGCCCTGAACCACGAGACGCACCGCCGGCCCGAGACCAGTTGGGACAATGAACGCGAGGAACGCCTCGGGCCGCGCTGCCAGGAGAGAAGCTGCGCCAAGCATCATTCCGCCCAGAATGAAGATGAGAAAGACCTGATTAACGAGATAAGCTTCTGGGTACAGCAAAACACCTGCCGCGCCCCAACCTGCTCCGGACAAGCCCGCGCCAATGGTGAAAGCAGTGCCCCACTTGCTCGTCTCTAGGAGCGACGGCGCAGTGCGCCAATAGAGCCGCCCCAGAGTGAACCTGGCCATTGGTACCAGAAACATGTACAGGCACCAACCGAGAATGACAAGGTGCGGAATGGCACTCCACTGAAGACGGCCCAGGATTAGCGTGGCGACTAAAGTGATCGCAATACCGGCGTCAGCGTTCGCGTAGAGCAGCCGAACCTGCTCCGCAGACATCTGCCGTCTGCTGACTTCCGCCTGTGCGAAGGGCCCGATTGAGGGCTGCCCCGCTTTTGTTCCTTTTGCTCGTGAAGAGCGAGACTGTTCGGGCTGGGCCATCGCGCAAGCCTGTAGCATACGGCACCGGCAGATCGTATTTCTGAAACGACAGATCTGCGATGCATATATCTTCCAGCAACGCCCGCGGGGGACACAAGGCTGCTGATGGTTAATGGTTGAACCGGGTGGCCTCCTGCAAAACAGTAACTTAACAGGAAGCTTGGAGCCACTCTAGCGTAACCCCCTCAGAACCCGAAAACCGGGGGGCGCAACAAAACGCGTTTTTTGATCATATCGGTAGTCTCAAGGAGATGATCACGCGAGCCAGGACTAGCCTGCACGCGCTTCGATCCCCCCAAGCGCGCGATGTTACTTGAAGCGATACGCAAAGAACGTCAGCACGGCTGCCAGGCCGAGGCTCACCCGACGGAGTTCGTCGTCGCTGATCTGCAATCCGATTCGAGGCAGAAAGATCAGAGCGAAGATATAGGCTATTATGCCAATGGAGACGGCTCTGCCGGCTTTTCTGAACGCAAGACTCACGCCGCACCATCTTCCTGCATGCAACGCCGCAAGAATTTCTTCACCGCGCTCCTCTTGACTTGAATCTTCGGCGCCCCAATACCTTATCGACGGCCAACCCCGGGCGCCGCTTGACTGTAGCGCACCGTTCCGCGGTCCCAGTCGCCAGGGTCCTGTATTTTCAGATCTAAGCAGGCGATGACCAACAGCGAAATCCGGAATCCCATAACTAATTCGAGACGGGACCGAGCACCATGCGAAAGAACCCGGCCCTTCCCGATTCCAGAGAGGAGATTCTCTTCTTTGATTGTTTATCCGGGCACGTGCATGAGCCATGTTGTCTTTAGTTATGAGTACACAGGATATCTTTATCTGAAACGTGCCGCCGCTGTATCAATGTATGCCCGCTGCCAGCAGGCGAAAATTCAAGGAGCAAAAAGGGGCAAAAGGGTGGCGGCGGTTGTGGTCGTGGGGGGCATTCAAAGCCAACTGATTGTCGGCGAATCGCCAAGGCACCGCGCGAGTGGCCAGCCGCGTACGCCGCACGCGACCCTGTGATGGCCGAGCAGTTTAGCTCAGGACGGCTGGGACGGCAAAGAGAGAAAAGGGTTTGCGACTCGCAAAAGTCTGGGGCCGGCGCGACTGCCGCCACGAGCGCCGGCAGCCTGCCCGAACAGCCGCTGAAGGCGCTCTCCTCCGGCCGCTCACGAAAACCTTACGCAAGCAGCTCTGATGGCTCTTTTCAGCCACTAGATCTCGTCACACATTAAATCGCGTCAACTAAGTGCCCGCAATGCAACCGCTAGTCCTGCAACGGCGTTTGTTTATGTGGAGGGCAAGGAAATGAAGAAGAAACTAACGGTGCTTTTGATGGCTGGGGCGTTAGTGGCGCTGACCGGTTGCGTAAGCCGCGCATATTATGTGGGTGGTCCCCCTGCCCCGCACGCTTATTGGGTTCCGGGGCACTGGGTGATGAGTCCCTCTGGCGGACAACACTGGGTCCCTGGGCACTGGCGGTAAGTCGCAGAATACGGGCACCGATTGTCGGGCCAGCCCCAGGCGGCTGAACAGAGTCCGTTAGAATAGTAAAGCCGACCACAAGGGCCGCGGCCCGATCATGAGTCAGACCAGCCAGTCCGCGCGTGCAGCTCTCACGATTGCTTTCATTGCCGCCGCCGCCGCGCTGGGTATGCGCCAACTGCGCCCGCCCGATGCGCTCCCCGCCGATGTGCCCGCGGATGAATTCTCTGGCATGCGTGCGCTCGGCCACCTGCGTACCTTTGCTCGCGCGCCGCACCCGTTTGGCTCGCCCGCCCAGGAGGGCGTGCGCCAATACATCGTGCAGCAGTTGGCTGCCCTCCACGTCTACACGCAAGTCGAATCGCTTCCGGTAGCGCGCGACGCCCGCGGCGGTTACCCGCTCGCCGCCGGCATTACGCATGACGTGATCGCCCGCATCCCCGGTTCGTCGCCCACGCGGCCGTTGGTGCTGCTGGGCCATGCGGATTCCGTGCCCGGCGGTCCGGGCGCTGCCGACGATGGCGAAGGCGTCGCCGTGCTGCTCGAAACCGTGCGCGCGCTGCGCTCCGGGCCGCTCCTGCGCAACGATCTGATATTCCTGTTTACGGACGGCGAGGAGGCCGGACTACTCGGCGCCAAATCGTTCGTGGACGCCCACTCCGCGTCCGTCGGCCTAGCGCTCAACTTCGAATCGCGCGGCTCCAGCGGCCCCGCCATGATGTTTGAAACCAGCCGGGGCAACGGCTGGATGGTGCGCCATCTCGCCGCCGCCATGCCCTATCCCATCGCCAATTCCCTGAGTTACGAAGTTTACCAACTGCTGCCCAACGATACCGACCTCACCGTCTTCAAGCAGGCCGGCATCCCGTGCATGGACTTCGCCTTCATCGGCGATATCACGAACTACCACACACGCATTGATGACGTGGCGCACATCGATCCGCGCAGCCTGCAGCATCAAGGGTCTTACGCTTTGTCGCTGGCGCGCCACTTCGGCAATCTGGATTTGCGCCACGTCACGGCGCCCGATGTCACCTACTTCAACATTCCCGCCTTGGGCGTGGGTGTTTATCCAGTTACATGGACTCTGCCTCTCGCCTTGCTAGCCGCGGTTCTGTTCGCCGCCGCAGTGGCGTTCGGCATGGCACGGCGGGGCCTCTCCGCCGGAGGCATGCTGATCGGCTTCGTCGCGATGTTATTCGCGCTGATAGGCGCCGCGGCGGCCGCCATGGGGCTATGGAGGCTGGTGCTCGCCTGGCACCCGGCTTTCCGTCAGATGTTGCAGGGCGATCCGTATAACGCCTGGATTTACCGCATCGCTACGACCGCATTGGCCGTCGGCGTATTCGCGGTGGTTTATGAATGGATGCGCCGCCACATCGCGGCGATCAACCTATGGGCCGGCGCGATGCTGCTCTGGCTGGTGCTGGCCATCGTCACCGCGATTTTCCTGCCTGGCGCCAGCTATGTCTTCACCTGGCCGCTGCTGTTCGCCATCGCGGGCCTCACGTTCCGGAGCATGCGTGGCAGCAAGCCCGAAGCATGGGGTACGATCGCGGTCTTGTGGGCCTGCGCCGCCCCTGCGATCGTGATTACCGCGCCGCTGATCGACCAGTTGTTTGTCGCCATGACCATGGCCGTGGCCGCCGCGCCGGCGTTTTTCACCGGCCTACTGCTGGCGCTGATCATTCCACTCGTGGAAATGGCGTGCGCGCCGCGCCGCTATTGGCTGCCCCTGACCGCGCTCGGGCTTTGCGTGGCATGCCTGATCGCTGGCGTCCCGCTGGCGGGCTTCGACGCCGCTCATCCCAAACCCGACAGTCTCTTCTACGGATTGGACGCCGACACCAACACCGCGTCCTGGTTCTCCGGCGATGTTGCGCCGGATCCGTGGACAGTGCCCGCGATCGGCGTGGACCCTGCAAAGGTCCGTTCCACGCAGTTCATGCCTTTCCTGAAATGGCCGATGTTCACCAAGACTGCGAAAGTCGCGCCCTTGCCCCCTCCCGCGCTGGACGTGGTCGAAGATACCGCTGCCGGCGGCGTGCGCGTATTGCGCCTGCACATCGCTTCGCCGCGCCGTGCGGACGAGATCTACGTATATGGCGACCCCAGCGCCCCAGTGCTCGCCGCCGAAGTCAATGGCAAATCCATCGGACCGGACATACGCGCTGCCGACAACAAGCCCGGCCTGAAGATGCTCGATCTCATCCGCTTCGATCGGTGGAGCTTCGAATACTTCGCGCCGCCTCCCGCGGGTTTCGAACTGCGCCTGCGGGTGAAGGCGGCCGCCACGCCGTTCACCATGGTATTGATCGATCGATCTTACTCGCTCGATGGTTCGGGAGCTCCCGAGCGTCCGGCGAATACCATGCCGCTGCCCTGGGTGACGGATTCGGTTTTCGTCCGGAAGACGTTCACGCTCCGCTGAGAATCCTCGCAGAGTCCGACGGTCACGACGGCCGAGAACCCGGCCGACGCCATGCGGGACGGCTGAGTGCGAAGGACGGCCAGCGTAGGAACGGGCGACGCCCGAAGCTCTCGGTGGGATTTGTACAGCTGGTTTCAAAACATTCTCGGTCTGCTCTGTTTTGCTGTTTTGGGTAGTTTCAGGTCACTTGCACAAGCGGCAGCCCTTACATCGCGATTGCTTTTCTATAGAAGATAATTACCTCTTATGTTATTATTTACTCATGGAGACCATGCCGCTTGCGGAGCCGCGGGCGGGCGGGAGCACCAGCGAGGAAGGCTGCATTCAGCTATACGGCTGGGATTCGCGAACCGAGACCTGGAACGGTCCAACTGGATTGACCCTTTCCGCAGGTGCGTCCCGGCGCCTTCTGCAAGCGCTGCAGGCCGCGCCCGGCCGGTCATGGTACGGTCCTGTCAACTGTGGCGACCCTGGGGAAGCACCGACCCGGTTCTTCTGCCTCATCCACGCCTTGGGCGACTGCGCGGTCGGCATGATCTATTGCAGCGATTCGCGGACCGGTCCGGTCGAAATCGTGGCAGTCATTCCACCGGAACTGCGTGAGCGACTGAGATCCGATTTCGCCTTCGAGTTCGTGGCGTTCGCGCGATTCCTAGGTGCCCTGAGCGAGGGGGGCGCGTTGACTGTTCACGATCTGATGGCGACCGCCATCCGGGAAACTCCATTCTCTGAGGCGCTGGTGTTCTCCATCAGTACCGGTTTGTGGACGAGCGATCAGGACTACGTCCTGTCGTCCTGTGTCGAAAAGATCGTATCGAGCATGCTGGATTGGGTAGCCGAACGGTAGGGTAGGACCGCTGTGGCCGCGTTCTCCCCCGCGCCGCAATCATGCCAAGACGCGAGCGCGTAATTGCGAAGCGAAGTACTCAGCAGTCGGCAGCGACATCATGGCTGGGACCGGCCTTTCCGGTGCCACCGCATGCCGGGCATTTCACTTTCCCCTTATGTTTGCAGCACTCGCAGCTCTTCTCTTGATGCCCAAGTTCATGGGATGCTGATGCACGGCATCGGGTGCAGGGTACTTCCTTGCGTCCGCCACACTCGACGCACTTCAGCATTCCAGTCACCCCTGGTGCCGCGAGTTTCAAACACGGCAGAAATAAGGATTGTACTCCCATACACCCTCCGGGCGGCGGGTTTGTGGGCACGGTTATTGAATCTTCGCTTTTCGTCGGCATGTGTGGAGCGACCAGCGTTTCAACCTCGTGAATCGAGCCGCAGCACCATCTTTCGGTGGGTGTTGACACGCTCCTATCTTCAGATTTAATCTTAATAATAAGATCTGGACATCCGAAAAGAACGTCGGAGAGAGTCGCTCTGGGGTCGAAGTCGAGTGCGACCGGAAACGATGCCTTGATCCATCCGGATGGACAACTGGCTTCTTCAGCAAGGCTCGTGATGCGTCAGCGAGAAGGAGAGCTACTATGGCACACGTTCCCTGCTGCAATCTGCACCCAGACTGCCGCATGGCCCCGACGGTCGTACTTGTCCATAATTCCATCGGAGCGATTGAGACCTTCGAAGCGTACCAATGCCGTCGGATGAATTGCACACGGCATTACACTGCCGGGAAAGGCTATTTCGACATTACGGATCCGGCATGCCAGTACGTTGAAGACCCAACGGCACGGAGCCACTCTTGTCCGCATCACGCTGAAACCCTCTTCGTCCGGTGGTCCGATGACGGATACGGCTACGTCTTTGAGTGTCCCGTACCCGATTGCAGTTTCTCGGAGCCCCTTCCCCCTACCGGCCGCGCGGAACAATCGCTTGTCGCTTCGGCGCGCTGGTAATGACTTACCAGCCGCGTCAGGCCCGTGCTCGAGCATCGGTTCACGAGCGCCCGTCGCTTTTGGTGACCGCGAAGATATCAAAAACGCCTTCCGGAGCTGCGGAAGAAACTGGGCTGCACCGCGAGGCGAGTGTCACGACAATCTTTTTGCAGCCAATGTCGCTGCAATGCGAGATTAGTCGCTGGTAATAATCGCTTTGCCCCAGGGCAACGATCATGTTAACGACCAGCCTTTACGGAACGTCGGCTTGAGATACCTATTAGCCTCGGCGTTGTTGGTGAACCGCATCTTCAGCGCGTCCCACTCAAGCTTTCCTTCAACGCGCAGGGCTATCGTTCCCAACAGCATCCACTCCACGAAGGGAACAGCTACATTGAAGTTCGAACAGGCTGGATCCCCTCCTTTGCAGGCCCGGATCCAATCGCGGTAGTGGCCCGGTGAGCGAGTGAGCGAGGGCTGCGGGAACTGGTACTCCCGCATCTTCTCCACTGGAATGAGCCTGGTCTCCTCGCCGTACGTGCCGGTTGTGATCATGCCTTTATCGCCGATGAACAAGCTGCCATCCGGCCTGGGCACTTCCGCATCGGTGGCGTTCTTTGTGGCCTGGAATTTCTCAAAATCAAACACGTCTCCAATGAACCCGGTAAACGGCGGAGGCTCCTCGCTGCGCCGGGGAGAAGGCTTTTGAGGCAGATCACCCAGAAGCTCGCCTTCCGGTACGTCGGCGATCTGGGGCGTTTGCTTTAAGCCGTCATGCCAGAACAGCTTTACCGGAGGCATTGAGCCGCGAGCCGGAAAGTCGTAGCGGATCACCGATTTCGCCGGAAACATGAAGTCGCTCGAGCCTTCCTTGAGAATACACTCCACGCTGGTCGGGGCACCCAGTCGCAGTGCCAGGTTTGGCGCACCAAGGATATGGCAGGCCATGTCGCCCAGTGCGCCGCATCCGAAATCGTAAAAGCCGCGCCAGTTGCCCGGCTGATAGAAATGCCCCCGAAGCGGCGACTTGTAATCGGGACCGCCGGCAGTGTAGGGCCGTTTGTCGGCGATGCCGAGCCAGAGGTCCCAGTCGAGCGTGTCCGGCACCGGTTCCGGGGGAGGAATTGACGTCAGCCCCTGGGGCCAGATCGGCCGATCGGTCCAGGCATGCACTTCGGTTACCTGGCCGATCTCGCCTGCCCAGATCATCTCGGCAGCTTGCCGGGTCCCCTCATTGGAGTAACCCTGGTTGCCCATCTGCGTGGCGACTTTGTATTTGCTGGCCCCCTCCAGCAATTGCCGTGCTTCCCAGATTGTACGCGTCAGGGGCTTCTGAACGTACACGTGCTTGCCGCGCTCCATGCACCACATAGCGGCGGTGGCGTGCATGAAATCGGGAATGGCGACTATCACCGCGTCGATGTTGTTGGCCTGCTCGTCGAGCATCCTGCGGAAATCTTTGTACTTTGGAACTTTGTCGTACTCCTTGAACTTGCGCGCGGCACGCAACTCATCCACATCGCAAAGCGCCACGATATTCTCCCCAGAGCAGCCCTTGATGTCGCTCGACGCCTTACCTCCCGCGCCGATCGAGGCGATATTCAGCTTCTCATTAGGCGACTTGTAGGCGAGTTGCCGCAGGGACGGCACGCTTCCGAATCCGGCGACCGGAATTACACCGGCCAGTAGCGGCCCGAAAAAGAAATGGCGTCTAGTGAACTCGTATGCCAAGGCCAACCTCCCCTTACATCATACGCCGCTGGGAACAGGTAAAAGCGACAGCATGCGACACCCCAGAGTGGGCCCTCAAAAAACACGGTTTTGCGCTGGCGCGAGCCAAAACCCGCCCGCCCCGCACGCCCCGGATCCATGCCGGCGGAAATTCTGCGGGCACTTCGGGCGGCCCGCCCAGGAGCGGCGTGCTGCTTGCGTAAGGCGTTCCGAGGGCGTCCTGACGCAACTTGTGGTTCAAGCGGACTTGGCCACCATCATCGGCCGTGCCTCGCGCACCGCCCTTCTCCACGCCAGCAGCCGCACGACACGATGCGGCCGATCCGAAGTGCCGATCATCGTTTGGCGCTCGCCGCAGTCGCCGTGACGCCATCCGTCGCGCTCGTTCTCCGCGCCTCCCCTCCCGCCCACGAGCAGGTCGGAGCCGCGGGCGCCTTGTCGCACCCGCACGCAGACGAGGGACAATGAGCCTCGCTGCGCCGTTGTTCCTGATATCTGATTGGAGCCATCTTTATTGCAGGCTGTTACCCTGACTCCTATTTAGAAATGCGGCGCCGGCCGAATCAGCTGCCCGCATGGCCTCCGCAACCAGCGCAGGCGTCACTGGAAACGGTTCGTTGTGAATGGTTTCACCCTGAGCCGTGGCCCGCTGTGCGACCATTTCGAGCAGTTCGCCGCTGGGGTTCGTGAGTCCAACCCCCGCAAAAGTGATGGGAAGACCTACGCTTCTTGAGAAGCTAAGGACTTCCTCGACCACCGCGGCCGGCTGCGATTCAAGCATCAGTTGCGTGATCAACCCGAAGGCGACTTTTTCTCCGTGCATAAAATGGTGCGTGCCGGGCGCCCGGGTGAGGCCGTTATGGACCGCATGAGCCGCCGCCAGCCCAGAGGATTCAAAGCCCAAACCCGAGAGCAGCGTGTTCGCTTCCACCAGGCGTTCGAGCGAATCGTTCGGCTCTTTCCCGCGAAGTGCTTCGAGAGCAGCTAGGCCGTCTGCCAGCAGCGTTTTGTAGCACAACTCGGCGAGGGCTAGAGCGCTTCGAGTGGAAGCTCCGCCGCGCATATTCTTGACTCCTCCCTCAACGCAGACCTTGGCCTCAAACCAAGTCGCGAGGGCATCGCCCATCCCGGATACCAGATGCCGTGCGGGGCTGCGCGCAATCACCGCCGTATCCACCAGGACGAGATCGGGGTTGCGGCGATAAATTCGGTATTCTTCGACCGCCCCGGCTTCCGTGTAGATGACGGAAAGAGCGCTGCAGGGCGCATCGCTCGAAGCGATGGTAGGACAGTTCACTACCGGCAGGCCAAGAGCGGAGGCGATCGCACGGGCCGTGTCGAGAACTTTGCCGCCACCCGCCCCGATGATGACCCGCGCCTTGCCGGCAACGGCCGCCTCGCGGCCACGGAGGATTTCCGCTGCCGTGCATTCACCAGCGAACGGAAAGACCTCAAAGTTCATACCGACATCTGCGAAGGTCTTCACCCAAACTCCAGAAAGCAGGCGCCTGGCGCTTTGCCCGGCCACGATCAGCGCCGGGCCTTCGATGCCCAGGTTGTGGATTTCTGAGCCAAGCTGCTGGGTGGCGTGAGGACCCTGCGTGTACCGGGCCGGCGAGCAAAACACCTTGAGCATGCTTCTCTAATGTATCTGATCAGTCCGACGCCGATGGGCGCGAGCATCGGGCATGCGACCGGCGCGCTGGTGTCGGCGGGCGCCTCGGCCATGGCTATGAGGCGCCGGTCGGGGTTGCCTTTCAGAAGCTCAGAGCGGTACGGAATACGTTTACAGCGAAGAAATAAAGCTCGGCGTCGAGAGCACGCTTGATGTTCTCGGCCTTGCGGAAACCGTGCTGCTCGGCTGAAAACAGGAAGTATCCAACTGGCAGACCCTTTAGACGCAATTTCTCCACCATGGTCTCGGCTTGGCTTGGCGGCACTACCCGGTCCTCTTCGCCCTGGAAGAAGATCACTGGGACCGAAAGCCGCTCGGCTTGAAAGATCGGCGACCGTTCGCGATATAAATCCTCCCGCTCGGGATACGGGCCCACCAGAGAGTCCAGATAGCGCGATTCGAACTTATGCGTGTCGCGAGCCAGCGCTGCGAGATCACTTACTCCGAAGTGGCTGGCGCCTCCGCGGAAATAATCGCGGGAGGTCAGGGCGGCAAGAGTCGTGTAGCCGCCCGCGCTGCCCCCTGTGATAACGCTGCGAGATCCGTCAACCCGGCCCTGGGTGGCCACATGGCGCGCACCGTTGACGCAGTCGTCCACATCCACGATTCCCCAGTTGCCGTCCAGGCGCAGCCGGTAGGCCCGCCCGAAACCGGTACTACCGCCATAATTCACATCCAGGACGGAGATGCCGCGGCTGGTCCAATACTGGATGCGCAGGTCCAGAATACTCGAGGCCGCCGATGTGGGACCGCCGTGGCACGTCACGACTAGCGGTGGCCGGTCTCCCTCCGGCGGCTGGTAGTCCGGATTGAAGGCGGGATAAAAGAGACCAAATGCAGTGCGGTTTCCTTCGGTGGGAAACTCCACCGATTCCACTCCCGTAAAGTAGCGAGCGAGGTTGGGATCGTCCGCCAGCGCAGTCGATTTCTTCAAAACCTCAGTTTTGCCTGTAGTGAGGTTTAGATGGACGAAACTCGCCGGAATAGAAGGCGATCCAGCGCGAAACACGACTCGATCCCCTTCTGCGCGCACAGAGGAAAACTCCGAATAGGGAAGATCGATGGAAGTCAACTTGCCCAAAGCTAGGTCGATCACACCCAGCTGGCTGAGGCCCTTTGAAGCAAATGAACAAACCAGCCGTCCTGCCCCGGCGAAGGCATAGGTCGACATGCCAAAGACCCATTGAGGCTGCCCGAACTCGGCGTCCATAGGCAGCACGGCCTCAATATTTCGCGATGGCCATGCCGAACGATACAGGTTCCACCAGCCGGTCCGATCCGAGACGAAAAAGAGCGCCCTGCCGTCCGGACTCCATTCGGGTTGAAAGATCGATTCATCGGCCCCGCCCGCGATCTTGACCGGTTCGCTTGCGGGTGTTCCGGCTGCATCGAGCAGCATAACGTATAGGGTTGTTCCAACCCATGGCATTCGTGGGTGGTCCCACGCGAGGTAAGCCAGCCAGGTGCCGTCGGGTGAGATCTTCGGGGATGAGTAGAAATCGTGGCCTTCCGCCAGAACCCAGCCGCTACGCGGCTGGCGCAAGTCGATGGCGACCAACTTATTGGCCGGCTCGTGACCGGAGGCCGAATGGTCCTCACACACCCCGATCCACAGCCGGTGGCGCGCGTCGATGACCCCATCCGCATATCGAAAAGGACCTTCGGGTGTTAGTGGCTCGGGTTCGGCCGCACCGCGCTTGAGCCGGTATAGACGCTGGTCTCCGTCGTCAGCGAAGTAAAGCGCCCCGTCCGAAACCGTCCACGCACCGCCGCCATATTCATGTGCGCGCGTTCGCACATCAAAACGTGGTGGCAGCAGATCGCGGTCCGAAACCACCACACTGCGCCCCGCCTCGTGCGGTCGTCTTTCCAGCCAATATGCCTTTCCGCCGTCAAGCCGAATCTCCGAAAGGACAATCGACTGCGCCACGATCAGGTCGGAAGTGATGGGCGTTTTCCAGGATCCACAAGGGGCAATACTCACTATGGTTGTATTCTACCCGCTCCCGAATCATGCAACCAGAATGCAACACCGGGAGGGGGGCCTGAAAATTCACTCAGCAGCCCGCGAACCAAAACTTGCCCTCCCGCACGCGCCCGATCCACGCCGGCGGAAACTCCGCGAGCGCTCCGGCTGGGCACGCCCGCGAGGCGGCGTGCTGCTTGCGTAGAGTGTTCGTGCGGGGCCGGACGAGGGCGCGTTCAGCGGCGCGGAATCACGGCGGGGCTGGATGGCGCACTGTGGTTTACGGAGAACGCTAGTCACCTCGGCGCGGATATAGCGAGCATCACCACAGCAGGCGTGACCACCGTATACCCATTGGCGCCCGCAGAATGACCGTTGCCGCTAAGACGCCCGTGCCGAGTCTTGAGCCTCGATTTCCCGGCGATTGGCTCTCTGCCTCTTAAGCCGTCCAGCTTGGTGCTTTGTGGTGAGACAGGATAAATCACGCTTGTCGATCGCAGGATTTAGTGTTTCATAGGCGGCGTCGGTGCTGGGATCGCCGGAGCGGATTTTGCCGCCGTTGGTTGGACGTTTCGTTAAAACGAATACATCCAAAATACCGGTTGGTAGGGTTCCTTACAAATTTGACGGCCGGATTCACACTCTTTCTTGCACTCCGCCAATCAAACTGCCAGCCGAGCTTGATAATTGTGGATATGCCAGCGAAGCGTCATTCCCGGGCTTGGTGTTCGGCAGCACTGTACTGCCGGCCAGGTCCTTAAGTCAGCTTCAGCTTAGGCAAAGGAGAGCGAAAATGTCACCGACGAAAACACGACAGGCGGTCAGCGATAAATCCGCTGTTCGTCCGTTTCATGTAAGTGTTCCGGAAGAGGAACTTACGGAACTGCGCAGGCGCATCAACGCGACAAAGTGGCCTGAACGAGAAACGGTTAAAGATGCATCGCAAGGAGTACAGCTCGCGACGACTCAGGCGCTGGCGCGCTATTGGGCGACAGATTATGACTGGCGGAAGATCGAGGCAAAACTGAATGCCCTGCCGCAGTTCATCACCGAGATTGATGGACTGGATATTCATTTCATTCACGTCCGTTCAAAACACGAAAATGCTTTGCCGCTGATCGTTACGCACGGATGGCCCGGCTCGATTATCGAACAGATGAAGATCATCGATCCGCTGACCAATCCCACCGCACACGGCGGAAATGCATCCGATGCTTTCCACCTGGTGATCCCGTCAATTCCGGGCTACGGATACTCAGGTAAACCGACCACCACCGGGTGGGACCCCGCCCACATTGCACGTGCCTGGACCGTGCTGATGAAGCGCCTCGAACACATGAAATTCGTGGCGCAGGGTGGCGATTGGGGTGCGATCATCACCGAACAAATGGGTGTTCAGGCGCCTCCCGAACTGCTCGGCATTCACGTCAACATGCCTGGCGCGGTTCCGCCTGAAATTGACAAGGCGGCATTCACCGGTGCTCCAATGCCAGATGGTCTCTCATCTGAGGAAAAACTCGCTTTCGAGCGGCTGCAATTCG
>Ga0181538_10001590_pt1 | contig 25061 bp, 24 predicted proteins | sample PEATcosm2014_Bin_40_FD_119773 | JGI IMG/M metagenome (GOLD analysis project Ga0181538, IMG submission 119773) | Peatland microbial communities from MTU Mesocosm Facility, Houghton, MI, USA - PEATcosm2014_Bin23_30_metaG | ecosystem: Environmental > Terrestrial > Soil > Wetlands > Peat | place... | reverse complement strand
CGCCTTCGTCCGCGCCAGCGGACCCGGCGGCCAGAACGTCAACAAGGTCGCCAGCGCCGTCCGCATCACCCACAAGCCCACCGGCATCCAGGTCACCTGCTCCGTCGAACGCAGCCAGCAACAGAACAAACGCCTGGCCCTGGCCCTCCTGAAAGGCCGCCTGGAACAAATTGAACAAGCCAAGCGCGACGACGAACTGAAGGCCCTGTACGGCGAGAAAGGCTCCATCGCCTGGGGCAACCAGATTCGCAGCTACGTTCTGGATGATCGCCGCGTGAAAGACCATCGTACCAGCGTCGAGACGACAAACGTCGAAAGCGTGCTGGACCGCGGAGAGTTGGATGCGTTTATCGACGCGGAATTGCGGCGGAAAAAGAAGGCGAAAGCGGATCGAAAATAAAGGGCATGCATGCCGCGTCCACCGCCTTTATTTCGATTCGGGATTTGACTACCACTCGTAGCCCATATCCTCGGCGAGCCTATTGAGTGTGCAAAATACGAAAATGGCCGTTGCGGTGCTGATGCGCGCCGATTCATCATTCCGCTGAACGGCGACTTTGTTCAGATGGACAAACAATGGAATCAACGACGTTGTGCCGGCAGTTTCATCCACTGTCGCTTGGAGTTGTTGCAAGGTCTGGCCGGGCGCCTCTCGCAGCAAGGCATCGTAGCGCTGCATGAATTTCTCGGGATCAATCGTTCGGAAGAATTCCCGAAGTTCCATTCTTGGTTTCTCGTGCATGTGCGTCCTCGCCCAATCGGTGAATGCAGGCTTATCCAGCAACCCCGCCGCAAGCTGGAGGATGATCGGCTCGGCCTCGTCGGCCAGAGCGTCGAAGCTCCAGCCGTTGTCTGACAGAAACGCGATCATTGCGGCCGTCGCGGCTCGCTTGTTCCCGTCCACAAACGGGTGGTTCTTGGAAATGTGAAATGCATAAGCGGCTGCCATTGCCGGGATGTCTTCGTGCAGATACCGCTCCGCAAATTGCTGCGCGGGTGTGGCGATGGCGGATTCCAGTAAACCGCGATCGCGCAGACTCGGATCGCCGCCCTGGTCTTCAATCGCGATAGCATGGAGAGTCAGGACATCGTCGACCGTCAGGAATCGCGGCGACAGATTCACTTCGCCAGCCTTCGCATCAGTTGTCCGTGTTTGCCGAAGACCTCCCGGACGTGACGGTCCAGGCGCTCGGCGTCTTGTCCGGGAGTCATGCGCGAATGTAGGTACATGATGTACGCGGACAACGAGAGATTCAGCTTGGCGGCCTCCGCATCGAGCTGCCTGCGAAGTTCCGGGGTCGCCTGGAATTGAATGGTCTCGCTCACGGACATCAATACAATTATCGGCAGAAGCCGCCGGTCAGGCAAGCGGTGTGATTCCCGCCATTCCGAAACTCCATGCAATTTGAGTCCTATCGAAGCTCAATCACGCGCTGTCCGGATTCCACGGCTTCGATGATCGTTGGCAGCGCCTTATCAAACGCAGCAAGAAGGGCCGAATTGCGGCAATTCGGCAGTCTGACCCATAGCAATGAAGTTGTCGCGTTTGGTCGGATTGCGTAACGAAGGAAATCTTCATCCTTCGAGATTAGCACCATGTTCTGATCCGACACGTGTCTCCAAATTACCGTATCCGAGGCTTCGTCAAACCCGATTTCAAGGACGTGAGTGGCGCTATGGCCACGCGCCGCGAGAAAACGGCCGAGCGCCAAGGGAAGCTGATTATCCACCAGGAATTTCACGATCCTTGCAACACCACGTGATCGGTTTGCCGGGCAGCGTACGCGATGGCGGCCAAAATATCTTCATGTTCCAAGAACGGGTAGTCGCGCAGCACTTCCTCGAAAGATGCTCCGGCGCTGAGGAGAGAAAGCAAATCCGTCACGCGCATTCTCTTTCCGCGGATACACGGCCGGCCGCCACATTTGTCGGGCTCGACCGTGATTCTCTTAAGCAATTCGCCTTCTGCCGGGACGGACATCAATGCTCCAGATACCGCAATTATAGCGATCATTGTCGCCAAGTCATATCCCCTGCGGAATGTACGTCCACCTCAACGCGTAACGAAATCGATGGTGCTGACGCTGTACGCCGGCATCGTGTAGCTCAAACCGCTCGGATCCTTCAGCGATATTTGTCCAGCATTGACGGGTCTGGGGCTTGATCGGGTCAATTGGTAAACGTTGCCGATGGCGAACGGCTTGCTGTTGTCCAATTGCAGGTTGGCCGTGATTGGGCGGTCGGTTTTGTTGATCGCGACAATCACCATGCGATTGGGATCGGAAGAATCAAGGCTGGCGTAAACGGACGTGTCGGGCACGTCGTCTGTGATGGCGGAAATCGACGTGTCGCCGAACAATCCGTTCTTGCCGTCGCAATTCCGATACATTTCGAATCCGCCGGCGGTGTACGGCTCGACCGAAGCCCCGGGCCATTCATTGGCCGAATAAACCCCGATGCGGCCGAAGATGCCGAGAACGTCCGCCTCGGCGATCCCGCCGGAGACGTCCCCGCCGCCGCCGTAGTTGTATTCGCTGATGGCCAGCTTCGTGCCGGGATAGTTCTCGGCGATTTTCTTTTGCAATGTTGGGATTGCGTTCAGGGGCTTGTGCCACTTTTGCGTGATCCAACTGGTCTCGAGGTAGGTGGGGTCCCAGAGCGACCGGGGCGCTTGTAGCCGGGCGACAATAATGTCGGGATTGGACCTCTCCGTGACGACCCGCACGCCGCCGCCGGTTGCTTCCGGATAAAAATGCACGTCGAGGACGTCGAGCAGCCTCTTTCCCGCGGCCGCGCCCGCCTGGGCCAATTGCTGCAAATAAAAGACCTGAAAATCACGGCCGTTGGCGTCCGGAGCGTCCTGCAAACTGACATATCCATTCCACCCATAATTCGCCGGCCCGAAAATCAGCGCCTTCGGCTCGACGTTCTTGATGGCCGTCGCGTAGGCGATGGTTCTTTGAACCAGCTCGGCATACGTGGTTTTCGCGGGATGAACCTCGGCATGAGTCTCCGCCCATATATCCGGTTCATTGTCCAACACGAAAAAAATCGGCCGATTCGGGTCCGTTTGGCCGTAGGGATAATTCGTCGCGACCCAATTCACGAATTCATCCTGATAAACCACCGGCGCGTTGGGATCGGGCGTCAACGTGAACGGCGCCCCTTTCGCCGGCGCCTCGCGATGAAAGCGAGTCTGAAGATAATCCGGCCCGCTCTTGCGAACGTCCCCGTCCCTTTTTTCGTCGGCCGACACATAGCCGTTGATCGGAACGGTAATCAGTGCCGCGGCGTTATGCTCGTACGCATTCTTCAACATCGCGGCAATCGGCGCGCCCGGCGTGGCGCCCGGAAAAAAATCGTCGTTTTGGAATTGGTAGTCGCTACCGGCGTTGGACGCGTTGGTGATCCAGTTATACGCCGTCGTGCGGTTTCCTCCGAACCGCACAAACGTGGCATTGGCCCAAGTCGTGTTGATCGGCTGGTTCACGCCGTAAATCAGGCGCGAAATCGGCTTCACGTCTTTCTGTGCGTCGATCGTGAAGTGAACGACGCCCTGCGCCCAAGCGGGCCTACTCAGGAAAGACGATAGGATCACCAAAATGAACAGGTAACGCATACGCCGGTGTAATATACGTGAAATCGCGTTCGCGTCACGCATTGGACAGGATTGAACCGCCGCTCATTTCGCCAGTTTCGCCACCAGCCGCCACACCAGATGCGGCGAAAGCGGCCGCGGCTGCGTTTTGTTGAAATCGTCCACCAGCTTCTCGAATCGCTCCGTATACGGCAGCCGATCGCGCCTGCCGATCTGGTTTCCCAGCAGATCGCGGATGTTTTGCTCGGCATCCGCCGCCACCTCCGGCGACGGGCTGCGGGCCTCGCCCAGCTTCGGCAGCTTGCCCCCTTTCCGCAGGTTCAGCAGATGTCGCCAAACCTCCTTTCGCGTCGGCTTGGGCTGGGCATGCTGGGCCGAGTAAAGGTCGTAAAGTTTCTCAAACTGCGGCGTGTACGGAAGATCGTCGGCCGTCCGGCCGACCTCCTGGTATAACCGGACCAGAAGCTCCCGTTTTGCCGGCACCGATGCCTCCATGCCCCCAAACAGCATCGTGGGAGCGGCCGCGTCCTCGGTGGCATTGCCGCCGGCCGATTCCGTCGTCCGATCCAGGAGCAACAGCACGTTTCCAAACGGGTCTTTCACCGCCGCCCGGTATCCGCGCGTCGCCTGCCGCGGCGGCTGGACGAATTTCAACTGAAGCTGCTGACGCCGGTTGTAAAGATCGCGAACGTCGTCCACCAGGTAATAGATTTCCTCGGCCGGCTGTTCGGGATCGGCTCGAAGCACCAGTTCCGTGATGCCGTCGCCCATGAGAAGGCTGGCCGTTTGGTTATCCTGCCGGAGCAGTTTCATCCCCAGCACGTCGCGGTAATAGTGCACCGCGCCCGCCAAGGCCGGAACGCGGAGGAGGATTCGGTCGATTCTCCGAAGCATGGTAGTAAAAACCCGAAGCCCGAAATCCGAATGACGAATCAAGCCCGAATGACGAATGACCGAATGTCCCCCTTCGTCATTGGGTCATTCGGAATTGATTCGTCATTCGTCATTCGGATTTCGGGTTTCCGCGCATCGGCTCGGTTCGTCATTCGGAATTCGGACTTCGGACTTCTCCTCCTCCTCTTCCTCCTCCTCCGCCTGTTTCTGCTCGATCTGGCTGGGCTTATGGTAGCCGCCGCGGAGGACGAATATCCCGCCGGTCAGGTTCCAGAAAATCTGCGTGAGCCGGATGGACATGGTGAGCGCAAAGGCCTGGCCGACCGTGACGCCCTGGGGTTCCAGCAGCTTGATGGCGAAATATTCCATGACCCCCGCTCCCTGCGGGCTGATGGGAATCGCGCTGGCCAGGACGATTACGGGCACGGCCATCCAGTAATAGAGCGTGCTGAGGTGCAAGCCGAACGCGATGCCGCACATCTGCGCGGCCGTGATCACCACCATGTGAACGGGAAAGCTCACGATCAATGCGCCCAGCACCAACCACGGCCTCCCCGCGTAGATGTGCATCGTTTCGATCGCGTTTCCCACTTGCTTCTGCAACGGGAGTCTTTTGAGGATGAACTCCAAACCGCTCCGGCGCCGCAGAGTCGGGACGTAAAAGACGATCATCGCCAAGGCCGTCAAGGCGATGAGCCCGGCCGACGCGATGGCCACCTGCCGGCAGCGGGGGATGTGCCGCTGCATCGTGGCCATCGTGCCGCCGAGGACGATCAGGGCGAGCAGCCCGATCACTCGGTCCACCGCCACCGACATCACCGCCCGCGTTCCATGGTGCGTTTGCTTACGCACGTAGTACGCCTTGAGCAGGTCCCCGCCGGTCGAGCCCAGGGGCATGATGGTGTTGTAGAACAACCCCACCATGTTCAGGACGAAGGTGCGGCCCACGGTGAGGCGAACGTCCAGGGCCTTGAGCAATTCGTGCCACCGCAGGCTCGTGATCAAGATCGTCAGCGGGAAAATCGCCAGCGCCGCCAGGATGTACTTGGTGTTCGCCTCGCGGAGCATCCGCCGTACGCCGATCTGCACGCGCGGATGCGGCACCGTGATCTGGTAATTCGGAAAATCGGAGGCCGGCTCCCACCTGGCGACCGGCCCGTCGGCGTGGTCGGCCACCAGCAGTCGCCTGGCCTGCTTCAGGTCCGGTGAAAGGTCCACCCCGACGACGTAGATCACCTTCCCGTTTCCGAATTCGCGGAGGTTGTCGCGGTCCGGCTGGTTGATTACCTCATCGTGCAGCAACACAACCGGTTGGCCCGAGAGGATGACGTGATAGACGCCGCTGGATTCATCCGCCGCCCAATCCGTCAGGGTCAGGTCTTTCGTGGGCATATTCTGGCCGGGCAACAAGGCCCAGACGTGGTCGTGCCAGGACATCTTGCTGATGACCCACCAGATGCCGATGACGGCGATTCCCCAGCGGACGAGGAACCTTCCGAACTTTAAGGCCTGCTTCTTATTCATTCAGGTGCCGGATTCTTATTATCGGCAAGAGCTTGGCAACTGCCGCATCCGTCCTGTATTGTTTGCCCGACATGTTTGGCCGAAAAATCGTCGTAGCCGCCCTCGTTTTGTACGCCGCCGTCATGGGCTGCGCCCTCTCAATGACCGAATCCTCGACCACGGCCACGTCCGGTGGGGGGCTCGACAAGGCTGCCACCACCGAGCCGCCCGTCTCGGGATTGGTCCATATTTCCAACCAGCGGCCCTTCTGCGGCGTCGCCATGCAACTCCAACGCGTCGATTGGCTCCAGGAGTACGAGAAAACCATCGATGACATCGCCGCCGACGGCGCCGACACCGTCTCGCTCGTCGTCGATGCCCGCCAGGAAAACGGCGAAAGCACCTGCATGTACGTCGACATGCGAAAGACGATGACCGTTCAGCAATTGTCCGACATTATCGGTCATGCCAAAACCAAGGGCCTCCACGTCATCCTCATGCCCATCGTCCTGTTGGACCACCCCGCCGACGACAGCGAATGGCGCGGCACCCTCAAGCCCCGCGATTGGCACGATTGGTTCGACAACTACCGCGACATGATCGAGCACTACGCCCGCATCGCCCAGGACAACCGCGTTGACGTGCTCGTCGTCGGTTCCGAACTCGTCAGCTCCGAATCCGAAGAACATCTCGATGAATGGATTCAAACCATCCGCAATGTCCGCAACCTCTACAAAGGACAGCTTACCTATTCCTCCAACTGGGACCGCTACTGGAAAGTCCCGTTCTGGAAATACCTCGATTTCATCGGCATGAACAGCTATTGGACGCTCGGCAAGAACCGCGACGTGCCGGTCGATACGATCAACGACGAATGGCGCAAAATCCAAAAGCAGATGTTTGAAGTTCACGAGATCCACAAGCCGGTGATCCTGCTGGAGGCCGGATGGTGCAGCCTGGCCAACGCCGCCAAGGACCCGTGGGACTACACGCAGGAGCAGCTCGCCGCCGACAACGATTTGCAGAAGAAATTGTACGAGGGGTTTTTCCAAAGCTGGTGGGGCAAGCCGCAGTTGGCCGGAATGATATTGTGGGAGATGCACCCCGGCGGCGATCCCAACGGCAAAGGATATACCCCCCAGGGCAAGCCCGCCGAGGAAGTGATGCGCCAATGGTTCGCCAAGCCGCGGTGGGACATAATGGAAGGCCAATGACCGTCAATTGCATTCAGAGCCTCGCCAGCGAGGGATACTATGAGTGCACGCATCGTTCTTGATAGCGTTCCGCGTTATCGCAAGTGGATAAGTTGGTCGAGCCGCGTTTTTCTTCGTTATTTTATTTGGTTGTGGTTCGTAGGATGCGCGGCGGTACTTGTCGTATCCATTTTCCACCTCGACAGGCGATACGGAATCACCATCCGCCTCGTCCTTGCATTTACGATTTGGCCCGCTTTGATCGGCTGGCTGGCGATCAGTGGATTCAGCATTCTCTGGCATCTTGTACTCGTTGCGATTCTCGCCCTACACCAGAGAGAGCGACCAGACTTTCGCGGAGCACTTTTATTCATTACTCTTTTGGCGACCGGAATTGTATTTCTCGCTGGTGCTGTCGGTCTGCTGTACGCCTTCCTGTGGCGTGCGATTGTGAAAACCTGAGAGGGTGAACCCGGGGGGAAGCACAGGGAGGATCATTCCCATCCTCCGGACTGTGATCCAATTACCGCCGTACCTTGATGATGCGTTATGTCCAAACGTCACGCGCCATTGGTTGGCCAAGCCGCGGTCGGATATAATGGGAAACCAATGATTCTCAAAGTGATTATCGAACCCGGCGAAGATCGTGGTTTCGTTGCACATGTGCCCGCATTGAAAGGGTGTTGGTCGCAGGGCAACACGCGAGCCGAAGCACTGACTAATATTCGCGAGGCGATCGAAGCCTGGCTTGAAACCGAGCAAGACAAGTCTGAAAGCCCTACCAGTCCTGCCGATGTCGAACTGGTCACCATTTAGCGGCGGCTGACTATGCCCCAACTCCCGGTGATCAGCGGCCGAGAAGCCCGTCGAGCCTTTGAGCGCGCGGGGTGGGCATTTAACCGGCAGAAGGGTAGCCACATGATCTTGATACGCGCGGGGACACCCGTCAATCTTTCGATTCCGGATCACCGCGAATTGGATCGAGGACTGCTTCGGGGCCTCATCCGAGATTCCGGAATATCTGTGGATGAGTTTCGCGCACTGCTATGACGCTTGAAACGTCCCAATGTCTCCGGGTACCTATGCGACGTTGCAAAATCAGGGATAATACCGATATAATTCGGTATAGATGTTAACCCTTCCCGACAGCCAGGCCGAAATAAACCGCTAGGCGCGTTCCAGCGGCGGTCCCGATTCATCGGGACTTCCGCGGCCGCGCCCCTGGCCATTTGACTCTCGTTCCGTTCCATCTAAGTTAGCTCGACCATTCATTTAGGAACCTATTCATGCAAGCCATCCAAACGCGCTATCGCACGCACACCTGTGGACAACTCCGGCAATCCGACGTCGGCAAGACCGTCAAACTCGCCGGCTGGGTTCATTCCTACCGCGATCACGGCGGACTCGTTTTCATCGACCTCCGCGACCGCGAAGGCCTGACGCAGCTTGTCTTCGACGCCGACACCTGCGGCCAGACCCATCATGATGAATCGCGAAAGCTTCGCTCCGAATGGGTCGTCAGTGTCGCCGGCCTTGTCGCCGCCCGCGGCAAGGACCTGGTCAACCCCAAGCTTCCCACCGGCGAAATCGAAATCCGCGTGAAGGATTTGGAAGTGCTCAGCATCGCCCAAACGCCGCCGTTTACGCCCGATGAGTATGAAACCGTCGCCGAGGAGAAGCGGCTGGCTTATCGCTATTTGGACCTTCGCCGCTCCGAGATGCAGTTGAACCTGCGCACGCGCTACCACGTCACCCGGATCATGCGTGATTACCTCGGCGAGCTGGGGTTCTGGGAGATCGAGACCCCCTTTCTCACCAAATCCACGCCTGAGGGCGCCAGGGATTTCATCGTGCCCTCCCGGCTGATGCCGGGGAGTTTTTACGCCTTGCCGCAGTCCCCGCAGCTTTTCAAGCAGCTTTTGATGGTCAGCGGCTGCGACAAATACATGCAGATCGTCCGCTGTTTCCGCGATGAGGACCCCCGCGCCGACCGCCAGGCCGAATTCACCCAACTCGACGTGGAGATGTCCTTCATCGACCGCGAAAACATCATCACCATCATGGAAGGATTGCTGCGAAGGATTTGGAAGGAGATTCTCGGCAAGGAAATCCCCGATCCGATCCCGCACGTGCAATATGACGAAGCGATGAGCAAATACGGCTCCGACCGCCCGGATTTGCGCTTCGGGATGCCGCTGCATGACGTGACCGATCTGGGTCAGCAGACCGATTTCGGCGTCTTCAAGAACGCCGCCATGGTCAAAACCATCGCCGTCCCCGGCGGCGGGAAACTCAGCCGAAAGGAAACCGACGCCCTGGCCGAATGGGCCAAGGGCTTCGGCGCCAAGGGCCTGGCCGTCACCAAGGTGACCGCCACCGGCCTGGACACCGGCGTCGCCAAGTTCCTCGCCCCCATCGCCGCCAAACTCATCGAACGCACCGGCGCCAAAGACGGCGATCTCCTCTGCTTCGCCGCCGACAAACCGAAGATCGTCCACAAGGTCCTCGGCGAACTGCGTTTGAAAATGGCCCGCGACCTGAAACTCGCCCCTTCAACGGAATTCGCCTGGATATGGGTGGTCGATTTTCCCGCCTTCGAGTTCGACGATGCGGAAAATCGCTTTTCCAGCACGCATCATCCCTTCACCGCGCCGCTCGACGCCGATTTGTCCAAGCTCGATTCCACTGACCGCGCAGCCGTCGAATCCATCAAAAGCAAAGCCTACGACATCGTGGTCAACGGCACCGAGGTCGGCGGCGGATCGATCCGTATCCATCGCATGGACGTGCAACAAAAAGTCTTTTCCCTCCTGGGCATCGAGGCGCCGGCCCAGAAGGCCAAGTTCGGGTTCCTTCTCGATGCCCTGCATTTCGGCGCTCCGCCGCACGGCGGCATCGCCCTGGGCTTGGACCGGCTGATTATGATCCTCCGCGGCATCACCAACATCCGCGACGTGATCGCATTCCCAAAAACCCAAAGCGGCGCCGACCTCATGTGCGGCTCCCCCAGCCCCATCGACGAAAAACAACTCCGCGAGGCCAATATCCGCATCGCAATGCCGGTGAAGCCCCAAACGACGAAGGCGCCATGAAATGGATTAACCGCTTTCGCCTTCCCGGCGTAGTCTTTGAATTGCCAGAAGTTGCCAAAGCGAGTCACGATCTTTTGCTCGTCCGACGTGTTCTTTCACGCGAATCAGATCGGCCAAACCAATTACCTTTAATTGGATGTCACCTATTGGATATGTCTCAGCGTTCTTGATTACCGCGTCGTAGTCTCCCAGCGGTTCAACCCATCCCAGCAAATCCAGGCTTCCGAGCGGCGTATAGAAAGTATAATTATTACCGAGCGAGAGGGATCGTGCGTCGATAATCAATGGAAGATTCGCCGGCGCTCCTCGCAAAGTCGGTCTGATCTGTTTCAATGCTTTCGCGAGGCGTTCGAGATTATCCTGGGTGCGCCGATAGCACAAATCGACATCATAAGTTACGCGGGCACTGCCCATCAGCGCTTCGGCTTGTCCTCCGATAACGACAAACTCAACCCCGTGCCCGGCAAAAACCTCGGCAATTTGATGCAGATCACTTTTGGCCATCCCGGTGTTCTCTCTTTCGCCGTCCGCACTCTCTCAATGCGATCGCCCCCCGACGGGCCCGGTCCCCTTTCAACAATCGCTCTTCCGGCGTTAGCTTCAAATTCTCGCGAATCAGAGACAAATCAACGCCGTTCTCATCCTGTTCCCCGTACCATCGGGGATCTTTCAGCCGGCGAATATATTCTTGATCGCTTATCACGAGATTATTATAGCTCTATTCGATCCCGGTGGCGGCATGCTGTCAATCTGCGTATGATTCTCCCAATAAGACCAGCCGTGAGACAACCGTCATGATTCGCACCAAAATCGTCGCCACCATGGGTCCCGCCTGCGGCGAAGTCGACACCCTCTATTCCCTCTTCCAGGCCGGCGTTGATGTCTGCCGGCTCAATTTCTCGCATGGCGATCTGGACGGGCATCTCCAGATGCTCCGCAACATCCGCGAGGCCGCCGCCAGGTGGAGCCAACCCATCGCCGTCCTCGGCGACCTGTGCGGACCCAAAATCCGCCTCGCCCAGGTCGCGCCCCACGATGGCGCCGACGGCATGCCCATCGCCGTCGGCGATGAACTCATCATCCAGCGCGCACCCTGCCTCGGCCAGGATCGCCGCGTCAGCAGCATTTACCCCCACCTGGTGGACGACGTCCAGGTCGGCCATCGACTCCTGATCGAGGACGGGCTGCTCCGTTTCATCTGCACCGAGAAGAACTTCTCCGAGATTCGCTGCAATTGCACGATCGGCGGCGTGCTCAAAAGCTCCAAGGGCATCAATCTGCCCGACACCCGCGTCAACGTGCCGTCCCTGACCGATCGCGACTGGCAATGCGTCGATTGGGCCATCGAGAACGATCTGGATTATCTGGCTCTTTCCTTCGTGCGATCCGCCCAGGACATGCTGCTTTTGCGCGAGCACCTCCGTAACAAGGTTGCCGACATCCACCTGATCGCCAAGATCGAAAAGGCCGAAGCGCTGGATCAGATCGACGAGATTCTGGAGGCCTCGGACGGATTGATGATCGCGCGCGGCGATTTGGGAGTGGAGATGGACGTGGCCCAGGTTCCGATCATCCAGAAGGACCTCGTCCGGCGTTGCCAGACCGCCGGAAAGCCCGTGATCGTCGCCACGCAGATGCTTCAGTCGATGATCGAGCAGGCCAGCCCCACCCGCGCCGAAGTCAGCGACGTCGCCAACGCCATCTTCGACGGCACCGACGCCGTCATGCTCAGCGGTGAAACCTCCGTCGGCAAATTCCCGCTGGGCACCGTTCACACCATGGCCCACGTCGCCGAGGTCACCGAGGATTATCTCATTCATTCGACGGCGCCGCCGCCGCTGCCGGCCAAGACCGGCTCGCCGACGTTGCGGTTCTCCTCGGCGATCGCCCGCGGCGTGCGAGATATCGTCGATGACCTGAACGTCAAGCTCGTCGTCGTCTGGAGCCAAACCGGCGCCACCGCCCGCATCTTCTCCAAAGGCCGCTTTCCCGTTCCCCTGGTTGCGCTTTCCAGCGAACACGGCGTGCTGCGCAAAATGGCCCTCCATTTTGGCGTGATTCCCCACGAAATGGCGCCCCCCGAAACCATGCTCCTCCTCGTCCAAAGCGTTGATGCCCTCGTGCGCGAACGCAAGTTCGCCGCCTTCGGCGATCGAATCATCATCGTCGCCGGCGCCGCCCTCGGCACCCCCGGCACACTCAACGGAATCATCCTGCACACCATCGGCGAGCAGTGGACCGGCGAGATCGATCTCCCCCTCCCCGCCGCCGCCGAACTGCCCATCGGCGCACAATGAAAACCTCGCTCTTGTTTCCATCCCGTCCTTGTTATGTTGGCCGGCCCGAAGCAGACCTTACCGCGAAGGAGCGAAGGAGCGAAGTTGCGCGAAAAAATCAGATGTTCCTTCGCGCAACTTCGCTCCTTCGCTCCTTCGCGGTTTATCTTTTCGGAATGGCGCAGCAAGACAAATGTGCCGCGCAGACCGAGAGAATGCGCTTTCCAGGGCGCCCGTTGGCGGCAATCATGCCTTTGCTCCTTCTCGCCGATTGCGCCGGCAATTCCAACAACGGCGCCCCGGCCACCCGGCCCGCCATCATGACCGCCCCCGCGGTGCAAACCACCCCCGACTACTGGTTCAACCAACCCGCCGTCGCCTCCATCGTTTCCCAGGATTTTCCCAGCCTCTGGGACGCCTGCGCCCGAACGCTGATCTACGATCAGTTCGAGCTTGACCGGCAGGATCGGCGCCTCGGCGTCCTGACAACGTCCCCGATGATTTCCAAGCAATTTTTCGAGGTCTGGCGCAGCGACGCCGGCACCGGGCGACAGATATTGCAGGATTCGATTCAGACCATTCGCCGCACCGTCCGGTTCGACTTGGCCCGCCGGCCCGACGGATCGTACGTCGCAACTCCGAAGGTGCTGGTGGAGCAATCCTCGCATCCGGAGCGCCGGCTGACCGCGGTGCCGCAGTTCACGGGCGCGTTCGCCGCCTTCGCCGAAACCTCCTCGCGCATCACGGACCAAGGTGTTGAAGTTCCCAACCGATATTGGTACTCCCTCGGCCGCGACCAGGCGATGGAAAGACAGTTGGCCAATTCCGTCCGCGAAAAATTGGGGGGAATGTCATTGGTCATTAGTCATTAGTCATCGGTCATTTGCATAGGGCCGCACCCGCCAATGACAAATGACCAATGACAAATTCCCGGCGCCGCGATAATAATGCACCATGACCTCAACCTATTTTGCCGCCAAATTCGCCGCCGCGCTTCCCTACGACCGTTACCTTCAGACCGGCACGGACGAACAGCGCAGCCGTTGGCGGCAAGTGTACGATGCCGCCACGCTCACCGATGCGCAAAGGAAACTCCTCGCCGGCTTCGCCCGATCCATGAACGTCCTGGTCATCAGCGGAATCTGGTGCGGCGATTGCGTCCAGCAGTGTCCCCTGATCGCCCGCGCCGCCGACGCCAATCCCCAACAAATCTCCCTCCGGATTTTGGATCGGGACCAGCACCGCGATCTGATCGAGGCGTTCCGCATCAACGCCGGCGACCGAGTGCCCGTCACGCTCTTTCTGGCCGAGGATTTCGAATTCTGCGCCGCCTACGGCGACCGCACCATCAATCGCTACCGCGCCATCGCCCAGCGTCAACTCGGCCCGGCATGTCCCACCGGCATCGTCGCGCCCGATCGGGATGAATTGAATGCCACCCTCGCGGACTGGCTCATCGAAATCGAACGCGTCCAGCTCATGCTCCGTTTAAGCCCCCGTCTTCGCCAAAAACACGGCGACTGACGTGTAGCCGGCGAGCTTGCTCGCCGTATTTCCACGCGCCGCACGTCCGATAACCTTGACCGCCTTGTCGATTCCCACTTTCCGGTGCTGACTGCCGGGCCGACAGACGTTATCCTTACCGCCGGGGCGTTGAGTCCCGATTGATGTCTGAGGCTGTGACGATCATTCTGGCCGGTGGCGGCACCGGCGGCCATCTCTATCCCGGCATTGCCGTCGCGGAAGAGTTGCAAGCCGTTCCGTGCGCGGCGCGATGCGTGTTTCTATGCACCACGCGCGAAATCGACCGCGTTATCCTCCAGCCGTCGGGCTTCGAATTCATTCCTCAAGCCATCGTCCCTCCCCGCGGCGCGGACATTCTCAAATTCTTCTTCACCTATCGGGATACCCGCAAGCTGGTCAACCGCGTCTTGCGCCAGCGCAGACCCGCCGCCGTCGTCGGCCTCGGTGGCTACGCCGCCGGCGTTGCCGTCAAGTTCGCCGCACGCAGAAATATCCCCACCGTCATCCTCAATCCCGACGTTATCCCCGGAAAGGCCAATCAATATCTGATGCGCCATAGCCGCGTCATCTGTTGCCAGTTCGAACAGTCCAGGCAATTCATTTCGTCCCAGCATCGTGGCAAGGTCAGGATCACCGGCTGTCCCATTCGCAGGAACGTCCGAAAATTCCCCCCGCACGATGACGCGGCCAACCGGCTCGAGATCGACCCGCGCCTCCACACCCTCGTCGTCACCGGCGCCAGCCAGGGCGCCGTCACCGTCAACCAAGCCATGCTCGCTCTTGCTGGAACGATTACCCTTAACGGTTGGCAAATCCTCCATCTCGCCGGACGCGAACATGGCGAGGAGGTTCGCCGCGGATATCGCGAGAAGAACATCACCGCCCGAGTGATCGACTTCACCCCCGAAATGGCCGACGTCTGGGCCGTCGCCGACCTGGCCGTCAGCCGGTCCGGCGCCAGCAGTTGCGCCGAGCTGACCGCCTGCGGCGTCCCCTCGATCCTGATGCCCTATCCCTTCCACAAGGACCTGCATCAGCGCGCCAACGCCAAAGTGCTGGCCGACGCCGGCGCGGCGGTGCTGATGGATGACGAGAAGGACGCCCGGAAGAACGCCGACAAATTGCGGCCGATGCTGGAATCGCTGCTCTATGACGTTCCGCGCCGCCAGAAGATGTCCGAGGCCGCCAAGCGTCTCGGCCGCCCCGATGCCGCCGCCGCCGTCGCCAACGCCGTCCGCGAACTCGTCAAGTAGAGACACGTCCTCCTTCCCTCCCGGGCATCTGTCTCCTTTCGCAATCCAAAGCCCAGGGAGCTTGCTCCCCGGGCAATCCGAAACGTTTCAACATTCAAATCGACCCGCTACGCCCCGCGCCCGGCCCCACTTCCCTAATTCTTGACGCGATGCTCCTGTTGCCTAACAATCCCGCATTATGCCGCATCACCGAACGATCGTTCACCCGGCGCTTCAGCCGTTGAAGGAAAAATTCGCCGACGTGAATTTCCTCGTCGGCGAGCTGCGCGACATGATCACCGTCGTCGTCCCGCGCCAGCACGTCGTTCCCGTCTGCACCTTCCTCCGCGACGAGCCCAGCCTCCGCTACGACATGCTGGCCGAACTCAACGGCGTGGATTATCTCAATTACCCCGGCGCCGAGCATCGCTTCGCGGTCAATTACGGCCTGACCAGTGTCCCGCACAACAATCGCCTCTGGCTCAAGGTGTTTTTCGATCCTACGCTCCCGACGGTTCCCAAAACCGCGCCGCGCGATGAGGACCTTCTGGAAAAGGGCGATCCCGGTTTGAAGGTCGCCAGCGTCGCCGGCGTCTGGCCCGGCGCCGAATGGATGGAACGCGAAGTCTACGACATGTTCGGCATCATCTTCGTCGGACATCCCGACCTTCGCCGAATCCTCACCTGGAACGGTTTCGGAAGTTATCCGCTGCGGAAGGATTACCCGCTGCGCGGCGTGGGCGAGCGCGAAGATTACAAGATCGTGACCCGCGAAGGGGCGTGAGTTGTCCAATCCCACCCCGATGCTCGATCCCACGCCGATGCTCGATCCCACTCAGCGGTTCTCCGATCGGGTTGAATATTACGTTCGCTCCAGGCCCCGGTATCCGCGGGAGATTTTGGATTTCTGCCGGAGCGAGCTGTGCTTGGCGCCGGTGGATCAAGTTGCCGACATCGGCTCGGGCACGGGGTTCCTCAGCGAACTTTTCCTGCAAAACGGCAATCCGGTCTTCGCCGTCGAGCCGAACGATGCCATGCGTCTGGCGGCCGAGAAAAGTCTGAGCCGTATTCCCACCTTTCACAGCGTCAAAGGCACGGCCGAGCAAACCGGTTTGCCGGCCGGCGCCTTCGGGTTTGTGGTTGCCGGCCAGGCGTTTCACTGGTTCGATCGCGACCGGGCAAGACTGGAATTCCAACGCCTTCTTCGGCCCGACGGCTGGGTTTTGCTGGTCTGGAACGATCGGGAAAGAGATCCTGCGGCGGACTCGTTTTCCGCGGCGTATGACGCCATGGTCAGCCAATTCCAGATCGACTGGCACAAAGTACGCCATGAAAGCATCACCGCCCAGGACTCGCGGGTTCTGGCCGATTTCTTTGCTCCCGGCGGCTATCAACACAAGACATTTGCCAACCCCCAATCCCTCGATCTCGATGGTGTGCTCGCGCGGGCGCTGTCGTCGTCCTATCTCCCGCTTCCCGGCCAGCCGGGATGCGATCGAATGCTCGATCGCCTCCGCGAAATTTACCGGCGCCACGCCAAAGACGGCTGCGTCGTGCAACAATACAATACGAAAGTGTATTATGGCCGCCTGAGTTGAGGCGTTCCCGATCCCCATGTTTGAACCACTGACCCAACGTCGCTATCTGATTTCCTTCAAGGCCTCGCGTCTGGCGCAGCAATTGGCGGACGTGCTGGTGATCGGCGGGGGGGTTGCGGGGTTGCGCGCCGCCATCGCCGCCGCCCACGAAGGCGCCGACGTTCTGCTCCTCACCAAGGATACCCTCCATCAATCCAACACCTGGTACGCCCAGGGCGGCATCGCCACCGTTCTTCAGCCCGCCGACACCATCGAATCCCACGTTCAGGATACGCTGGCGTGCGGCGCGGGATTGTGCCAGGAAAAAGCCGTCCACATCGTCGTCGAAGAAGGGCCTCAGCGCGTGCTGGAACTGCTTTCCTGGGGCGCGAATTTCGACAAACAGGCGGGCAATCCCGCCCAGCTTTCTTTTGGCTTGGAAGGCGGCCACAGCATCGCCCGCATCATTCACGCCTACGGCGACGCCACCGGCAAAGAACTGGCGCAAACCCTCATCAATGCCGTCAAGAGCCGCGAAACCATCCGCGTTTCGGAAATGTCCTTTGTCATCGATCTGCTCACCGAACAGGGGCAATGCCTGGGCGCCCTGGCCATGATCAAGGGCGAGATCAACCTGATCTGGGCGAAGCGCACGATCATCGCCAGCGGCGGGGCGGGTCAGCTTTTCCGCGAATCCACCAACCCGAAGATCGCCACCGCCGATGGACACGCCATGTCCTATCGCGCCGGCGCGGCGCTTCAGGACATGGAGATGGTCCAGTTTCATCCCACCACCCTCTACGTCGCCGGCGCCAGCCGCGCCCTCATCACCGAGGCCGTCCGCGGCGAAGGCGCCCATCTGGTGGATCGCAACGGATACCGCTTCATGAAGGACTATGACCCGGCGGCGGAACTAGCCGCCCGCGACGTCGTCAGCCGGGCCATCGTTCAGCAAATCCGCAAAACCAATTTCACCCACGTCTATCTGGACGTTCGCCATCTCCCGCCCGAACCGTTCAAGGAGCGATTCCCGCAACTGGCGCAGTTGCTCGAGCAATTCGACATCAAACCCGCCCGCGATCTGATCCCCATCCACCCCGCGACCCACTACATGATCGGCGGCGTGGATTGCGACGAGCACGGCAAGACCACCCTGCCCGGCCTCTACGCCGTCGGCGAAGCCGGTTGCAGCGGCCTGCACGGCGCCAACCGCCTGGCGAGCAATTCACTGGTCGAGGGCCTGGTGTTCGGCGCCCGCGCGGGAACTGATTCCGCGAATTGGGCCATGTCCCACGAGGTCAAGTTCCCCCATCACCTGGAGCATCGAATCGCCCGCTCCACCAGAACGGAATTGGATTTGACCGACGTCAAAAGCTCGCTCCGCAGCATCATGTGGCGAAACTGCGCCATCGAGCGCACCGGCGACCGTTTGTCCGAGACGCGCGAAATCATCGCTTTCTGGAGCCGCTACGTGATGGACAAAACCTTCACTCCCTCCGACATGGGCGAGGACGCAATCCCCGGCTGGGAGTTGCAGAACATGCTGACGGTTTGTTTTTTGATCGCCACCGCCGCCTACACGCGCACCGAGAGCCGCGGAGCGCACTATCGCCTGGACTATCCCGACCGCGACGACGAGCACTGGCGGCTGCACCTATTGTGGAAACGGCCGATGGAAACGCCGATTCCCAAACCCGTCGATTAACCCTCGCAAAGATCAAGGAGTTGATCGATCGAGGCGATAGTTTCCGGGCATGGCACAGTTTCCGGCGCTTGCCCTCCGCGACAATTGAGCCAGATTGATCGAATGCCCACCTTGCGTGAACCGGCTACATCCACAACGGGATTATCGCCGACAAAAATCGCCTCCGATGCAAGCACGCCGAGCTTTTCCAAGCCCATTTGGAAAATCCGCGGGTCTGGCTTGCTGATTCCGACTTCCTGCGAAATGAGCACTACGGAAAACAGCGGTCGAATCCCCATCGCATCAAGCTTCGTGTTCTGCGAAGCCGTAAACCCGTTGGAGATCACGCCCAGTTTCAAGCCTTTCTGATGCAGCGTTTGCAGCGTCGAGGTGACGCCGTTCCGCTCGACGTTGCACCGCGGAAAATTGTCGCGCCAGAAGTCCACGAGCCGTTCCGCACCCGGGGCTTGCCGCCAACGTAGGGAAGACTGTAAATGAGCTCCCAGTTCTTCCCGCGCCGCATATCCGCCCCTGTCGCCCCCATGAATCACACGGATCACTTCATGGAGTTCACAACCCCCCAAATCCACCCCAAAGCGATCAAGAAACCTGCCCGCCAACCGCTCGATGGATCGCGATCGGTCCGTCAGGGTATCGTCCAGATCGAATAGAACTGCGCGAAGGGTTGCCATTGAGAAAATGAGGATAGCAGTGCCATGAACACCCGTCACTTGCCTGCACGGGCGATTTCGGGCATATCATGTTTATGCGCAAATCCCGTGACCGCCAATTTACGGTGCTTATTGAGCGCGACGGCGCCGGTTGGTACGTGGCGAGCGTTCCGGAGTTTCCAGGCTGCCACACGCAGGCGCGTTCGCTCGACAAGCTGATGGTGCGCATTCGCGAGGCCATTGCGTTGTGCTTGGAGGTGGAACGAGGCGAGCCCTCGTCCTCCGAGTTCATCGGCGTCCAACGCATTGCCGTTTAATCATGTCCCGGTTGCCCCGATTGCGAGATTGCGACTCGCCTGATTCGTCGCGCTCATTGCCGAGCTTGTGTCCTCCTTCTAGAATCCCCCCACACACATGCCGATCCCCATCGATCAACAGATTCAACTCCTCTCCCGCCGTTGCGAGCGAATCCTGAGCGAAGAGGATTTGCGGCGCAAATTGCAAAGCAGCGCCCAGACCGGCAAGCCGCTGCGGATCAAGTTCGGCATGGATCCCACCGCTCCCGACGTCACGCTCGGACATGCGGTTCCGCTCACCGTCATCCGGCAATTCCAGGAATTTGGACACAAGGCCGTGCTGATCATCGGCGATTACACCGCCCGCGTCGGCGATCCCTCCGGTAGAAACGCCACCCGCCCAATCCTCAGCGGCGAGCAGATCGACGCCAACGCCAAAACTTATCTCTCCCAGGTCGGCAAAATCCTTCTGACCGATCCGGGCCATCTTGAAGTCCGCTGGAACGGCCAGTGGCTCGGGGCGATGAACCTGATCGACCTGATCAAGCTCGCCAGCAGAAAGTCCGTCGCCCAAATGCTCGACCGCGACACCTTCAAGCAGCGCTTCCAGGCCGGCGGCGACATCCGCATTCACGAATTCCTCTATCCGCTCCTGCAAGGCTGGGATAGCGTCGTCATCGACGCCGACGTCGAGATGGGCGGCAGCGATCAGCTCTTCAATAACCTGGTCGGACGCGAATTCCAGAAAGAGGAAGGCAAGGACCCGCAGGTGGTCATGGTCACGCCGCTGCTCGTCGGCACCGACGGGCAGATGAAAATGTCCAAGAGCAAGGGGAATTACGTCGGCGTGACCGATCCCCCCTCCGGGCCGGATGGAATGTTCGGAAAGATCATGAAGCTGCCCGACCATCTCCTGGAGAACTATTACACGCTTTTGACGGACGTTTCCCCGGAACAATTCAAGTCCGCGATAGTCGCCGATCCGCGCAACGCCAAGGCGGCGCTGGCCAAGTTGATCATCGCCTGGCTGTACGATTCCGCCGCCGCCGACGCCGCCGAGGCCCAGTTCATCAAGACGACCCACGGCGGCGTGCCGGACCAAATGCCGGAGATGGCTCCGCTGGGAGAGAAGGTCGTGCTGTTGGCCGAAATATTGGTCGTCGCCGGATTCGTCGCTTCCAAAAGTGAGGCGTATCGCAAAATCGCTGAGGGGGCCGTAAAAATCGACGGAGAGAAAATAACAAATCGGCAGGTTGCCATAACCTATGCAACGTTACCCAATGCCGATCCGTCGGGCAATATTCATCCAATTCACCTGCTAAGTCTAACTGATCCGGCTGTTATTCAGTTGGGAAATCGAAAATTCGTCCGCATTAAGCGATAATCCCGTAATTGGTGGAGGCAGTTCATGCGGTAGCCGGGGCAATATGATATATTGTTCCATCAAATGACCACGTTGCGTGCGCAATTCGATGGAAAGGCGCTTGTCCCGGTTGAACCGGTTGATTTGCAAGCGGGGCAACTGTACGAAGTCGATGTTCGAGAAGCCGACTTGCCCACGTCGCCCTCCCCCCCGCAAGCTCTCCTGCATTTGCTCCAATCTCTTCCCAAGCTTCCGCCCGATGGCATCGATCAAATGGAAGCGGGGATCAAGCGGGGAGAATTGCCGATTCGTTACGAAGACCCATTCGGCAATGGCAGTGAGGGCTAGCTGGTGCTCTTCCATTTGGATACGAATGCCGTAAGTGATTTGATCCGCCAGGATGCAAGGGTGCTGGCGCGACTGGCCGCCATAAATGCCGCTGATGAGCTTCGAACCTGTGTTGTCGTTCGCGGCGAGATTCTTTTCGGCATCGATCGTCTTGCTCCGGGAAAGAACCAAAATGAACTTCGCGAACGCGCAAGTTCCATTTTTGCCCACGTAGCCTGCCAAGCCATTCGGCCTTCCGCTGACGCAAGCTATTCCCGGATCAAATGCGCCTTGGAAAAAATGGGGTCCGTGCTGGGAGAAAACGATCTATGGATCGCCGCTTGCGCTCTGGATTTTGGAGCTATTCTCGTCACGCGCGATCGAGCCTTCCAGCAGATATCGGGCCTGGCAGTTGAGGACTGGACGCATTGATCCCCCTTGTTCTGATCCCTTGCGCCCCTTAGGATTCGCAAACTGTTTCAGGAGACCCAACAATGCCTCGGCAATGGCGTGTCGCGATCATCGGAACGGGAATCGTCGGCACCATGCACCTGCGGGCCATGGGGCAGTTGCCCAACTGTCAGATCGTCGCGATCTGCGATCTGGTCCCCGACAAGGGCCGCCAAGCCCTCGAGCGGACCAAGATCTCGGTCCCGCTCTATACCGATCTGAAGGAAATGCTCCGCAAGGAAAAGTTGGATTCCGCTCACGTCTGCACGCCCAGCGGCGATCACCAGACCCCCGCCATCACGGCCATGGAGCGGGGGCTGAACGTCTTGGTCGAAAAGCCCATGGAAATCCTGCCCGATCGCGTTGACGAGATGATCGCGGCGTCGAAAAAATTCGGCGTCCGGCTCGCCGGCATTTTCCAGAACCGTTGGGACGACGCCAACGCCGTTTTGCACGATGCCGTCAAGCAGGGTCGATTTGGAAAAATCGGCTGGGCCGGCTCGATCACGCCCTGGTATCGAACCGACCAATATTACGCCGACGGCGGCTGGCGCGGGACCTGGAAGCTCGACGGCGGTGGGGCGGTCATGAACCAGGGCGTTCACCAGGTCGATCTCATTCAGTGGATCGTCGGTCCCGTCAAAACCGTCAGCGCCTTCGCCTCCAGCCGAATCCATCCCAAAATCGAGGTCGAAGATACCCTCACCTGCGCCTTGCAATTCGAAAACGGCGTCTTCGGAACGTTTGTCAGCACCACCGCGATGTGGCCCGGCGGGCAGGTGCGCATCGAAATCGGCGGTGAGTTCGGCTCGGCCGTCAGCGAAAATGGGCTCAAACGCTTCGAGTTCAAAAACCCGCTTCCCTCGGACCAGCAACTGCTCGAACGCTATGGGCCCAACCGCGACAAAACCAGCGGCGGCGGCAAGGCGGCGACCGATATCGCCCTCGACCTCCATACCAAGAACATACAGGCCGTTTATCAGGCGTGGGATCGCGGCCAGGACGCCGAAACCTCCGGCCCCGAAGCCCGAAAGGCCGTCGCCATCATTCGGGCTATGTACGAATCCGCCCGAAATAACGGCACTCCGGTCGATGTCAAATAGATCGCCCGTGCGATGGGCGCGGAAGGCGAAGCCTCCGTGGCGGAAGGCGAAGCCTCCGCGGCGGAAGGCGAAGCCTCCGCTATTGCCAATGAAATCGCCGTTTCGCGGAACCCAAAATCCATGCCCACCATGCCCGTCATCGCCATCGTCGGCCGGCCCAACGTCGGAAAGAGCAGCCTGCTCAACGCCCTCGCCGGCAGACGCATCAGCATCGTCCAGGACTTGCCCGGCGTCACGCGCGACCGCGTGTCGTATCCGCTTGACGTCGATGGCCGATTTGTCGAACTCGTGGACACCGGAGGATATGGGTTCGTTGACCCCAACCAATTGACCGAACACATCCAGCACCAGATCGAACTGGCGATGGCGCAGGCGAATTTGGTCCTGCTGCTGGTGGACTGCCAGGCCGGTCTGACCGGCGGGGATGAGCAGATCGCCGCCCTGCTCCGCCGCCGGGGGATCAAGACCCTGCTCGTTGCCAACAAGGCCGACGGCCCCAAGGCCGACGCGGCCCTCGGCGACTTCGCCCGCCTGGGGTTTGGCACGCCCATCGGCGTCTCCGCGCTCAACGTCCGCAATCTCGACCAGCTTCTGGCCGCCATCCGCCAAAACGTCGATCTTTCCCACGCTCCCACCGAGTTGCCCGCTCCGCAGATGATGCTGGCGATCGTCGGCAAGCGAAACGCCGGCAAGAGCACCCTGGTCAACTCCATCGCCCAGCTCTACGAGGGCGATCCGCAGCGCGTCATCGTTTCCGAAATCCCCGGCACCACGCGCGACAGCATCGACGTGCGCTTCGAGAAGGAAGGCAAAACCCTCATCGTCATCGATACCGCCGGCGTGCGAAAAAAACGCCGCATGGCCACCAACGACATCGAGTTCTACAGCTTCCACCGCGCCCAGCGCTCCATTCGCCGCGCCGATGTCGTCGTCATGCTCATCGACGGCCCCGAGCCCGTCAGCGACCCGGACAAGAAACTCTCGCAATACCTCGCCGAGCAGTTCAAGCCCGTCCTCCTCGTCATCAACAAGTGGGACCTCACGCTCCAGAAGCTTCGCGAAAACCGCAAGGACATCGCCGACGGCTCCGTCGACGAGTCCCAAATCATGCAGGAATTCCGCGAGTATCTCGATCAGGAACTCAAGCAGATCGACTACGCCCCGATCGCGTTCATCACCGCCAAGGATGGAAGGAACATCCAAATTGTCATCGATGCCGCCCAGCATTTATTCAAGCAGGCCAACACCCGCCTCACGACCGGGCAACTCAACCGGGTCGTCCGCCAGATTTTGCAGGAAAAGCACCCCAGCACGCCCAGCGGCCGCAAGGCGCGGATCTATTACGCCACCCAATCCGCCGTCGCCCCGCCCACCATCGTCCTGTTTGTCAACAATCCGAAGTTTCTCGACGAAGCCTATCAGCGCTTCATGATCAATCGCTTCCGCGAACTGCTTCCCTATCCGGAAGTTCCCATCCGCCTGGTCATCCGCGGCCGGCAATCCCGCAAGCCCGCCCCATCCCTGGACGAGGCCAGCGACGACCAGATCGAAAAACTCTCCTGATGATTGAGCGGCTTGTCTTGTGGGGCCTTCCCGAAAAGATTACCGCCAAGGAGCGAAGCAGCGAAGTTGCGCGAAGAATTATCAATCTGACTTCGCGCAACTTCGCTGCTTCGCTCCTTCGCGGTAAGCGCCTTGGACCAGAATTGCCCGGGCCTTGAAATTGCGACGCAGGAAATGGGCATACCCGTCTGGTGATCGCCGCAGCTTCGCCCACATTGATTCCTGCAGCCTTGCCATGTCGCGCATCCGCTGCTGGGGCGTTTTTCGCCGCCAAAGCTCCCGCCTCCACCGGTCGCGCAACGCCAATTGCTCGTTCACGTCTTCCATGGCGCCGTGATTCTACCCCAACGCCGGCCCGTATCGAGGCCCCTATTCAGCGGATATCCTCCCCTGGACGCCTCAATCGGATTGCCGATTGCCAATTGCCGATTGCCAATTGACTTGCGGCAAATTCACAATCGGCAATTCATTTCCCCAGCCCTCGTCACATTTGCTGGCAGCTCGAAAAAAACTGGACATTGCGCCAAAAGGCCGATACAGTATTAGCCAAGGTAAGCAAGACTGAAAGATTTGAATTCCGTGACAGTTCATTTCTGCCCGCAATTTCTTCTCCTTCATCTCCTACCGTTTGGGCCAAAAGGTTGGCCTCTTTTCATCGGACCCGGAAAGTAAAATACGGGTTCATCGCCCAACTCCAGAGGAGAACAAAAATGGG
>Ga0181538_10001587_pt1 | contig 25081 bp, 28 predicted proteins | sample PEATcosm2014_Bin_40_FD_119773 | JGI IMG/M metagenome (GOLD analysis project Ga0181538, IMG submission 119773) | Peatland microbial communities from MTU Mesocosm Facility, Houghton, MI, USA - PEATcosm2014_Bin23_30_metaG | ecosystem: Environmental > Terrestrial > Soil > Wetlands > Peat | place... | reverse complement strand
CATGGTGGAAGTGATCGCCCCCTCCGTCGCACCAGCAAAGTAAGCGCCGTAAGGCCCGACAAACAGCCAGGCAGCCCCTCCATCGCTGAGGGCCGGGCCGGGGGCGCTGGGCCAGGACGGCGCGGTGGAGCCGGAAGTCCCGGCCGCCAGGCAAAGTTCTGTATTGTTGTTCGCGTCTTTGATCATCTGGCTGAGCGCGTAAGCAGTCGTTGCGGCCCAGGACCCGAGTCCGGTCGCCTGCGTGGGCGAACCGTCCGCCCCGATAACCATCCGGTTTCCGTGGGCAGGTTCAGGCACATACAGCCACAACCGGCCCGGGCCTTGATGAATTGCTGTCGGCGATAAACTTGGAGCCATGTTCTCTCCTCAATCGGGTGATCGGGTGATCGTGCGAACACTTTGTGATTGGCGATTGGCGATTGGTGCGTGAAACTCCCAATTACGAATCAGAAATCACAAATCACAAATAATTCACCCGATCATCCGTTCACCCGATTCATTAGTTTTCCTCGATCTCCGCCAGGATCGACATCGTTGCTGCCATAACAAACCCGCTTTGGGCTGCGCGGCGAATTTCCTCAAAGGTATGGCGCTCGGCAAAAAGCCTGGTGAGTTTTCCGCTTGCCAATCCTGGCGAAAGTGCGCCTTGCGGAAATGGCGGAAAAGGCAAGGGAAGATTCGTGAGCAGAAAATCGCCCGGTGTCAATTCCCAAAGCGAATCGAGAATTGCACGGACAGCGCGCACGTAATCCTGGATTAGTTCGGCCAAGGCATTGCGGTCCTGATGCGCCACTGTGACGACGCAGGTGAGCCCGATGGTCTGGTGCAGGGTAAAGTTTGCCTGTTCTTCGACGGCCAGCGTATCGGGAGTCAACAAAAGTGCTGGGAACTGCTGCACGGGAAGCGACGCCAGATCGTACTCGGCGAAGGGCACGTAACTCCCAGGTACGCCCGAGACAAAATCCAGCGCCGCCTGAATGTCGCGATTAATCACCGCCAGGAGTTGCCTTACCACCTGCTTCGATAAGCCCGCGTTGTAGTAGGAGGTCCACATCAAAACACTTGATCCTTGCTGAAGGATTTATTCTCACCGCGTTCCGGGGCGGTGGAGCGGTCTGTCTCGCCGCCCGCCGTACCGCCCAGGGTGGGCTCGATCTCAACGGTCCTGGCAAGCTGGCTAAAGAACTTGTCGTAGAGACCTTGCTTGATTTCTGCAATTTGTATCTCGTACGACTTCCGCCGCTGAGTGGCCTCGGACTCTTCGCCCGCTTGCAGCGAGACATTTCCTTGCAGCGCGTCGGCGACGTCCGCAATGGCCCCGTCGCGGTTAAGCGCCCGAAGGAAGTTCGCCTGGTCGGTCGTCAGCGCCATCGCGTCGGGATCGATGCCCCGCGCGTAAAGCGCGGAGCGGATGCGCGCCTTGCGGTCGTCGATCCAGTCCTGGATCTGGGTGTCCTGAATCGAATTGGCAGCATTCCGCACGAAACGTGGAAACGCTGTACAAACGTCATCAACGGTGCAGTAGCTCATAAGAGGATTCTGGATTCAGGATCCAGGTGTCAGGACCAGGTCGCGCCACAATCTGATCGATGCGGCTTGCCCCTAAATCCCGATCCTGAATCCTGAATCCTTCCTTTCAGTATTCAACATAGATGTTGCACGTCGTTCCCGTGCCCGACCCGACGCCAACGTAGATGTTGGTGCTGTCGGCGGCCTGATACTCGTAAAAATTGTTGTTCGAGCTCGGCTCGATCGAGACGGTGAGTGGCGTGACGGCGTTCCCCTTGCCATCGTTCAGGCCGTGGGGCACGCTATTGTTTGCGCCGGCCGTAAGTCCGATTACGGTGAGTTTGGCGTTCTTAACGAAGGGACCGGCCAAACTTTCTTCGATGAACTGCTCTGTCAGTGAAACGCTGACTGCCATAGAACCTCCGGTAGCGCGGAACTCCGCTTGGGATCTCCGCGGGTCTTTGAACTTGTGTAGGGGATACGCTGACGGCCCCTACATTCGGATTGCCTGACTGCCTGCTACTTCGTTTTGCCCGGCGTGGTCGTGGGAGTTGCCGGAAGCCCTTTCGCGCCGACTACCGGTGCGGGTGCTTCAACTGCACTGATCGCCTCCCGCGCCGCATATTTGAATTTCACGAAGATCTTCGCCAGTTCTTCGTCCAGCTCCACTACACCGCGTTCAAATCGCTTGCCATCGTGCTCGATGGGATTCAGAATTTCGATTTTCATGTTTCCTCTGGTAGCGCGGACCGCCGGTTTTGCGGTCCGCGGTTTTTCGAAGGGTTTGGGACAAGCCGCAGACTGCAAAACCGGCAGTCTGCGCTAACCCTGGCTACTGGGCCGCTTTAAACGCAGTTCAGCCACAGGTACGCCGCCGCGGACGCCACGAGCTGTTGGGCGTAGTACTTCTTCACACGCAGGAAATCCGACTCCAGCGAAGCTTCGCGCCATCTCAGAACTCCGCTGCGCTTCGCCCAGAAGAAGGTATAGCCCAGGCTGGGCACACGAAGGCCGGGGCGGGGCGGGCGGTAAAACAGCAGGGCATTATTGGCCATTAGGTAGCCCAAGTTGTCCGCTTCGCCTTCATTCGAGGTCTGGTAGATTGCGGCTGAGACCAGCACTTTGTCGACTTTGAAGACCCGCGCCAGATCCTGCTCGTCGAGCTGGTTTCTGGCGCCGTTGGCGGTATACTTTACGCGATCCAGAATGCGGGGATGATTGGCGAGCGTATCGACCACCGACTGGGCGAGCAAGAGATAGTTGGGGAAATCTCCGATCTGCTGCTGCACTGTGCGGCGCGCCGCCAGAACGACGCTGACCGGGTCTGAATTGACGTAATCCGACCACTTCGAAGTTCCGGAAAGGGTGAGGTTCTGGGTTATGTTGGCGGGCGTTAGGATGTTGTTGAAGAGATTGATTTCTTCGTTGAGCGCGATGATGTTGGTGAGCTTCTCGGTCTTTTCGATTTCGATCTGTGCGCTCGGGTCCGCCTGTTCGCGCTCGTCGTCAGTGATGGAGTCCTCGAGGGCGTGTCCATCGGCCATGTAGAATCCACGCGCGTCCAGATCGACTTCGATCTGCTGCGCCCGCTGGCCGGCCGCGTAAGCATCCTTATACGCGCGAAAGTGCTGCTTGGAAAACTTGAAGAACACGTCATTCTTTTTCAGGACGGGCACGACTGGCAGCACTTCCTCCGCAACAAAAGCCTGGTTGCGATAGGCGATGCTGATCTGGGTTAGCGCCGCGTCAACATGAATCTGGTTGAGACTGGGCATTGTTTTATCCTCCGAATCGGCGGGCAGGTGGTGAGATGGGCAGGTGGGCAGATGGTGAACCGATTCACAATCTGCCGACCTGCCGATCTGCCGATCTGCCCGTTTCTCGCTCGGAGTTATCCAGGGCACCACTGCGAGCGGATGATCCGGGCGAACGCCCTGGCGGACGCCCGAGAAGGTGTCAGGCGCCAGGTTTCAGGTGCCAGAGCACCCGCGACGAGCTCGTGGGGATGCCGCCGACGGGGCCCCGACCCCTGAAACCTGACACCCGACACCTTGGTTACATTTTGTAAGTAAAGGGCATCACCAGCACGCGGATCACGTCGCCGGGGTTGACGGCGGCGTCGATGGCGATGCCGACCACGTTGATGTATGTGCCGACGGCTTCGCTGACCGCTTTCACCTGGCCCTGCACGTTGGCGATGTTCACATTAGCGCCGCGCGAAATCGCTCCGGACGCCACCACCCGCGAGATCCCGAAGATGCGGGTGCGGATGTTGCGCCCCAGTCCGCTCGCCGGTACGGAATTGGTGGGCCAGGCGGCGCCGCTGGTAAGCGTGTACAGGCCGCCGGAATAGTCGGCCATGGCGTCCGGCAAAATGGATTCCTGCGCCACGCCCAGGAACGGCGCGTTGGCCCCGCTCGGCACGTTGCACCCGTCGGCAGACACCGTGGAATCCGCTGCCAGGCAGGTGAACTTGCCGACTTGGATGTTGTAATTCAGATGGTAGCTTTGGTCGATCGCAGTGATGTCACTCATTCGTTTTTCCTCCGTAGCGCCGACCTTTAGGCCGGCATCCTGATTGTTGCTGACCCTTCGCTCCGCTCGGGGCAGGCTCTGAAGGTCAGCGCTACATGTTCGGCTCTGGTGGCCGGGAGATCGGCGGCTGATAGCCGAGAGTTGGCTGCCCGATCTCCCGATCCGCAGTTAGGGCGTCGGCACCGGGGCCGACGTGGTTCCCGTGGGGTTCACCACTGGCCTACCGGTTGCCATGTTGGAGAGCACTGCGCTGATGGCAGCGGTCACGGCCTGGGTGATTTTGGCCAAGTCGTCATCGCCAATCACGGTGGTGGTGGCCTGTTCCTGCCACTGGTCGGCTGCGGCCAGTTCAGCGTGGCGAAGACCTTGTTGTGCGACAGCGTGAGCTACCCCGACCGCGTTGAGCAGCGCGATATTAGCGGCGTTTTGCGCGTCGGTCAGAATCTTGGTCTGCGACGCCAAGGCCGTGTCAAACATCAACTTCACGTTCGCCGGCCAAGCCCCTCCGAGGCACGTCTCGGGCGGCGAATACGGTGTATTTACGGTTCCATCGGACATGATTTTTTCTCCTTCTCCTCCCTGTACCGTCTGGTACAGGGCTCCGCCCCGGACCGGACGGTCCGGGGCTCCGCGCGTAAGAGGCGCGGATCCCTGATTTGATCCGGTGATCGGGTGATCGCGAGACCGGGTGAACCATTTGCGATTTGCGATTTCCGATTTGCGATATCGTTCTTCGATCCGCAATCGCCAATCAGAACGCGTTCATCCGATCACCCGATTTTGTTATTCTTCTTCTTCTGCTGCTGCCTCGACGGCGGTAACAATCTCTTCCGAGTACAGCCGCCAGAGTTCCGGATTGCGCTTGGTCACATCAGAGAGCGCCGCGCTGAGGGAGCACTTATTCTCTTTGGCGTAGGCGTTCACTTCCGCCATCAGGGCCTGTTGCGCGGTGGGCTGTTCGCCGCCGCCCGCGTGGCCATGACTGCGGAGGTCAACCACCGGCCGAGAGTGCTCGACCAGCGCGCTAAACACCGCCGCATCGGAGAGCGCCAGCTTCAGCGCCTGAGCGCGGTTTTTGGGCAGCACCTTACCCGCTTTCACGGCCGCGTCCACTCTGCGTTCGGCTTCTTGAGCTCGCAGTACGGTGGAAAAACTAACCCGCCCCGCGTCCGCCAGCTTGCCGGCCTCCAGCAGGTTCATCCGGCCGTCGTGGATGCTTTCGGAGAGGGCGGCGAAATGATCCAGCGGGGCTTCGAACCCGCGCCTCACCAGGGCGGCGATATCCACCATCGACAACCCTGGCAGCCCGATTTCGGACGCGAAAACCTCCGCCAGTTTCTTGGCATCTTCGCCGTCGCCGTGTTTGGTTTCCCAACCTTCGGCGCCGTCCGCAACGCCGATCAATTCCTCACCGTCGAAGACTCCAATCTTGCCTTTCAGTTCCGGCTCGAGGCCGTGCTTTTCGATGTGTTCGTCGGTGAGGCACTTCAATTTCAGAGTTTTTGCCATTTCCTTCTCCTTTTCTAACGGTGACGAGCCGTGTAGCGCAGACCTGCTCTTCAGGTCTGCGGCTCTTTTCGACTCCTGTCTCCTGAAGCCTGACTCCCGCACTTCGGTTTTTCCGAATCCTGAATCCCGAGTCCTGAATCCCGGATCCTGGTTGACGGGCGCGGGAAGGTGGAGTTGGCCCAGACTCACGAACGTCCTCGTACCGTCCACTTCACACAAGTGAATCTCGGGCATCTCTTCCAAGAACGGCTTATTCACCAGGGCCACACTAGTGAGAACAGTTCCAGCGACCTTCCCTGTCACCTTGTCCTTCGCGCCCCAGCGGATGGCCGGGGAAATGTAGCGATACTCCTTCGCAGCGATAAGCTGCCGCGCCCTGTCCGTAGGCTCGTACCAGCCCCACAGGATGTGGCGGATCTGGTGATCGGGTGATCGGGTGATCGGGTGAGCAATCGGGCGATCCGGTGATCCGCCGATCGGGCGAACACCCGAATTGCTCAAGCGGGTTGTTTGTTGTTCACCCGATCTCCCGATCTTCCGATCTCCCGATCCATTGAATTTCTCCGGATCATCCAACTTCACGATTCTGCCCGCCGACAACACCGGCCCGCCGGTTCCAAAAGGCACTTCCGAGGCGTGCTCGTAATCGACGTTGATTTCCCGCGTCGGCTTGTTGCGAAAGTTCTCCCGGATTTCCTTCAGATCGTCGACTCCAATCGAGAATTCCTTTTCCGCGCCTTTCCATTGGCCAGTCACGGCAATTGGAATCCGAATCAGGCCCGCGCCCGGCGGCTCAGAAAGCATCACCACGAATCGCGGCCCATCGGGATTGACGGCGGTCGAATGACGATGGTCGATTGCAGATGGATGAGTGCCGGTTGCAGCGTGTGGGTAGTCAGTCGTCGATCGTTGATTGCCGATTGTCGATGGACGCGGCTCGATTGCCGTTCTGGAATTTTGAATTCGGATTCTGGAATTCTCGCCATCTGCCCATGTGCCCATCTGCCCATCTGCCAATCTCACCATCTCCCCATCTGCCCCCTGCGCGTTCGGTTCGTCCATCCCCTCGGTCCTGTAGAGCGTCCTGAGCTTCTTGACCGCCGCGATCTTTCCCAGCCCTTCGTACCTGATTCCGCGATATCCGCCGTGCAACACGGCCCAGGCGACGCTCATAAGGTCGTGGTTGAGCGGTCCGTCCGCGGTATCACGCACGGGCATATGGCCTCTGCCGTCTGCATCAACGATCAAGTACTGCTTCAAGGTGGCACGTTCTACCATAGTCCATCTCCATTTGCGATTGCCGATCGCAGCCGAATCGCAAATCACAGTTCTCAAACCTCGAATCCCAAATTTCAAATCTCAAATCTCAATCTCAAATTTCAGATCCTTGCTACCTGTAGATCACGTTTATGCTCACCGGTGCGGCCGTCCCGTAACTCGAGCAGGAAAAGGTAAACTCCGTCACTTGTCCAAACCCCAGCGCCGCCGTCGAGCTTGCAGTCGAAGTCGTCACGGAGTTTGTCCCGAGTTGCTCAATGAGGGTCCAGGCGTTGAGGGTACCTGTCGTTGCCGTCACCGTTACCGGAGACCCGAAGGAAAGGTAGTTCACGCCGTCGTAGCTGGTCTTGGCTTGCACCGCGCAACTCGTGTAAGTGCCGCTCACCGTGCCAAAGCTCCAAAGAACCTGGGCCTCGTGCGCACTCGTGGTAGGAGTGGCGCTGGTGGTGGCCGCGGCGCTCGCTATCGTAATCCCTGGCGTATCCGTCACTACACCCACCGGACGCGGCTGCACGTTCGCCGCCGGCGCCGCCTTCACGAGATACGCAGCCGGGAGTACGCAGTAGGCAGCCAGCAGTAAGATCAGCGCCGCCATAAGCGGCATTGCGAGGCTCGATCGCTGCCAAAAGCTGAAACCTGAGTCCTGAATCCTGTTGTTCATTTCACCAATCTCCTTCAATCGCAAATCACCAATCACAAATCACCAACCCGGTTCTCGTTCCCTTACGCCACCACACGCAGCGTCACGTCTTCCTGGTGCTTCTCCCCGATCGACGAAACGATTTGAACGGAGATCAGGTGTGTCTCCCCAACCACTCCTCCCGTCACTTCGAACACCACCGCCGTGCCGGAAGAAGAAATCGATGGCGCGGGTGCGGCGGCGATGACCTCGGCCGTCGAATTCGCCTGAGTCAGATTACTGATGGCCGTTACCGCAGTGATGGTGGTGACGGTGTTCCCTGTTCCCAGATGCGGGCTGAAATCGAGCGAAACCGCGAATTGTTCGTACGGAGACTTATGGATCGTCATGTTCAGTATCCGAAAATCGAAAGTCGAAACCCGTCGGGCCGGCGCAGAGCGGAGCTCTGCGGTTCAACCTTCTAATCCCTGCCAGCCGCCGAGCTTCGCTCCCGGCCAGCCGGGTTCTCCGGCTGAATGGGCGCATCGCTTTCGACCGTTTCTTGAATGCGCTCCTGCACTGGCGCGTAGCGGGTGCGCGGCGTCTTCGACTTCAGCGGCAAGCCGCACTTTTTGCGAATCCAGTTCTCCGTGTCGTTGTCCGGTTGCAGCAGGTCCACGTCGAATCTCCCTACGTCCTTGGCCACTTCGAGCAGTTCGAGCGGGTTAACCACCAGGATGTTCGAGGTGATGAGGCGAGGGTAGGGAAGCCGCCGGCCCGGCTGCGGCGTATAGTTGTAGTTCACCAGGCGCCGGATGCTGGTGTTGGAGATGGTCTCGTCGATCTTGCGCGAAATTGCCTCGAGCGAAAGATAGAAGAAGTCGCGCATTGACCCGCCCAGGGCGCGCGAGCCGGTTTGCGTGGTCCCCAGGGTCAGGAAGTTTGCCAGCACCGAGCGCATGATCATTTCGCTATGGTGCTGGATCGAGGCCTGCGGGTCGCGCACGCGCCCGGACACTCCTGTCAAAGCGAAATCCCACCCATTCGGCAAGGAGAGTCCGGTGCTCTCGTGCGCGGCCAACATTTGCACCCAGTTCTGCGACGCCTTGCGGTCTTCCGCGGAAACGTTGGCGCCCTGCTTGATGGTGGGCACGCCCAGGCCGTTCCGCTCGATCGAGATCGCGTCGATGCGGTAGATCTGGCTTTTCATGTACCAGTGTTGATAGGCCGCTCGCAGCACGGAGCGCCCGTAGAAGTACGCTCCCTCCATGTCGTTCACAAAGTAGGCGAGTTTTTCGGCGGGGACCAGCACATTAACGAAGTTGTTTCCGCGATATCCATACTGCTCCAGGAAGAGCAGCGACTCCCCGTCTTCATCGACGTGATACCGATAGAAGGTATAAGGGAGGCGTGGCGCGAGTTTGCGCAGCCGGACTTTGTCACCATCGATGTGCCATAAGTCTTCGTGCGCGGCACAGCCGAAATCCAAACAAAGTAACGCATTTTCTTTCACCGTTTCAAAGTTTTGAGTTACCCAGCAGCCCGTGCTGGTGGGCGATTCGAGTCCTATAAAAAGGTTGTCCCGGACTTCCTCGGCAATCTGTTTTGCCAGGGCAAAGCCCGGCTCGTTTTCTTTGAGGCCGGGCACGATCTGGTAGTCTGCGGCCCGGATGGGCAGCTTGCAGGCGAGCAATGCCGCCTTCACATCCGCATCCGAGCGCCGCATCTTTTCGTAAATCAGGAAGGCATTGCGGCCTTCTAAGACGGCGTTGTACTCGCCCAGGTCTCTGATGAAACCAGCGAAATTGGCGGTGCCGACGGCGCCGCGTAAGGAGGTTTCGGGTGCGAGGTGCCGGGAGTCAAGGACGCCACCTCCCCTCGGAGAGGTGGGGGGAGGCGCCGCCTCGGGGACTGCTCCGCCGCCCGGCGCGGCCGCGGGATTCAGTCCCACATCGTTGCCGATCGGCCCCCCGGGGAACAAAGTCACCATCGGGTAGCTTGTTTGCGGCGTTACGATCTGGCGAACTGTTTCAAACCAACTCATCGTTTTTTCATTTCCGATTGGCAATCGGTGATTGCAATTGCTCAATCACAAATCACAAATCACAAATCGCAAATTCAAAATTCCGCCGGCAGCACTGCTGGCCTAAAGGCCAGCGCTACGGCTAAAACACGGACGGCAGCGGCGCGGGCATCCACACGGACGCGCGTGGCGTTCCCACAATCGCCCCGTCGCTCAAGCTGGAAGCGACGGGCTGTTCGGCCGCGAGGTCGGCGAGGGCTTTGGCCCAGAATTCATCCGCGTGCCCCTGGTCCGTACGCTCGGCATCAAAGCGGGTGTTGCCCGAGAGCGTGACGAGCTTCTTCACCGCGCTAAAGGCGCGAGCGATTTGCGGCGCATCCGGGATAAGATCCAGCCGCTGTTCCATGCGCCGCCGGACGCGATACGCCATGTCTTCTTTCACCGCCGCCGTAAACGTCACCGGCTCGACGCGCGGACCAAATTCCTGCTGCAACGATTCCGCCAGCGGCGCGCCCATGCCCGTGGAGTCAATGCAGGCGCGCCGAATCAGATATTCCCCCGCCGACTGTGGGGGGAGGGCTTGCCCTCCCTCGGGGACCCCAAGGGCCCCCCCTACACGTCGCAAGGAGAGCATTTCCCGAGCAAAGGCAAGCTGCTCGGCGAACGGTGTATTCGAAAACGTGCGAACCATGCGCGTCACGGCAATCCGGCAGGCGCCGGGCTGTAGGGGCGGTTCGCGAACCGCCCCCACATCGGCGGTCAAGCAATCCACCCAAAAAACCGTCCGGTCGTGGCGCCGGCCGATATCGATGCCCATGTAAAAGTCCGCAGGTAGGGGCGCAGGATGATGCGATTCCACAAGCGCATGGTCACTCCCCGTGGTTGGAGGTACGAGACCTTGCGCCCCTACGTGAAAACTCGCTGATTCCCAACTGGGGCGGGGCGCCGAGGCCAGGAACTGAAGAGGACAGTCCGCGCTGGCCTCAGCGCTGACGCACTGGGCGATGAGTGCGGGTGGGATAAAATTCTCCGTGGTGGAGACGAACTGGCAGCAGTACTCCTGTTGCCAGGAGGTCTCGTCGTCACAACCCGCGCGGAGGAGTTGCAAGTCGATGTTGAGCCCCTGCCGGATGGCCTCGTAGATGTCCACGCAATGGGCGGACCAAGCGAGCGGCGAGTGACGAGTGACGAGTGATGAGCCGTGTAGCGCAGACCTGCTTTCCAGGTCTGCGGCTCTTCCTGAATCCTGAATCCCGAATCCCGAATCCTGTTCTCCCGATCGCCCGATCTCCCGATCACCCGATTCCGTCAATCCTGCCGCTTTGGCCAGTTCGTAAAACTTCCCTTGCTGCCCGTTGGGCGTCGAGATGACTTCCAGGCCATACCCGCGCGTGATGGTAGGGAAGAGGGCGGTATAGATCTTGTCGGCGTCGGCATGGAAAGCGAACTCATCCAACGTGACGTTGCCCGAGTAGCCGCGCGCGGTGTCAGGGTTGGCGGGAAGGCCGTAGATGACCGATCCGTTGGCGAAGCGGACTTCCAACTGTTTAATCAGCGTGCCTTCGAAAAAGCTCGATTCGCAAGCCCGCGCCAGAATCCCGCAAGATTTAATGTGCTCCTGGACTTTTTCCATCAGCAGCCGCGATTGCCGCTCGCCTTTGGAAAGGAATATCCAGGTTGTCTTTTTCTTCAGGCATTCGAGCAGAGCGCGAATCGAGGCCGCAAAGGAACAACCGATCTGACGAGCCTTCACCACGATCTTGAGGTGTGAATCATCCTCAACCCAGCGGCGCTGATAAGGAAGCAATTGCAGAACCGGAGCTAAGGAAGGCAGGACGGTCACATCTTCTCTAGCATCTCTCGAAGCACGACTGTCATCCTGGCAGAGGATTCCATGATCCTTCGGCTCACCACCTGGCATGGAAGCGATTCCCCTCCTTGCTAAGGAGGGGTCAGGGGTGGTTGGTGGTGTCGCGGTGCTCGCACCCACCACCCCCAACCCCTCCTCCAACTGAGGAGGGGAGTCATTTTCGGGGGAGCGAAGGATGACAGGCTGCTTGTTTCTCAACCGTCGACTCGCAGTCGGGTCCTGTCGAGTGTCGCCCGTCAACGGTCGAGTGTCGACGGTCGACTTTCGAATTTTGACTTTCGACTTCCGACTGCTTTGCGGCTTGTTACGCTTTCGCGGCATCGCCACGTCCCCCATTGAGCACCGGTTGACAAGTCAATCCGTAGATCTGCTGAATTCTCTGCAGCATCGCCGGCCCCAGGGGTTCGCCGGACTGTTGTCGCTTGGCATCCTGCTGCAGCGTCCCAATCTCTTCCCTGAGCTTCTGCTGCGTCAGCACGAGAGTGCGCATTCTCTCTTCCGTAAATCTAAGGGCCTGCCGGGCCTTGTCCCTCTGCACGACGAGAAGTTTGTGCTTGAGGTTCAGATTGGCGCGCTCCATGCGGGCGTGCTCGGCATCCTTGGGCGTAATCGGCGGTGCGTCCTGGTAGAGGTTCAAGTAGCCGGTCAGGAACGCGGCTTTTGCCAAGCGCGCTTCCGCGGATTCGGGGTCGCCCAGGCCCGCCAGCAGCGATTCACCCGTTTCAACCAGGTAGTGCACGCGCTGGGCTTGCAGTTGCGGGTTTCCCTGAAAGTAACTCTTGACGGCGGTGAGGGTGATCCCGGGGACGCTGCTTTGATTCGCCGTCTCGACGACCTCTTCAAAGGTCGAACCCTGGGTGAGCAACGTGTCTACCAGTTTCTGCGTGCTCTCATCGCGCAACACGGGGTTCTTCGCAAGGCTCCCGGGGGCGGACGCCGAATCTTCGGCCGCGGAAGCCGCTTCCCGGCCGTTCTGTTCGTTCGCTCCCTGCAGGGCCGCGGGCCCCGAATGGGTTTCGGTCGTCGAGTCGGTAGACGCCGGCGCTTGCTCGATTACCTTCCCGTCGGCGATTTCCACGACTGTGGCGATTTGGGCGCGTTTCTTCATTGCCGGGGCTCCACGTAGATTCCTTCGTCGAACGGAAGGCGGCCATCGAAATAGTCGATCCCCTGGGCGGTGATCTTCACCAGTGGAATCTCCCGTCGCGAGCGAGGCCCGCGCACATGCTCGACAGCTAACAGTCCTTTTTCGGCGAGGTAGGCGATATGAAAATTCAGGTCTTCCACGGGTATGGGATACCCAATAATGTCCAGCTCACCTTGCAGAAGAGGCAAAGTAGCTGCTTGGGGGTAGATGAGTCCCAGGTAATAGAGGATCTTTCCCCGAATAAGTTCCTTATAGCGAACACTTGCAGCCATGGTTGATTAGCTCCTTGATTCCTGTTTCGTTTCTGCTTCGTCCGGCGCCGGCGTCTCGGACTGATCACGCAACGATCTGTATTCCGGCGAATGAAATTCCCGTCTTAATTCGGGAGAAGAACTGGTTCGCACCGTCTGCCCTGACTTGGTACGTAAGGCGCAAAAATCATCGGTAGCACGGCAGCGCAATCCGTTCATGTCATGGTGCATGGCTTTCAGAGCAATCAGGATTTCCTGGTGCTCGAAGCTTTCCTGCGACTCATGATGCTCGACGCAGCTCGCGAGGCGCGTCAGCGCGTCCGCCTGGCCGCTCTGTGCGCCCAGGAACTTCTCGATGTATTGCCGCACCAGGCCGTAGGCTCCGTCCATCTGCAACCGCTTCACATCCATCGACTTCTCAATCCAGTACTGCGCCAGACGGAAAAATCCCCAGCCGAAAGCGATCAGAACCAGAACGCCGGGGCCCCACCAAATCGCCACATGCTGAAAGTCCAAAGGGTTCATCGGACAAGCACCCCCGCTATGAATCCACCTGCGAAGATTTCCGCGGCGTGGTATAAGCGCGTCCGCCAGGTGCCGCGAACGGCCTTGAGCTCCGCGCGATGCGCCGCTTCGCTGCGGGCGAGAATCTGGTCCTTGTCGGCCAGAGCTGCGTTGAGCTTCGAGATCGCCCCGGCCTGTTGTTCTTCGAGGGCCGAATCGAGCTTTGTCTGCTGCTCGCAGTTCGATACTTGCTGGGTAATGACCTGGCTTTGCTGGCGGCAGGAATCGAGCTCCAGGAAAGCGCTTTCGACCTTTCTCACTCCCTGGTCCGAGAGCACCAGCGCCGCGGCGCCATTCTGTGCCACAGGCGCTCCCGGTGGCGCAGGCACTCCTGCCTGCGGCTTTTGGGATGCCCTCGCATTGCCCGGCACGAGTAGCGCAGGCACTCCTCCCGGCGGGTTTTGGCGCGCCGCCGAGTTCGCAGGCACAGGCAAGAGTGCCTGTGCTACTTGCAGCCGTGCCATCACTTGCTTCACCACTTGCTCGGTAGATTGGCTGGCCAGCTCGCTGTCGTGCGTAAGCTCTTCTTTGCGGAGCGACTCGAGACTCTGTTGCAATGCATCGGCCTGGCGCGTGAGTTGTTGCCGCTGGCCCTCGAGTTCCTTCGCTGCCTGGGCGCTCGCGTGGGCGTCCTTAAGCGCGCTCGAGGCCTGTTGCTGCAAGCGCGAAATCTGTTCCGTGCTTTGTTTCTTGATCTGCTGGGCCTCGATCGCCTCGCGCTGCCGCGCCCGGTGCTCGCACGACCAGGCAAAAAACATGATGATCACTCCGGCCAGGGCGGCCACCGGCAGGCCCGGCGCGATCCGCAAAAGGCCCTGTACTATGCTGAGGCTTGACAGCTTGCCGGCGGCGGAGCCAGTGGCGCTCAAGTCGGTTGTCGGCGATGGCGGCTTGGTGGTTCCCATTACTTGCTCCCAAACAGGCGTTGTAATGTCTCGTTGGCCTTGCCCAACCCGTAGAGCGCTGCGATGAATAACGTCAGGCCCTCCAGGCTTGGCATGATATGATTGCGAAGCACCAGGTAGGTGATCCAGCCGCATGCAAATGACAGCGCGATAAACGCCCCCAGGCGGCTGAAACTGGCCTCACCTGACTCGGAAAAAAGCTGCTGAAAGAATTTGATCATGAATCGTTTCTATAACCTTTCTTCTCCGTGGATGCCCTCCTTGATCGGAAGGGGGCGGGTTGGCCAAACGTGTCCACAATTCTTGTTCGCCACCCCTTACCCCATTCCTGCCAGGAGGGGAAATCACCTTGAACCTGCCTTCAGCCTCCGCACCTGCGGTGGCAGTTGAACGAAGGCGCCGGCAGGGCAAAAAAAACAACGGAAGCGAAAAAAACGGCTTGGCGAGGCTCGACAGCGTTTCAGGCAGGTAGGCTCCTGCCGTTTTTGCCGCCTGCCCCGCTTTAGCTCGGATCTCTTGCTCCATGAACGTAGCCTATCATGTGGAATTGGTACCATGGGAAAAGGTGGAACAGATGATAAGAATTTTCTTATGTCATTGTATACATTGACGATAAAGTAACCTATCGTTTTCACAATGTGAAAAAATGCTTCGCAGGTGACGCAATTTGACACATATATGCAAAAGTCTGCATATTTGCGCGAGGCACCTCATGGCTCTAACTGCGGCCAAACTCTGACATGGTGTCGCTGTCTGGCCACGGAGCGGGCCTTAAAGCCTGAAAAATAAACGGCGTCGCCCAGGTCGCAATGGAGACTCGGCCCCATCCGGCAATGTGGAAGTCAAAATTCGTCGCCCCCGCGGCAGTGGGGGACCATGGTCACTCCGAGAAACAAGGGACTCCCGCTTTCGCGGGAATCACCTGACCTTCGATGGAGGCCCTTGGCTTTACTGACGACTTTGCGTCTAGAATAGTGACTGCGCAAAGGGCGGCGGAGGGCTGTCTCTCGCGGGGGAGGGTGCGGCGATGAGGGCTGTTGTCCAACGAGTGATCACGGCGGAAGTGCGCGTCGAGGGCCGTGTGGTGGGCGCGGTCGGCAAAGGGATGGTGGTGCTTCTGGGCGTCGGGAAAGACGACACCCTCAAAGATGCGCAATCACTGGCCGACAAGATCCTCAACCTGCGCATCTTTGACGACGCGCAAGGGCGCATGAACCTGTCGCTGCTGGATACGAATGGGGAACTGCTCTGCGTCTCCCAGTTCACACTTTACGGCGATTGCCGAAAGGGCCGCCGGCCGAGTTTCGATCAGGCGGCCCGGCCGGAAGCGGCGTGCGCGCTTTACGAAGCTTTCGTGGCTGCAGCGCGAGCCGGCGGTGTCACCGTCCAGACGGGAAAGTTCCAGGCCATGATGGAGGTCGAGCTTGTGAACGACGGGCCGGTTACGCTGTTGCTGGACTCAGAGCGGGTTCTTTAGCTACGCTGCGCCTTCCCTACGTGCTGACCTGAAGGTCAGCGCTACGAGGGAGCATCATATCAGCTTCGCCAGCCGGCCGGTGACCTCCTTGGCAAAGCGGTCGATGTAGCCCAGAGCGTATTCCTTCACATCGGCCTTGGGGTCCATCAGCGGGGTCAGGTCGATGGCATAAATCAACGACGTCGACTTGTCGACGCCATGGGAGGCTAGAAATGTAGCGTTGGCCCTCCGGCGGCCCATGACGGCTAGGTCGTAGCGCTTGCCGCCGGCCACTTGCGAATCGAACAAACCCACGAGCGACATGGCGAGGTTCTCGTGGCCGTCCACGTCGAAGACGACCTTGTCGTCGTCGTTCAGCCAGTCGAGATTGCGCCAGACCTCGCAGCCGTAGAGGTGCTGGGGCCGGGAATCGGCGGGCAGCTCGCGCAAGGCCTGAATCACCCGCAGCGCGACGGCAACGTGCGTGTCGTGCTTGTCAGCGAGGTTGTGGGTGTAAATCACCTGGGGCTTCGCGGCCGCGATGATGCGCTTCAGGTCTCCCGCGACGGGGGAGTCTTTGGGATCCTTGACCGCGGCGCTCGAGTAGTCCAGGAAAACGTGGGCGCTGTACTCACCCACGCAGGCTGCTTTCTTCTGCTCCTTGCGCCGGATCACTTGCATTTCCCCGTCTGAATATCGCTCATAGAGCCCGTCGCGCGGGCTGCCGGCGCCGTTCGTGACCGTCACGCCGGCAAACCCTTTGTCCGGCTTGCCGAAGCACTCGAGGATGCCATGATAGGCCATGATCTCCAGGTCGTCCTGATGGGCCGCCACGCCCATATGCGTGGTCCGCTCGAGGGCCGCATCCACAGAAGAGCCGTCCGCGACGTAAATTTCCGCTCCAGAATTATGTAACTCCATCCGCTTCCTCCTTAAGTACAGGGATTGGGGAATTGGGATCAGGGATTAGGGAAGTGATACCCACGTCCGCCGGCTAATCCCCTGTTTCCGGTTCCCAGTCCTATTTTCTCTTGTCTATTACAAGTGGTGTATACCTGATAGTATATTGCCTTATTAAGCAATTGTTTTTAAATAGCGTGTCATCGCAACTGCCGAGCTGCCCATCTGCCTACTGCCCACCTGCCCACCTGCCTACTGCCTCGCTGCCGGCAAACTGGCGGCCGCCACGGCCTGGCCGACCCTCCGTGTGGCTTCATCCGGAAGCCGGACTCTGATCTTTTGGGCCAGCTCGGGGAATTCCGTCCGCAGCACTTCCTGGGCGCGGTTGAGGATGATGTTTCCGCCCTCGCCCGAGGTCACGCGGCCCAGGATCAGGACATTGCGAAGCACGTAGAAATCCGCATAGTGCGCGATGCCGTAGCCGACATAGCAGCCGATGGTCTCGAAGATCTGTCTGGCATTCTGCTCGCCGGAATCCGCCATTTCCTGAACCGCCTTGAGTTGCTGCGCGGGCCCAAGGCGCGGGTCCAGCTTGATTCCCGCCTCGGGCGCGAGGCGAAAGACCGCCTGCTGGGAGAAGTACTGAGCGCCGCAACCCGGATCGCCTGACCACTCGTCGATCGGAGCCTCGGGGTCATAGTCCACGGGACAGAAGGCGAGTTCGTTTAACCAAGTCGTTAACTCGCCCGACTCGGTGACGTACCCTCCCGCTTCGCTCGAACCCAGCGCGATCCCCAGCACGGCGTTATCCTGAAGTGACATGGAGCCGGCCAGCGCTGTCACCTCGCCGTCGTTGACCACTTCGAACGGGATATCGCCCCAGGCACGCTTCATGTCGAGGAAAAGGTTTCCTATACGAGTCTCGAAAAGGTCTTTGGGCACGCCGCGATAGAGGGACGCGACGCGCGGGCGATTGTTGATGTAGATACCGGCGGAACTGCCCCCGATGGCGTCGACGCGAGGCAGGTGTTCGGCCGCCGACTTCAAACCCGCCATGATCTCGTTATAATGGTAGCTCGGGTCCACGGCGTTGCGGGGATCCCAAACCACCTCTTCGGTAAAAACCGGCTCGCCGTCGATCACGGCCGCGGCCTTGCGGTCCGTAGCGCCGAGGTCGAACCCAATGCGGCAGCCTTCGAGGTGCCTCCCCAAAGCCATGGCGCCCTCCGAGGGCTCAGGGATTTTTCGAGCGCTGGTCACCTCCACCGTGAACGGGTGCTGATACACACCTCCGAAGAACTCCGCGTCGAAAGCGCGCAGGCCTTGAGCCGAATAAGCCTGCTGGATGTGCTCGCCAATGCTGCGCGGCCCGCCGACGATGATCTTCCATCCTCCGTGCATCCAGAGAAGAAATTTCACCAGGCGCTCCGCAAAGCGCAAGTTGAAATGCGACGCCTCGTGCTTTTCATCGAAACACCAGGTCTTGTAAACGGAAACGAATCCGGCGTGACGTTCGAGCGCAACGATCAGCGGAACTCCCGCGCCGCTCGCCCGGACCGCCTCGAGGTAGGCGTGATTAGCCAATACGGCCGGAGCGAACCGCGCATGCAGCGGCGGCACGACTCGAGGTTTTACAAGGTACGCGAACTCCGTCATTTTCCCCCCAGGGCTGTCGCCACGGTCGATCGTCGAATCTCCGCCGTTCGACGCCACGAAAGAGTATAGGTGTCCTCCCGCCATCGGTCAAGAAAGGGACGTCCGGAAGGCGTGCCAAGAAAGATAACGGCAGAGTTTTGGCTCACCTCGTGTGCGGTCATTTGCTTTGCGACTTCCCCGATTCCGGGCGATGATCAAAACTGCCAGAACTTCGAGACGAACCAATAAAAGTGCACCCACAGGAAATAGGCGGCGTTCCAAATCCACTCCCGTTCAAGGACGATCAATCCAAGAGCGAGCAGCAGAACGCCGAATCGGATGACTGATGATCTGTTCATCGTACCTCTCCGCCCCCTGGTCCTTCGACCTGCCCATAGTTTGTCACTCTTTTTGAATATTGCAACTCGGCCGGTTTCTGCCAAGCCGCCGCCCTTAGGGGTGCGCTCCCAGACATATTCCAGCGTGGCCGTCGTGGTTCCATTCGGAACCGGAGGTGCGATCTTCCCGCTTCCGGCTGTTCGGTTGGTGTCTCGTTGGATATCGGAAAGATATGGCGGGGACTTCGGATGAAGCTGGCGTCTTGTCCCGTCCAACCCTTGACAATGACCCTCTCCCCTTTGGGGGAGAAAGTGAACCGCAGCCGGCGCTTTCTTCAGTCCGTCAGCTGACGGGGTTCGGGTGCGCGGGTTCCGGCCAATCGGCTTATCATCAACATTAAAGCGGGGCAGGTTACTCGTCGGCCCGCTTGCCGCCCGCTCTCCGGGGCTTTGGCTGGCTCTTGCCCTCAAGATTGAGCGCCACCGCAGCACGGATGAGATCCTTCAAGGCCGCCTCGTCGACCTTGTCGCCTTCGTGGATGTCGATGGCGCGCCTGACGTTCCCCTCGAGGCTGGAGTTGAATAGACCTGAAGTGTCCTCGAGCGCAGCGCCCTTGGCAAAGGTCATCTTGACATGGTCCTTGTACGTCTCCCCCGTGCAGACAATGCCGCCGCGGGACCAGACCGGCGTTCCAGGGTTCGTGGGTTTCACCCACTTCCACTCTTCCACGATCTCAGGGTCTGCCGCGCGGATGATTTCGCGCACTTTCGCGAGCGTCTTCCCGCGCCAGTCCCCGAGTTCCTTGATCTTCTTGTCGAACAATGCAGAAGCAGATTCCACCGCGACAGGCCTGTTCATGTACACCTCCAGCTCTCGAATCTAGTTTAGCTGCGCTCAGCGTGACCGGCAACATCCGCAAGTGGGAGCCTGTCACCTTCGACTCTGTGGATTTCGACGTTGGATAATACCTCTGCGATTAATGCGCCTGGACTAAAATGCTCCAGCGGAAAGCCACAAAGTCCCAACTACAGGGAGTCTGCGCTACCCGCTCTGCGGTTTCTTGCAAAACTCACAGCTAGCGCTGTGCGCCGGCCCACGTTAGCGCTTATGGCCCCACACCTGTAAGCGATCGTGGTGCGGCCGCCGCTAATTCAGTCGGCGACTCGGGCGCTACGCCACTTGCTCGCATACGGCAGCACGAACATGTACAGGCCGGTGAGCAGGAGCAAGGCGAGCGGAACGAGCGCCGAGAAGCCCACCCAGAAGGTCTCCTTCTTCTGTGCCACGGCGATGAAGTTGACGATCACGGCCAACGTGAAGGCAATGGAAACCCAGCGGTGGGTCTGTCGAATCCATTTGTTCCAGTTCATTGGGACCTCCTCTATTTATCGTGTTGCGACCCTTCGATTCACGGCTTTTGAGCTGCCTTAGGCGGCCAGTTGGGCGCTTCAATACCGAACTGCCTGGCGTATTCGCCGACCAATCGCTGCCAGCCGAACTTCATAGCCTCGGCGCCGGCGATGCGGCCGACCGGCTTACCGGCGAGGAAGCGATCGAGGACGTCGAACGAGATGTGCCAGCCGGCGGCGCCCCAAGCGATGAAGCGGCGATCGATGTTGTGCCACAGCGTCAGACGTGTGCCGCCACCCAAGGCTTCAAGTTCCCACCGGGTATCGCCGTATTCAAGCACCTTGGGAGCGTCGGCTCGCGTCACTCTTGTTTCGATCGGCGTGGGCGTTCCCATCCAGGTGAGTTTCACCGTGCCAATCGTACCAAGGCTCCCATCCACCTCGAAGGGCGCCCACTCGCGCAGATGCGCCGGATCGGTGAGCGCCTGCCAGACCTTATCCGGCGAGTGGCGCAGTTCTCTCGCGAGAATGAGCGTCCACTTCTCTCCGCCCTTTCGAATCTCGGCCCCATGGGCCGGACCCGGTTCGTACTGCTCGCGATCGGTCATCTTCTTCTCCTCGTCTTCCTTTTCGCCAGTGTTGATTGATCCCTCGGGTCCGTGGCCGTCGTCGCCTAGCGGGCCGCCATGCTGCTGAACGGCCGCCCTTACCAGCGCTTCAGCTCGGTGAGTTGGATGAGATTGCCGCAGGTGTCCTTCAGCATCGCGATGGTCGCGTAGTGCACGTCAGTGGGCGGCATCATGAACTCGGCGCCGCGGGCCTTGGCGCGCTCGTGGTCGCCCTTAACGTCGTCGGTGAAGAACATGGCCGCGGGCTGATTCTGCTGCAACATCGCCTGCTGATACGCTTGGGCCGCGGGGTTCGAGTTCAGCGCCAACTGCAGCTCAGTGCCGTCCGGCTCCTCGGGCGAGGCTACGGTCAGCCAGCGATAGGGGCCCTGGCTGAAATCGCTCTTCTTGGCAAAGCCCAGTACCTCCGTATAGAAGCGCAGAGCCTTCGCCTGGTCGTCCACGTATACGGTTGCCAATTTGATTTTCATTTCGGTTCTCCTTTGTGAGATTCGCGGTTTGGGCCGCGTCGTCTTGTCCTCGTCTTCCTTTTGCTTGAAGTTGATCGGTCCATGCGGTCAAGGTGGCGTTCGAGAGCATCCACATGAGCGGCCCAGAACCGGCGGAACTGAGCCAGCCAGGCGTCGATCTCCTGAAGCGGTTCCGGCTTCAGCCGGTAGAGACGGCGCTGTGCGTCCACCGTGGATTCTACGAAACCGGCCTCGCGCAGCACGCGCAGGTGCTTTGACACGCTCGGCTGCGGCATACGGAGCTGCCGCTCGATCTCTCCTACCGAGTGTTGGGACGTGACCAGCAGGCTCAAGATCGCGCGGCGGTTCGGCTCCGCAATGATTTCAAATACAGAGTCCACTCCCTTCTTATACTCCACACGGTATATGCTTGTCAAGGTATATATGCGGCCAAAGACTAACTTTGTTAAAAGGCAGGGTAGAGCCGCGATAGAGTTTTATTTCAAGGTTGCAACCCTTGAGTGCGCGGATGGTGCCGTAATTCCTGTACCGCTGTCCGGGGTTTTGACGAAGACGGTGGCGGAGGCTGCCTCTTCATTCTGGCCTCGTTCCCGAGCTTGATCCGAGCTTCTGCGCCGCGCTCTCTCACTTCAGGAATGAGCCTGCGGTGATGCGATTTGCTTCCAGTGCCGCTCAATGTCCTCGAGCGACTGGCCTTTGGTTTCCGGAACAAAAGCCAGGCAGAAGAAGAAGGCCAGCACGCAGATTCCCGCGAAGATCCAGAATGTTCCGGCAGGCCCTGCCGCGTTGATCAGGGAAAGAAAGGTCCCAGCCACCACCCAATTGGCCCCCCAAACCGAGAGCGTCGCAATCGACATTGCCTTGCCGCGGATTTTGGTGGGATAGATCTCCGAGATGAGCAGCCAAACCACCGGGCCAAGCCCGATGCCGAAGGACACGACGTAGAAGATCACCTCGTAGAATACCGCCATGCCACTGGCGTGCGAGTGAAACGAAAACCCCATCAGCGCCAGCGCGATGGTCATTCCCGCTGTGCCGGTGAGCAGGAGGAAACGCCGCCCCAGCCGATCCACCAAGAGGATCGATACGATAGTAATCAGGACGTTGACGATGCCGATGATGGCGGTGGCGAGAATGGCAGCCTTCGCCGAAGGATAGCCGGACATCACCAGAATCCTTGGAGCGTAGTAGATGATGGTGTTAATGCCTGTGATCTGTTGGAATACGGCCAGCCCGATCCCCACCAGCACTGCTACGCGAAAGCCCGGCTGCAGCAGGATGCCGAATCCTTCCTGCTCTTCCTCGAGCACCTGCTGGACGTCTCTCATCTCAGCCTCTGCCTCGTCGCCGCGCCCCAGGCGGCGAAAGTTCTCAAGCGCCCGCTCGCGGAATCCCGCTCGCGCCAGCCAGCGCGGGCTCTCAGGCAGGAAGATCATCCCTACCAGCAAGGCGACCGAGGGCAGGAAGGCAGTGATGAACATCCATCGCCAGTTTTGCGAGGGGGCAAGCGCGTAATCGACGAAATAGCCGGCGACGATTCCAAGGGTTATAGCGAGCTGATTGAGCGACACAAGCGCGCCGCGGATGCGCGCCGGAGACATCTCCGAAAGATAAAGCGGAGTCACCAGTGAAGCGATGCCGATGCAAACCCCAACTAAGAACCGGGCCAGGACGAACGTGATCAGTCCGTTTGCCAGGCCACTCCAAATTGCGAAAAGGCCGAAGCCGATCCCGGTGAGGATCAGCACGCTCCGCCGGCCAAACCGATCGGTGAGATACCCGGCCAGCGCGGATCCCGCGAGCGCGCCCGCCAAGGCGATGCCCACCGCGAATTCGAGCTGCGTGTCAGTAAGGTGAAAGTCTGCCTTCAAAAACAACATCGCTCCTGAAATGACGCTGGTGTCGTAGCCGAAAAGCAGACCGCCGAGCGCGGCCACGGCCGCGGTCGCCACCACCGCGAAGCGTGAGGAGACCGCCGCTCCCGCGCGGGGCTTCGTGCCGTGGACATCTGTTTGTCGATTCATTAGTCCCCTTCCATGAGTTACGGCGTTTTCACTCTCGTCCCAGTCCTGCTTATCTTAGCTCGGTCAAGCCGAAGCAATATAAGTTTGAATCGTGGTCGACCGCATACACCCGGCCGCCGGCAATGGCCAACCCACTGAAGTGAACCCAAGTGGCGATAGCGTCCCCGCTTTGGTACAGGACGCGGCCGGTTTTGGCGTCGAGCGCGTACAGCACCGCACGGTGAGTATTCAGGGTGCGCTGCTGGTCCGTGAGAATAGTGTGCCCAGGTTGATTCCAAACGCCGGGCCCCGAGACCTGCGCCGTGTTCTCGCCGGTGGAGAGAGCGAAGATCACGCCGTTGGCGACGGCGACGGGCTCGGGAACGTCAAAATCGGCGGAAGCCCAGGCCGGGGCGAGCGTCGGCAGGTTGGTCGTGGGGCTCGTTTCCAATTTAAATGCCAGGATACTGCCGTGGGGATTCGGACCCTGCGTCACCGGGAACCGCGGAGCCTCCTTGGAGATCGGCCCCCAGATCGGTACATAAATCCAGGTGTGGCCCTCTTCGTCACGCCAGGTTGAGAGTTCGCCCCAGATGCCCATCATTTGGAATTCCAACTGGTCGTTGGCGAGCTTCTGGCGGTAAAGAGGCGTTTGATGATCAGCGGAGCCCAACGCATCGGCATCCAGCAGGTAGAGGGCGCCATCTTTTCCGCCCCCCGCCACCAGCCGGTGGCTGTGATACGGCAGCCATAGGAGACTGGAAGCGGCGATGTCCAGATCGTACTGCGTGATCTGCTCGTAGTTCAAAGGTGAGTAATAGTCAATCAGTTTAAGGTCTCGAGGGCTGGCCGCGAAAATCGTGCTGCCGTATTCGCCCGCTGAAGGATCGAAATTCCCGTCTCCCGTGGAGGCGTAGATCCGTCCGTCGCCGCCGGCAACAACTCCGCCCCGGCCCCAGATCCCGGCTCCGCCCTTGGCCACCAGCAAATCGTGAATCGCCGGCTGTGTGGGTTTCCGAATGTCGATGGAATAAATCCCTGACGTCGCGCCGCCGCAACCCTGGGAGATTGACGTGTAGACGATGCTATTCGAAAGGTTCAGGCTCCAATCCTTGGCGAAAGGCGGCACGAACTGGACGGGGCCGAAGCGCGTCTGGCCGGTGCCCAGGTCCAGGCCGTAGAACTTGCCGTCCGCGGCGACGGCGTCGATCCAGCCACGGGCCTTATCAATGGTGGGCGTGGCATTCAGGTTGTTCGGGCACAGCCACATGCCCTGGTCCTTGGGCAGTACGTGAGTTTCAAAGGTCTGGCTCCAGACCAACTCACCCGTTTTGGCGTCGATGGCGCTGATATTGTCGGAGCTTCCCGCCACGTAAACCAGGCTGCGAATACCGGTCGGGGTGGTGATTCCTTCAGCGACTACCGGCGCCGTGAGCGCCGCTAAGGACCGCGCCTCGTTCTTCACCTGAGTTTTCCAGAGCAGCTTCAGGCCGGAGACGTTTTTGAGGCTGAGGGAATCCTCCTGGTCGGCCCAGCCGGAGCGCTGCGGGTCGTGGCCAAAAGTCGGCCAGTCCGCGCACCCGCCGCGTACACACAGCATCACGAAAGTTAACCACGCAAGCGCGCCGATGAATCTAGTGATTTTCATAGTTGCCTGATCCGCTCCAGGGTGGAGGGTAATCCCCGACTTCACTTTTTGGGGTTCTTGTAGCCGGAGTTTTAACGTATCACAGAGTCTGCGGAGTTGGCAGAGAAAACGAAAAGTCTCAGAATTTTGCACACCCCATGCGGGTTCCCCTGTCAGCGGCGCTCTTGGGTCTGGACAACCACCTTCACCACGCACTCGCTTGCCCCACGCACTAAAACAGTTTACCCTACGCTTTAGCAGCAGCGCTGAGCTAAGCTGTGTCGTGTCTCAGAAGTTCTCAGCCCGCGGAGCGGGCGTCAGCGAGTAGCCCACGGCGCAATGGAGTGAACCCCTAAAGTGAGACATTCGTTAAGCCACAGTTGTTGCAGCGAATGGAGGGAAACGAATGTCGGAGAAGAAGGGAAGGCGGAGGTACAGTAAGAAGTTCAAACGCAAAGCGGTG
>Ga0181538_10001583_pt1 | contig 25128 bp, 14 predicted proteins | sample PEATcosm2014_Bin_40_FD_119773 | JGI IMG/M metagenome (GOLD analysis project Ga0181538, IMG submission 119773) | Peatland microbial communities from MTU Mesocosm Facility, Houghton, MI, USA - PEATcosm2014_Bin23_30_metaG | ecosystem: Environmental > Terrestrial > Soil > Wetlands > Peat | place... | reverse complement strand
GGCTGGCGGCTTCGCCGCGCGAGCAGACCACGAAATGCGCCGCCCGGCCCGCGCGGGTTTCCTTGGCGACGACGCCCCCGCAGGCGAATTCGATGTCGTCCGGGTGGGCGCCGAAGGCCAGCAACGGCGCAAGCTCAGGCGAGTTCGGTGTAGGCTTCATTGGGACGATCTATGGTATCACGATTCACGTAAGCGATCTCCGGCGCCTCGTCTTTTTTCATGTAAAGCTGTTCGCCGGCCCCGGAGACGTAATGCGTGCAGTGAATCACCGATTGCATCCATCGCAGCCGGGCGTCGCGCGTGGGGCTGATTTGCCTCTTGTCGAACGGGACCGGTGGAAGCGTAAGGTAAGCGTCGCCGCCCTCATGAAGCTTGAGTTCGCCGCGGACACAGCGGGCGCGCACGATTTCCGCTTGGTAGGGCACATCGACAAAGAAATCGCTGATTTCGCACGCGGCCGCTCGGAAATCCGGATCGCTGGATCGCTCCACGCGCATCCCCTGGAGCAATCCCATGCGGCGATACATTTCCAGGCAAAAACCCGCAACGTCGCGTTCCTGGCATGCCGCAAAGGCTTCAACCAATCGCCGATCGACAAACGCGGGCAATTGTAGCGCCGTTTTGGCCTTCCAATCCGCCATAACCCGCTTGAGGAACAGCGGCGAGAATTTCCGTTGGAGCTTGTTTTCGAAGGTAAAGTTGGTGTCGAACGGCTCGCCGTTTTTTCGATGGCGCAGACGGGTCTTCGTTTCGCGCGGATCGTGATCGCTGTCGTGGTAGAAGAAGACGATCTGGCCGCCGATCTGGTCCCGCAGCCGCCGGGCGGCTTGCATCTTCGCGAACAAAAATCGCTTGGGAAATATTCCGCAGGGTTGCTGGCCAAAGCAGATGACGGGAGAGACGGTCATATTGACGTGGACAGCGCCTGGGACGAAGAGTTACGGCCACCAAACAACAGCCGAAGAACAATGCTGAGAAGCACGCAAACTGCGCACCCGATCAAATTGTACCAGAGATAGCTGATGTTCAGTCTAAAGTAGAGGAAGATCACGAGCGCCTGGGATAAGATCGCCGAGAAGAACACCTCGTCACCGCCGACGAAAGGGATGAAGAACGCGACGAGGAACAAGGCCAGGGGCACGCCGTAGAACACCGAGCCGACGATGTTCGCAGCCTGGATCAGGTTCTCCACCATGTTGGCGAAGAGCGCAAACGACAGGGCCACCAACCCCCAAAAGACGGTGAAGCATTTGGAAGCGACGACGTAATGGGCATCGCTGGCCTGGCGGTGGATGACGTGGCGGTAGAAATCGACGGTCGTTGTCGATGCCAGGGCATTGAGTTCCGCCGCCTTGGACGACAGCGCCGCGGCGAAGAACGCCGCAACCAGCAGGCCGATCAGCCCATGGGGCAGATACTTCAGGATAAACGTGATGAATACGTAATCCGCCTCGTTGGCTTTGCCGCCGATCGCCTGTTTCGCGTCTTCGTGGAGTTTTTCGGCCGCGGCGCCGGCCGCCAGCACTTTGTCGCGCGCCGGCGCTTCGGCGGCGGTGTGCTTTGCCTTCAGCCAGGCGCGGACGAGTTGCTGCTTCTGGGCCTGAATCTCCATGAACTGCCCCTGGAGAGCTTGAAGATGATGATCCGCATCATGCTGCAATTGGCCCTTCCAGGCCGATTCATTGAAAACGATCGGCGGCGGCTGAATCTGATAGAAAACGAAAAGCATCACCCCCAACAGCAAGATGGACAATTGCATGGGGATTTTGCACATCGCGTTGAACATCAGCCCTAGTCGGCTATCCCGCAAGCTGGCGCCGGATACGTACCGCTGAACCTGTGATTGATCGGTGCCGAAATATGAAAGCGCCAGGAACGTCCCCCCGATCAGCCCCGACCAAAAGGTATATCGCGGCTTGAGACTGACCGAGAAATCAACCGCGTTCAGCTTGTGCATTCCACCGGCGACGGTCAGCGCATCGGAGAAGGAAAGCCACGGCGGGAGCTTGGCGAGCAACACGCAAAACGCCGCGAGCATTCCCGCGAAGATGACGCCGAGCTGATATTTTTGCGTCAGGGTCACCGCGTCGCTGCCGCCGGCAACGGTATAGACGATCACCACCAGCCCGCTGAGCAGGATCGTCAAATCCAACCGCCAGGAGAATACTGCCGAAAGCACGATGGCCGGCGCATAGATGGTGATTCCGGCGCCTATTCCGCGCTGCAACAGAAACAGCGCCGCTCCCAGCAGGCGGGTTTTTTTGTCGAATCGCCGCCCGAGAAACTCGTAGGCGGTATAGACGTTCAGTCTGCGATAAATCGGCAAAAAGAACATGGAAATAACGATCAGGGCGAACGGCGCTCCGAAATAGTTCTGGACGAATCCGAGCCCATCCTGATATCCCTGCCCCGGCGTGGAAAGAAACGTGACGGCGCTGGCCTGCGTGGCCATGACGGACAGCCCGATCACGAACCATTTTGTGTTCCCCGCGCCTTTGAGATACCCACTGAGGTCGCGCCGGCCGCGGGTGCGCCAGATTCCAAACGCGGCAATACCGAGCATCGTGCTCAGAAGGACCGCGTAATCGAGCGCGTTCACGAATACGTCCTTTCCAGGATAACCAGCGCTACGACCCAGACGATGAACGCCAACACGACCAGGAGATAGACTCTGGGCCAGGTGCCGACGATCGGCAAACCGGTCGAATCGTCAGCAGGCTCGGACTCGGACATTGGAGCCTCTATTTCCCCAGCGACACGATATTGGCCAGCAGCCGATATGCCCCGGGCACGCCAGCCGGGAGTTGGCGGAAGAACGTCAGCGCGGTGTAGACGAAATATCCCTTGCCGCTACGAGCGACCAGCAACGCGCCCTTGAGCGGCGCTTCGCCGGCATCGCTGCACGCCAGGATCGGGACAAAATGATCGTCCCAGCGGTTTGGAAAATAGGTTCCGCGCTCCTGCACCCAGCCGGCGAAATCGGCTTGGGTGATTTTGTTGGGCGAGTTCAAAACCGGGTGATCGGGCGCCAAAAACGTCATCGCGGCGTTCGGATCGGTCACGCGCTGCTGGGATATCGCCAGATCAAATGGGGCGATCTTGCCCGCTTTCAATCCATCAGGCCGGTTGTACTGACAAACCACCGTCCCGCCGGCTGCGACGTATGCGAAAATGTCCGGCAAATGCGCCGCCAGGTCGGTCCTGACGTTGAACGCACGAACGCCGATCACGATGGCGTCCAGATCGTGCAGCTTGGCCGGAGTCAGATCATTGGCCTGAAGTTCGGTGACGGCATATCCCATTTGCCGCAAGGCGTCCGCGGTGTTGTCGCCCGCGCCAGCGATATATCCGACCGAATGGCCGCGAATGGCTAAATCGAGCGCGACCGCCGTGAGGCGGGCCGGCGGCTGAAGCAGGATGAAGGGGAGATGGTTGTACTGAATCTCAATGCGTTGATTGTTGAAATGGGATCCGCCGATCGTCGCGTCGGCCACGATCGTTGCGACGGCCGGCTGGGCCGATGCCGTGACGGTGAAGGTGAGACTGGCTTGCTCGCCGAGCGACCAGAGGCGGAATGATTGACTGGCCGGGATAATCTGCCAGCCGGGAGGCGCGATCAGTTTCAGAGTCCCGCTGCATTGGGGACGATAGGCGGTGAGGAGAATCGTCACCGTGCGCCGCGAACCCGGCGCGAAAAGCTGAACGTCCGAAACAAACTTCAGCGAAACCGGCGGAATCACGTCCAACCGTCGGCGGGTCTGCTTCCCGGTCGAGTCGCTGGCGACCGCCACCGGCTCGTTCGGCACAACCAACGTCTGCCCGCCGACTTCGAAATCGTATTGAACGGGAAAAGCCGGTGGATTTTCCGGCCGGCCGATGAGGTTCGCATCATCCACGCGGAACATCCCGGCCGTCCCTTGTTCACGAAGCCAATAGGGCTGGCTCACGGGAGTGGTGACGGGAATTGCAATAGCCGAATCGCTTGTCGCCGGCCGGCTCGCGCCCGATGCAATCGACAGATCGCGCACCTCAGATTTGTCAATGCCTGGAAATCGAACATCCACCCATTTCACTGGAAAAGCCGAATCCAACGTAACCCTCTGATGCAATTTAACGACCTCCCCTGGCACGATTTCCGCCTGAGGCGCCGTGGTTTCCACTTCGAGTCCCAGACATTCGGCGATGAGGTGATCGAGAAGCGAACGCTTCTCGTCGATGATCGGATCAGCCGGCACTACGGCCAATTGCTTCTTGATCTCCAGAAGCGCCGGTACGTTGGCCGACAAATCCTGACTGTTGAATTTAGCGATCAGATCATCGGCCAGTTCTCCGATCGCGCCCAGGGAAAGACGCTTCCAGGAGGTGTCGATCCCATCCATGATGTCCTGCACGGCCGGCTCACCGTCGAGGAGTTGAAAGGCCTCGACTCTTGTCGGACCACCGCGGCCCGGGCCGCCGACGAAATTGCCGAAACCCTGGGATTTGTGCATCGATCGGCTGCGTGCCGCCAGTTCAGCGAACGACATGCCCGTAACCGGATCGGTTCCCGAGACATTGATTCGCACGATATTTGCCTGCGGCCGAGTGGTCGCCCCTCCGCCTCCACCCCGCAGGCCAATTCCGAATCCGTTGGTGAAAATACGTTTTGGCTGCCAGGCGGTCAGATCGGTCAATTGCTCCGGAAACGCCTTGGGATCGCCGGCGAGCTTAAACGCTTCAAGCCCCAGAATCGCAGAAGCCGTGTGGTGCCCGTGCGTGTTGCCGGGAATAGTGGAAAAGCGCGTCACCATCACGTCCGGGCGAAAAGTGCGAATGACGCGGACAATGTCAGCCAGAACCTGCTGCTTGTCCCAGACCTGAAGGGTCTGGCGATAGTCCTTGGAAAAACCGAAGTCGATCGCGCGGGTGAAGAATTGTCTGCCGCCATCAACGCTTCGGGCGGCCAGCAATTCCTGGGTGCGGATGACGCCCAGTTCCACGCCGAGTTCCGGCCCCAGCACGTTCTGGCCCCCATCGCCGCGCGTGAGGGAAAGATAGGCTGTGCGGTAGTTCCGGCCGCGCGCCAGGTAGGCGATCAGTTGTGTGTTTTCATCATCAGGATGGGCCGCGACGTACAGCACGCTGCCCAACTGGTCAAAACTGCGCAGCTCCTGCAAAACGGCGGCGGGAGCGGGCTGCGCGCCGCGCGCCATGCCGCACACGAGCAGAAGAATGCACGCGCTGGCGAGGAGCACATGCCAGCGGCTGCTGCCAAGACGCCGAATACGGATGGCGGTTTTCATGCAGTCGTATTAGCTGGCGAGAGCGAAGGCGACCGCGTATTGCGTCTTCTCCCACTTCAATTTGATCAATCCGCCGCCTTTGACGTCGGGATCCTTTTCAATCGATATGGTGAATTGATCGACCGATGCGTCCATATCCGACTTCTTCAGGTCGACCCGCGCGACGTCATTGGCCTCGTCGTATACATTTTTGGGATTGCCCCTATCCTCGCCCCACTGGCCGATCTGCTTGTTGATGATGAGCTTTGCGGTGCCGTCGTCGTTGGGCAACGTCCAAACGCTGTAGCATCCTGCCGGAATGGTGGCTGAGCCCAGAACGATCGGCTTCTGGGTGATCAATAATGTCGCTTCGTCCGCTCCGGTGCGCCAAACCTGCCCGTACGGAACCAATCCGCCCCAGATTTTGCGGATTTCTCCGGTGCGGGGACTTTTCGTGTACGGGCGGCCATAGACGATCATCACGCGATTGCCGCTGATGGCGTTGCTGATGGTATCGTGGGGGCTAAGTTTATGTAGCTGGGCCAATGCAGGCAGTCCAGCGGCGAACACGACCACGACGGCGACGAGAGTGGAAGCGAAGCGATTCATGGCGTCTCCTCAAAAAAATGAATTGACGGGGAGTTTACCATCACCATCAAATCCGGGGAAGAGCTTCCGGTGGCCGCGCCAATGGCGTTCCCTGCCCTTGGAGGCATTTCCACTTAATGCGAACCGCCGGCGTTGGCCGCGGCGGCGGCTAGGTCGCCGGCACGCATTCCGTTGGCGGACATGCCGGCGAGGATGTTGTACTGGAACGCCACCTGGGCCTCCTTGTAGCTGAGACCCAGCGTACCAAGCTGCTCTCTCAGTCCGTGGAGTTGGCGAAGATCGGCCTGAGCGTTGCTCGCCGAGGGCGTGGACGCGCAGAATTGGGCGAATCCCGAACCGCTCACGGCCCCAGCAACGTTCTGGCTCACGTAGGCATCCCACGCCGCTTGGAAATCGGTAGACATCTGGACCTTGCGGTTTTGCGGGTTGCTTCCGAATACTTCGGTATATTTCGTGAGGAACGCCTGAACGCTCCTGGGATCGAGGCGGTTGGCGGCCGCGCGGTAATCCGCAGCCTTGGGACGGGGGCCTGGGGGCAGATCATTGTAGATGGCGCCGGTGTCGACTTCGCCGAGAATCTCGTCAATGGTCGGATCGCGGGTCAAGACGCCTGTGTCTTTCAGGTCCTGCTGGACCACGGGTCCCGGATAGGCGGGCTGGAAGGCCTCCTTGAAATCGAGAGGCAGCGTGCCGGCCACGAGCATCTCGCGCGGCGCGGCGCCGAAGATCGGGAAGTCATACACGTTGGGTATCGGCGGCACGAAGGTCGGGATGGTCGCCGACAGCGTCGAGGGCGTCAGATCCAAAAGCAGATTGTCGCCGCCAAATAACACGGACGGGGAAATCTGGGACACGATGGAGAAAGCGGTGCCGAGCTGTCCGGCGATCCGGGCGATGTCCGAGGACGGATCGAATGCAGTCGCGATAAAGCCCGGGACGTCGAACGATCCGGTGCCGTTGGATCCCTTGACGGCGACATATGTCGCGCCGCCCGGCAAGGAAATTTCGCCGCCGGAAATCAGGTCCATGCCGGTGTCCACTTCGGTTTTGGAGCTCGTGGTGGGTCCGCGGAGCACGAACTCAACGGTTGAGGCGTCGATCGTAAGGTTCCCCGAGACATTGCTGATATCCCCGGTCTTCACGGTTCCGCCGTTGGCATTGATCGTCACGGCTCCGTAGACGGAGAGTTTTTCGTTCTCGCCGACGGCGTAAAGATTGGATTTGTTGGGGGCGGCTGGCGCGCCGATATTGATGGTCAGTGGCCCGTAGGAATCGATCGTCGCGTTAAGCGAGGAGAAAGTCCTGGGGGATGGGCTGACGTCATCGTCTTCAAAGTTCCCTCCCGAGGCGATGTTGATCGTCGTCAACGGCTGCTGTTCGAGGACACCCGGCGGAAGAAGGCCGCTTCCCCAGCGGAAGGCGACAAGGCCAAGGTCGCCGGGGCCGAGTTCCAGAAACGCCAGCGGCGTCTGGTCGCCGATATTATTGTTGAAGCGGATTTCATCACCGGACGCCCCGTTGTCGGCAACAACCAGTCCGCCAGGCCCTTGAATCGTGCCGTCAAATTCCAGTGTTTGGGCGGAAGAACTGGCCCCGGCGACTTCAACGCTCGTCGGGACCACGACGGTGCCGGTAAAGTCAACATTGCCGGAAGAGATAATATTGCCATTGAGCGTGGTGACGGGCGGCGCGGAATTATTGCCCGTGACGGTCAGGCTACCGATTGGATTGGTGTTGCCGCCCATAGTCTGAAGGCTGACTGTTCCCGCGGATTGAATGACCAGCGACCCCGCACCGGAGGTAATGCCGTTGACCACCTGGCCCAAGGTGATGTTTCCGCCGGTGAGGGTGGCCGATCCGGTGAGGGCGATGAACGTGTTGGCGAAGTCGAGGGGTTCGGCATCATTGACGGTGATGCTGCTGTCCAATGCGACGCCATAATTTGTGGCGTAGCTGAGGGTGATGGGGCTGTGGCTGGCCGCCCAGGAAATGGGACCCTCGATGTAGATGGCGCCGGCGGTCGAGGTGATGGTGAGACCTGCGGAATTGGAATCGTTCACCCCGCCGTCAGAAATCTCGGCCGTATTAGTGAAAATTGGCGCAGTCGCGCTGAAATTTCCGCCGCCGGTGTTCACGATCGCGCCGATCGAGATTCCGTTGGTGGTGTCGGCCGCCTGGATCGTGACGGCGCCGCCCCCGGTGTTGATGGTTCCCGACCCGCTGCTGGTGAACGCAACAGCGCTGTTGACGTTGAATGCTCCGCCGCCGGTGATGACGGGGCTTTCGAGCGTGATGGAGCCGGCGGAACTGTCCGTGGTGGTCAGGCTAACCACGCCGCCGTTGGTGGTGATGGCGCCCGTGGAGGCGCTTTCGCTGAAACTGGGGCTGTCCACGGTGAAGCTGCCGTGGGTGACGATCGGGCCGTTGATGGTCACTGCGCCGGCCGTGACGCTCTGCCCGTCCGGGGTAGTCGAATTGGTCTCCAATGCGACGGTCTGCGCGGTCACGGAACCGCCCGATGCCACCGTGAAACCTCCGCCGTCGCTGACGAACGCGCCGGAAATGTTGACGGCGGAATTGATGTTGACCGTGCTGGACGCGTTCGTGGAGTCAATCACGACTTTCAACGGCACGGTGCCGGTCGACGTGATGGCGGCGTTGACGTCAATGGTATAGGGGCCCTCGATGGTCACCGAGCGTCCGGTCCCTCCGGCCCAGGCGATCGCCTCGCCGAACGTGAGGTAGTCGATTTGATTGCCGGCGCTGGTGCTCACCAGAAAGGCGCCGTTCGGGGTGGCAACGCCGCCATCCGTGATGGTCCCCGAGCCCGTGGCGGAGAAGCTTTCACAGGTCGCCGAGAATCCACCGCCGCCGGTGTTAATGCTCGCCCCAATGTTGATTCCATCCGCGGTGTTGGTTGCAATGGTGACGCTTCCGCCCGCGGTGGTAATGCTCCCAAATGTCCCAGTGGTGAAACCGCTGCCGTCAACCGAGGAGAAATTTCCGCCGCCGGTGGTGATCGGCTGGCCAATGGTCACCAGTCCGACATTGGTGATCGTGTACGCCCCACCGTTAGTGGTAACCGAGCCCCCCTCGTTATCGAGGAATTCAACCGTGCCGCCGGCAAGGAAGGCGCCATGCGTGACGACCGGCCCACTGATGAAGACGGTGCCATTGTTGAGAGTCATATCGTCAGGCGTGACTGTGGCGGTATTAATGGTGACGGTGGCAGCGGTCAATACGGTGGGAGCCGGAGAGCCGGAGGGGTCCGTTATGGTGAAGCTTCCCCCGGCGCTGACAAAATCGCCGGTGGTGTTGACGATCCCACTGACGGTGACCGCGGCGCTGGTTCCGGTGCTGTATAGCGAAACCGGCAATGCCAACGTATCCGTCGCGGTGATGCTTCCCGAGGAGGTAATGTCGACGCTACCGGCGCCCTCGAGCAAGACCGAGCGTCCGGCGCCGGCGCCGCCCGCCCAACTGATTGGGCCACTGATCGTGATGGCCCCCGTACCGGAAGTCGTGTTGACGGAAAAACCGTTGCTGCCGGTGCTCACTCCGCCATCGCTGATGGCGGCGGATTGGCTAAAACTTGGACCGGTGGCCGTGAAAGCGCCGCCCTGGGTGTTGATAGCCGCTCCGATTGAAATTCCATCACCGCCGGCGGTGGTTGTGATGACCACGTTTCCGGTGTCGGTGGTGATGGTTCCACTGCCCGAGCTGGTAAACGACGAGCCGAGGGTTGAGGTGAAGATCCCCCCGCCGGTGGTGATCGCGGCGCCGAAAATAACGAGGCCGGTATTGGCGATGGTAAAGCTCCCGCCGCTGGTGCTGACAGTGCCGTTCTGGTTGTCGGTAAAAGAAACCGTACCGGCGGCGTAGAAAGCGCTGGTGGTAGCCACGGGGCCACGGATGGTAACGGCGCCATTGAACACGGGCGCATTATCGCCATTGACGGCCGTTGCCACCTGGTCGATGGTGACGGTGCCGGCGGTCAAGACAGCGGGCGTGGCGGGCGCGGTAGGCGATCCCACGATGAGATTCCCGCCATCGGCGACGAAAGCACCGGTCGTACTGACGGATCCATTGAAGGTAATAAAGTTGGGGCCGGTGCCGGTTGTGAGGGTGGCGGTGGTATAAACCGAGATGGGCAATGCCCCAGTGCTCGTTATGCTTCCGGTAGTAGCTTCGACGGTAACGTCGCCTCCGCCCTCGATCACAACCGCACGCCCGGTTCCGGCGGTCCAGGTCAACGCACCATTGATATTAATCGTGTCCAGGACACCCGAGCTGGACGTCGTGTTGATGTAAAGTCTGTTGCTGCCCGTGCTGACGCTGTCGTCAGAAATGGCGGCGTTGTTCACGAAGCTGCGGCCGGTCGCCGTGAAGGCTCCGCCGCTGGTATCTACGGTCGCACCAATCGAAATGTCGGTGGAAGGCGCGACCGTCACGTTGCCGCCGCTGGTGGCAATCGTTCCGCCCGTGGTGGTGGTGAAAGTGGTCCCCCCGGCAAAGAAGCTGCCGCCGCCGGTGGCGATGGCCGCGCTGATTGCGATGGCTCCATTGGCCACCGGCGCCGGGCTGGCGGACGTGCCGAAATCAAGGTAGATGCCGCCGCCGCCAGTAGTGACGGCCGCGTCAATGGTAATGCCAGTGGAGGGCTCGATCGTCACTTTGCCGCCGCTGGTGGTAATCGTTCCCCCCGCGTTGGCGGTAAAAGTGGTTCCGCCGGCAAAGAGGCCTCCGCCGCCGGTGGCGATGGCCGCGCTGATGCCGATGGTTCCATTGGCCGCAGGCGCGGCGCTGCCGGAGTGGCCGTATTCAAGGTAGATGCCGCCGCCACTGCTCGATCCGGTGGTGATTGTGTCGCCGATGCTAACTGCACCGACGGGGTCAATATCCACTTCGCCATTGGTCGTGCCGGTGGTGTTGATGGTTCCGCCAGTGTTGCTGGTAAACGATGTTCCAGTGGAGCTGAAGACACCGCCGCCGGTAGTAACGGCCGCGTCAAGGATAATGGCGGTCGAGGGCTGGATCGTGACGTTGCCGTCGCTGGTGGCAATCGTTCCGCCCGTGTTGGCGGTGAAAGTGGTTCCGCCGGCAAAGAAGCCTCCGCCGCCGGTGGTGATGGCCGCGCTGATTGCGATGGCTCCGTTGGCCACCGGCGCCGGGCTGGCGGACGTGCCGAAATCAAGGTAGATGCCGCCGCCGCCAGTAGTGACGACCGCGTCAATGGTAATGCCAGTGGAGGGCTCGATCGTCACTTTGCCGCCGGTGGTGGTGATCGTTCCGCCCGTGTTGGCGGTGAGGGTGGTTCCCCCGGCAAAGAAGCTCCCGCCGCCGGTGGCGATGGCCGCACTGATGCCGATGGTTCCATTAGCCGCAGGCGCGGCGCTGCCGGAGTTGCCGTATTCAATGTAGATGCCGCCGCCGCTGCTCGATCCGGTGGTGATTGTGTCGCCGATGCTAACTGCACCGACGGGGTCGATGTCGACTTCGCCGTTGGTCGTGCCGGTGGTGTTGATGGTTCCGCCAGTGTTGCTGGTAAACGATGTTCCAGTGGAGCTGAAGACACCGCCGCCGGTAGTAACGGCCGCGTCAACGACAATGGCGGTCGAGGGCTGGATCGTCACTTTTCCGCCGCTGGTGGTAATCGTTCCGCCCGTGTTGGCGGTGAAGGTAGTTCCGCCGGCAAAGAAGCCTCCGCCGCCGGTGGCGATGGCCGCGCTGATGCCGATGGTTCCGTTGGCCGCCGCCAACGGGCTGCTGGAGGAGCCGTAATCAATGTAGATTCCGCCCCCGCCGCTGGCGCCCGATCCGGTGGTGATCGTAGCGCCGATGCTCACCGCGCCGGAGGGGTTTATGTCCACTTCGCCATTGGTGCTTGTGCCGGTGGTATTGATGGTTCCGCCGGTGGTGCTGGTGAATGAAGTTCCGGCGGCGATGAAGGCGCCGCCGGTGGTCACGACGCCGTTGGTCGCAATGGGGCCGGCGATGCTAATGGCTCCCGTCGTCAGGGATTGGCTGGTCACGGCAGTGCCCGAACTGATCTGAACGCTGGCCGCAGTGATGCCGATGCCTGAGGCAAGCGAAACATTACCGCCGAAAATTTTCAGGCTTCCGTTGATGTTGATGGGATTGGTGTTGATGATGACGTTGTTGCCTGCGTTGTTGAGTTGGTCGAGTTCAACGTTGAGTGCTAAAGAACCGGTGCCGGTGGAAATTCCTCCGGAAAGAGTCATGTCCCCGGTACCTGCCTGAAGTACCAGCGTGGAAGCGCCAGTCGACGTCACCGCAATTGGGGCATTGCTGTCTTGACTGAGCGTCCCCGTTGCGGTGAGGGTTACACTTGTGCCGCCGTCGAGAGAAGTTGCAATATCGCTGGCATTGACTGTACTGGTGCCGATGCCGGTGCCGCCGCTGAGCACGATTTCAACGGTCGCCGGATCGAGAACCCACGACCCGGCCTTGCCATGCGGCGACGATGCATCGGGTGAACTGTTGATCTGAAGCGATGGCGCGGACGTCTCGATATATCCGCCATCGCCGCCAACGGGCCCCCCACGCGCAGTGAGAGCGGCGGAACTGGTGAGGCCGGAATTAGCCCAGAGCGCGATTGAGCCGCCCGTGCCGTTGTTGGTTGCATCCGCATTGACGACGGTGCCGGAACCGAGGGAGACAAAATCGGCGTGAGCCAAATCGCCGCTGCCGTGCGGCCCGCCGCCGATGTCCACCGTTCCGCCGCCGGCCGGGCCGCTGGCGTTGATGTCCGCCGATACCAGATCGACCTGCCCACCGGTGATGGCGACCGTTCCGCCGGTGCTTGCGGCGATGTTGGACGAGGCGTCGATCGAGCCGGATACCTGCACCTGGCCTCTTCCGCCGTTGATCAGCACGTTGGCGGCCTGAATGGCGCCCGTGTGGCGGATGGCCAGCGAATAGACGTCACCGGCGGCCATGCTGGAAGTGCGAAGATCGGTCTGCGATGAATTGGCGTTGGCCGAAGCCGCGGCGACTACCGGAACGACCTTGGCGGTCACGTGGCTTCCCTGCTGGCTCACAAACACGTCCGAACCGGCCAGCATCGCCACCATGCCGTTTGGCGCAACGATAGATCCCTGATTGATCACCTGCGAGCCGATCAGATACACCTGGTTGGCGTGGATCTGTCCGCTGTTGGAGACTACTCCCGAGATGCCGCTGAAATGATCGGCTTTGTTGAGGAAATCCTGGTCGGCCATGTGGGAACCGGCGACGTAGATGCCGTTGACGTTCACGACGGCGCCCGGCCCAAAGATCACACCGGCGGGATTCACCAGGTAAACGGTGCCATTGGAGACGATCGAACCGTTGACCAGCGATGGCGTGCCGGAGTTGACGTGATCGAGCTCGCGGCTGGCCGCCGAGGGCTGGAGAAAATTGACGGTGGAACCCAGGGCGATGTCGAACTGGGAGAAGTTGAGGATGGCGTTGTTGCTGGTGCGAATGGTGGTGATGGCCCCGTTTTGCGAAATCGACGCGGTTCCGCTGACGACGCCGCTGAGATGCACCGCCGCCCTCGCCGTCGGCGCCAGGGTGGCCGCGATCGGAGCGATGGCGCAAAGAACCATCATCCTGGCGCGGCGGCGTTTGCTCCGGGAAGTCCGAACCATGTCCTCGGCTGGAGTATTTATGAAGTTCACGACATACCTCAATAAAGAAGCGTGACGATCAAGGTGAAACGACTGCTCCCGACTTTAACCCGTGTTCCGAGACCCGACAGGACCAATCCCCAATCCCCGCGAAGGTCAATGTTCTGCCTGACTTGCAGCTCCGCCCCGGCGCCGGCGCTGGCCAGGGTGTTGTCGAACTCGCCCGCGACCTTGCGGCTTTGCAGCACCTGTCCCGCGTCCACAAAGGCGCGGAGGATCAGGTCCCAATCGGGACGTTGGTACGGCTGTTCGGGAGTCAGACGGAACGGTTCGCCAAACAGCTTGAAATTCGAGGGGTTTGGCGCCACGCTGAGGAATCGGGAGAGATGAAAGCGGTATTCCGCGGTGCCGAAGAAAACGGTATCGCCGGCAAGTTCGGCTTCGGGATATCCTCGAACGCTGTAGAACCCCCCCGCCGCCTGCTCGAATTGCGGAATCAGGCGCGAGTTGAACGCCCATTGGCCGCGGGCCGACAGATAAATTTCATGCGCCAGCGTACCCCGCCCGGCGCCAAAATCCGAAGGATCGATCAGCGGCTCAAGGAAAAATGAGCCTTGGGCGTTGGGCTGGAGAAGCACCCAGTCCGAATCGGGATCGGCGCGGCCCAACTCCGCCAGAACGGCCTTGTTCGTGGTAGTGATCCCGCCCTCCACGTTCACGGCGACGACGTAATAATAGGTGTCCCGATAATCCTGCACGCGAACGCCGGCATAAGGGAGGATGTATTCGCCGGTCGCGTTGGTCTGCTCAAAGGTCGACTTCACTGTCGAGCTTTGATAGCGCGCCCCGCCAATCACGTCCCAGAACATGTTGTGATTCTGGAAAAAGTTGTAAATCAACTCGCCGCCGCCCGAATAGTCGGTGCCGGTAAACGAACTGCCGGCCAGACCCAGGTCCGAGGCGGTGTACTGGTCCCATATCCCGTAAACCCTGGCCCGGAGCCGATCCGTCCCCAGCCAGGGAACGTCCGCGCCGATCGGAAACTCGTAGGACGCGGTGGCGTCGGTGGATTGATCGAAATCGGTGACGGCGTCGATATTGAGAATGTCGTCGTTCCCGCTTAGTTGATTGTCAACCAAGCCAAACCGCTCGCGCCACGTGTTCGTGAGCGCGGTTCCGGTGTTCGAGGCCTGGGCATAGACGTACCAGGGCTTAATCTCGTTGACGAGATAGTCCAGGGTGTACTGGTCCGGTTGGTCGGCGGCGGAAATCGCCACGTCCACCCGACGGCCCGGCTGGCGGTTCAGGCGATCGACGTAATCGTTGACTCGCTTCTCGTCGAAAAAAGGCGTGGCGTTGGCGGTGGGCCGTGTCGTGGCCTGGACGGGAGAATTGTGAATGATCCGTGCTTGTTTGGAATTATTGACGCGAGGCTGCGAAGAGGGAATGCGGTCGCCGGAGGCCACCGTCCTGACCTGCGCGGCGGTGGGAACGGAAACCAGGAGGTGCAGCGTTCCCTTGTGTCTGGGGCGCAAGTCGGCCAGGTCCTGCGGATCGATGTCGCTCGGGCTGGGAACCGCCAGCACGGCGCCATAGCCTTGCTTGTTGAGTTCGCGCACGATGGCCTTATCGATCGCCAGAATCGCGCCCTGCGAATACTCGGTCGATCCTTCAAGATTCAATTCGGCAATGCGTCTGTGGGCCGTTGAGATGTCGGGTGAAGCGGCGACGTAGCCCGTGTTGGTTTGTCCCAATTCAACATCCGTGTTCCCGATGATTGCGTTGAGATTGGCCTGGAACGCGGCATCCGCGGTCGCCTGGCCGGCGCGGGTCTGGAAAATCGGGGAAAAATAGTCGATCCAATAGGCTTTTTCCGGCGCAGACGCAGGCTTGGAGGTCGGCGCGTCCGCCGCGGCCAGATTTGGCATCGACAGGACGAGAAAAAACGCCAGCGTCGTCGAGAAGCCGAGCGTCAAACGAAGAACTTGGCCGATAGTTTGTTTGCAGGGAGCCGAGAGACTTCGCATGGCATCAGACCCTATAAGACCGTTGGAATCACTGGATGCGAACCGCCGTAGTGAATTAAGTCGCGCCATTACACGGTAAGCCATTTCGCCGGTCAAGGTCTCACGTTCGCGAAGTTATTTCAACATTTTATCAAGCAGTGGAACCATGGCATCGGCCCAAATCTGGTATCCCGCGGCGGTCGGATGGAGGAAGTCCGGCATGATGGGGCGCGGCAATGAGCCGTCATCGTTCAAAAACTTGCTGCCAATGTCCAGGAAGCAAGTCTTATCGCCATCGTCCAGAGTCGCCAGGCCGGCGTTGACGGTCTTGATCTTGGCCCGCATCTCGGCAGTTTTCGGATCCTTGGGGTCGGCGCCGCGGGGGAATATCCCCAGAAGCAGCAGCTTGGCATCCGGAAGCTTCTCGTGAATCCTCTGCACGATCAGCTCGTCAGCCTTCAGGATATCTTCAGCCGGATAGCCGATGTTGTTGGTGCCGATCAGCAGAACCACGACCTTGGGGCTGATTCCATCCAGTTCACCGTTATCGATTCGCCACAGAACGTGCTGGGTCCGATCACCACCGATGCCGAAGTTGGCGGCATCAAGGTTGGCATAATACTGGTCCCAGACGCGCTTGCCCCTGCCGCTCCAGCCCTCGGTGATTGAGTCGCCCAGAAAAAGCACGCCAATGGGACCTTGCGTGCGGCGAAGGAGAAACGATTCGTGCATTTTTTTGAAGTGGGCATCCATCTGCCCGCTGGGGCCCAGCTTGGGGGCCGAGACATCCGCCGGTTGCATTGCCGGCTGCGTGGCCGGAGGCGCCGTGGGCGCATCGGCGCCGGCGCGCGCCGCCAATGCCAAAACCATTCCAATCCCGACAACTACTACCCATGCGTGCCGCAATTTCAGCATCTGGTTCTCCTCGATAAGGTTGGACGTTCGTGCAACTCGAATGAATATAGTTGAAAGAACGTTGCGGGCAATTCCCGCGGCGTTGGATAACATATCCGCCGATGACCGCCGTCAGCGAGGCCACCGGAAAACCTGACGTCTCGGCCGGCCGCCTCGGCTCGGCCCGGACTGCGACAGCGCTGCTCTGGGGATCGCTCGCCGCCGGCGCAATCCTGCGCCTGGCGCGGTGGATTCATTGGCGAGCCCTCTGGCTCGACGAGATATACCTGGCCAACAGCCTTCGGAACCGGTCGCTGCACGATCTGCTCTTCAAGCCGCTGGACGATTGGCAGGCCGCCCCGCCCGGATTCCTTGTGCTGGTTCACTCGGCCGTCCGCGCTCTCGGTACGGGCGAGCGGCCGCTCCGGCTTGTTTCACTCGCGTTCGGGTTGGCATCGCTTCCCCTCATGCTGGCCGTAGCGCGGCGTGCTCTCGGCGCCGGCGGCGCGGTCCTGGCCATGGCATCGTTCAGCTTCCTCGGGCCTCTCATTTACTACGGCAACGAACTCAAGCCGTACTCCTGCGACGTGGCCATCTCGCTGGCGGTGACCTTGGCAACCTTGCGTTGGATGGATCGGCCCAGCTTCCGCCGGTCGGCGATTGCCGCGGCCGTGGGCGCGACGGGGATATTTTTCTCCTATCCGGCCGTCTTCGTGTTGGCCGGGGCGGGAATCTGGATGCTGTGGAACCATCGCCGGTCCAGCGATTTGGGGTCCGGTGGCACGACACTTGGCGCAGAACACTCCCCCCTCCCCTGGTACTCCGGGGGAGGGATGGGGTGGGGGATTCGTCTGCTAGGCGGTAAGACCCCCACCCTGGCCCTCCCCCGGAGTACCAGGGGAGGGAAAGAGAGGGGATTCGCCCTGGCCATCTGCCTCGTCTGGGGCGTGGTCTTCGCGACCGACTACCTGATTTTCCTGCGGCCATTGACACACGGCGAAGCCCATCCTCACCTGGTGCAATACTGGGCCGCGCAAGACGCCTTCATGCCGCGGTCTCCCTTCGATGCCGGGAGTTGGATGATCCGATGTCTCACTTCGATCGCCCGCAGCCCCGGCGCGATGTGGCTGGACTATCCGGACGCCGCGCTCATCGGCTTGATCGTCGGCATCGCCGTCGCCCTGCGAAACCGCGGCAACCTGCTGCTTGTGCTCGCCCCCCTTCCACTGGTTCTGGCGGCCTCGGCGAGCCGGCAATATCCCTTCGCCGATCGCCTGGCGCTATTCTTCGTGCCGCAATATCTGCTGCTATTGGCCGCGGCGACGGAGTCGCTGTGGACCAATCTTGCCGGAAAGACCGCCGCGATTGCCATCGCCGCACTGGTGGCGATCCCCTCGGCGAGCCGTGCCGTCGGCTTCCTCTTTTCGCCGCCGGGGCGAGAGGAATCGCTGCCGGCCTACCGCTGGGTCGCCCAACAATGGCAACCAGGCGACGTGGTTTATCTGACTCACTTCGCCGAGCCGTCATTTCGCTATTACCAGTCGCTCGTGCATTGGCCGAGCGATCTCGAATCATCGAAGGCACTTTACGTTCAGCCCTCGATCACCGAACCCCGGCAAATCCTGGACGACGTGAAACCACTGGCCGGCCGGCATCGCATTTGGCTGATTCTGATCCACGCCGAGGGCGGCGAGCTTGACGTACACCAGTTCACCGTGGCGGCGTTCAACGACATCGGCCATCCGGTGCGCGAGCACGACGAACCCGGGGCGTGCGCTTGTCTTTATGATTGTTCCGCCCTGGAAGACGCTCGCCGGTAAGCGGGATGAGAACTCATCACCGTCCCGATTCGCTGCGGCGGAACATCAGGCGGAACGTGATGCTGGCGGTGGCATAAATGATGCCGGCAAGGACCGCGCCCAGAACGACGCCGCCGACGATCCACGAGATGAGAAATGAATTGAACACCGCGACGGACATCTGCGGCAATTGGATGTTGCGCCAATGGCTCAGGTCGGGCAGCTTGCCCGATATCAACACGTGGCCCAGCACCAGCGAGACAAACGAGAGCACCGGTCCAAGCGGAGGAGCGGATAATTGTGAACCGGCCACGACCGAAAGGGGATGCAACGCCAATCGGCGGGCGGCATAAAGACTCAGGACGGTTTGCAGGCCGTAGATGGGCAGGCAGGCGATGAAAGCGCCGATGGCTAGGCCGGCGGCGAAATCCCTGCGCGCCGCCTGGCCCACCCGCAATTCTCGCCAAGCCCGAAACGGGCTGAGCCAATGGAAGAAACGGCGAAATGCCCGCCCAACGGCTCCGCCCGAAACGCCGGAGTGTTCCCGCTCCAAAGCCGCTGTTGACTCGTTTTGCTTCGACTGCATAATCCTCGATCGAATGACCAGCCAGGTCTGGCGAAACATTACCGCGCTGGTGGCGCTCGTCAACGCCGGCGGTCCCGGCCGTCAATTCCGGGGCGTGGCCAAAGATTTTTGCAAGCTCGGAAGAACCCCCACCCCAACCCTCCCCCTGAGTACAGGGGGAGGGGGAAAAGGTCGGGTTCCGCAAAAAATCATGGCCGTACCCCAATTCCGCTCGTGGGGGCTTGTGGGTCTGGCGATATTCCTGTTTGCCTCGCCCGTTCGGGCGGACGAGCAACCTCCGGCGACCGCCGTGTCGACCACCCTATCCAGCGATGTCGTCACCGGCGAGCCCTTCCCACGCGGACTGCGAGTCATCACGCTCTACGGCGGATACGAACAGCAACCCAACGGCACACGCGCGCAAATCGGATTCTGCAACGTCGGCCTGAACTATTACTTTGCGAACAATTGGGCCTTCGGATTCGAGGCCACCGGCCTGGGCTGTTCCCAACCGCAGGACAACGTCGGCGCCGGCGGCGCGGACATTATATTGCGCACCCATCTATGGAACTATCGGCGGTTTTCGTTCTACGGCGATGTCGCGGTCGGAATCCTGGAAGCCAACAATCGAATTCCACCCTCCGGGACCGACTTTAACTTCACGATTCAAAGCGGCGTGGGAGCCGCTTATCGGCTCGACGAACATACGGAAATCATGTTCGGCATACGGGATTTCCATCTGTCCAATGCCCGCCAGGACGGTCCCAACCGCAACCCTTCGCTGAACGGCATACAGGGTTACATGGGGCTCATGTTCCGCAGGTGAGCGGCATCAAGTAGAGAATTTTTGGAATTCCGGACAACGCGGATATACTGTCACCCGTTGGCTGACAACTCTGGATTTCCGGATCGCCAGGAGCGATCGGAACGGTCAAGGAGGATGCTGCTTGGAAGCCGCACAGGCGAACAACATTGGAGTTTGGGGCAATGAATGGGAAGTGGGAGACCGCTTCGAAGTGCGGGTTCATTCGACCGCTGATGGATCAGTGCAATTGGACATTCCGCCGGAGATGCACGATCCGACGGTAGCTTTGAAGACATTGGAAAACGATGCCGGGCGCCCGGTCCCATTCGTCCTGATGACCGGCAGGAACGCCATCGAGCTTACCGGCGCGTTGGGCGGAAGCGCCTCGGAGGCGGGGGTTGAAGCGATCTGGCTGGAATATCTTTCCACCAATCGATACCGGCTCATCGTCGAGCGGGCTTCCGCAAGCTTAATGACCGCCGGTCAGAGCGGGGAAATCGAGATTGAATCATCAGACTTTGATTTGCTGCACCGCCCCGCGGCCCCCATGACGCCGCTGGATTTCGACCTGGGGCTGCGCGCCGCCCGATTGGCAAGCCATCCCGGCTTCGATCGGCTCATCGCCCTGCCGATGGTGCGCGAGATGGAATTGCTGGAACATCAGACGCGCACGGCGATGACGGTGCTGCGGCGGCTGCGCGGCCGGGCGATGCTCTGCGACGAAGTGGGCCTCGGCAAAACCGTTGAGGCCGGCCTGGTGCTGTCCGAACTGCTGATGCGCGGTCTGGTGCGCTCGGTGCTGGTGCTGACTCCGCCATCGCTGATTACGCAGTGGCAGGGCGAAATGCGGCGGAAGTTCGGCATCGAGCTTATCAGCCAGGACAGTCCCGCGTTCCGGGAGGGCGGGACGGGCGGATGGGCCAACCACGACCGGGTCATCGTCTCGCAGCACACCGCAAAGCGGGAGCCGCATCGCTCGGCGATTCTGGGCCGCAAATGGGACATGGTGATCGTGGATGAGGCTCATCACCTGCGGAACCGATCGACGGCAATCTGGAAATTCGCAAGCGAGATTCAAAAGCAATTCATTCTTCTGCTGACGGCAACCCCGGTTCAGAACAATCTGGAGGAATTGTTCAACCTGGTGACGCTGCTTGAGCCGGGCCTGCTGAGCACGCAGCGGGATTTTTCCCGGCGGTTTATTTCCAAAGGAGACAAACTGACTCCGAAAAACGTGGACGAGCTTCACTCGCTTTTAAGTGAAGTGATGATCCGCAATCGCCGGAGCACCGTGGGACTCCAATTCACGCGGCGATTCGCCCGCACCGAGTCGGTCGCGCTGACGCCGGGCGAGCGCGCCCTCTATGACGCCGTCGCCGCGATGGTTCGCGAAGAATTGAACGTGGAAAGAAAGGGATTGGCCATCCACCGCATGACGCTGATCACGCTGCAAATGGCCCTGGGCAGTTCCGCCGCCGCGGCGGGTTCGATGCTCGAAAACCTGCTCGACAAACCGATCCTGCCGATGGCGCGGAGGCAATCGCTCCTGGAGCTGTCGCATCAGGCCTCGCAGCAAGGCCAAAACGCCAAGGCGGATCGCTTGCTCGGGCTGCTCGATGAATTTCCCGATAAACTCGTGATATTCACCCAATTCCGCGCGACCCAGGAGACGTTGCGGCGGCGTCTGGCCGAGGCCGGTCACGACGTGGCGGTGTTCCACGGCAGTTTGTCGCGACTGGAAAAGGAATCGGCCATCGAGCATTTCCGCGAATCGGCGAGGCTGCTGATCTGCACGGAATCCGGCAGCGAAGGCAGGAATCTTCAATTCGCACATGGCCTTTGCAACTTCGATTTGCCGTGGAATCCGATGAAGATCGAACAACGGATCGGCCGCCTGAGCCGAATCGGACAGAAAAGCGACGTCCACGTCTTCAATTTCGTGGCCGCGGGCACCGTTGAGGCGGCGATCCTGCACCTGCTGGAGGCCAAGCTCAACATGTTTGAATTGGTCATCGGGGAAGTGGACATGATCCTGGGGAACATCGAGGATGAAAAGGAATTCGAGGACATGATCGCGGACGAGTGGGCCGCCGCCGCCAACGCAGATGAGTTCGCGGCACGGATGGAGGTGCTGGGCAACCGGCTGCTGGCGGCCAAGGCGGCGTACTTCCGGCAGCGGACGCAGGACGAAAAGCTGTTCGGAAATCGTTTCGCTCCGGAAGGATGAGAAGATGGCTCGACTTTTTCAAGAGTCCGTTTCGCCCCTCGAACAGTTCGTTCGAGACTACGTGGAAGCGCGCAACGGAGCCTGGGACGAAATTGAGCCGCAGGTCTATGACCTTCTCATCGAACCGGACATGATCCAAGTGGCTTTCGACCCCGAAGCCCTGCCGGAGCATCCCAACGCCCAACTTGCCAGTTTGGGATCGCCCCTATTGGATCGCCTGCTGGGCGACGCCGCGGAACGATGGAGCTCCTCCCGGTTCTATCGCATCGGGCTAAACCTTCAACCGTACGGTTTGGAATCGCGGCTGCGGCGGGCGATCTCCCTGCCGCCGGCCGCATCCATGGCAATCGAAAGGGTACGGGCAATGAACTGCCCGCAGGCCCTTTTCTGGTTCAAGGCAACCTTTGCCAGCGATCAGAAGGAGGAGGAGATTCTGCCGATCGGGATCGACCTGCACTATTTGAGGGAGGTCAGGCACTTGGAGTCTCTGCTGGAATCCAACCGTCTGTCCGAAGAGCCCGAGGCGCAGCTTGCGGAAGCGCCGCATGGCAGTCTGACCGCCGGGTACCGGGCGGCGCGGAGGCAGGCGGCGCCCACCGTGGCATCGCTGGCCAACACCCGCCGCCGGGAATGGACCAGCCGCGTTGAAAAACAGATCGCGCGGATGTCCGCATACTATGCCCAGCTCCGCCGCGAAGCCGACGAGCAGGCTGCCCGCACCGAGGATTGGGCCCGCGCCGCGGCGCGACGTGAAGCGATCGATCGCGAGGAACGGCTGCGCATCGCCGAGTTGCGGCAGAAATCGGCGATTCACGTGCGGGTTAAGCTTGCAAGCGTAATGCTCGTCCAGCAGCCAAAATTGCTCATATCCACGGCTGTTTTCGATAAGAATCGCCGGGTTGGCCGGCGGGAGATCGTATGGGATCCACTGTCCGAAGCAGTCGAAGCGGTTCCATGTCCCGCGTGCGGCCAACCGACTTTCGCCCTGCGAATTGATCGCAATGGATTAGGATGCGCGACTTGCGCCGGCCGCTTTGCCCGCAAAGGTGAATGAAGACGGGGACGTGTGACGGGGCCGGCGCTCATGGCCAGGCTCTTCCTCGATGACCTGTTTTTCGCGGTTCATTCTCCCCGTCATCGTGGCGTTCGGGGCAAATCCTGTGGACCGGCATCTCCCGCGCCAACGACGTTTGGCAACTCGCGCGTGTTGGCAGCGATTCTACTCCGGGATCACCAAATCCGAAGTATCGTCCGCGTGCGCACTCAGGCCGGTGTTCATCGCGTCGGTGCCAGCAGGGGTGTCTTTTACGGCCCAGGAGTGACCGGGACCGGGCGTTTTAACTTCCACGCCGGTAGAATTTAGTTCTCGATCAGTGAACAGCCCGACGGACGAAGGGGGCTTGCCGGCGCTGGCGGCCTTGGCAATGGCATCATCGAGACGTTTTTTTGCGTCAGCAGTATATCTGGTCAGATATGCACAGAACGTCTTGTTGCCGTGGTCATAGCTGTAGATCATGGCCCTGACCGCCGTCTTTCCGTTGTGATCGAATGGAGGGGTCAGGTAAACAGAATCCAGGAACCAGGTTTGACCATCGTCATCGGTGAAAAAGGTCTTGTCTCCCTTGATACGATGAGCGGGCAGCATGCTGTAGGCAAGAATGATAACCGCAACGATCAAAAATAGGATCGAAATGCCAATGCCGACGGATTTTTTGCTGTTGATCGCCTCTCTGACGCTCATACTGGTCGCTCCAGCAGACTCACAGAAGCCCAGGAAACGACGTCGCTCTTGGGAAACAGTGGCGATGGTTCATCAGTCTGTTGCGCCGGCGGGCCAATTCACATTAGTGCAAAGCATTTTTGCCGTGACAGTACCGATCACATAGGGTGAAACATGGCCATCGAGGAACAGGATGTTACAGGTGGTATTATTGATATGCCGGAAACGCATTTCGCATTGGTATTGACCGCCTTGGTCCGACGAACCCCAGTTGGAATCTGTAAAATCCACGTTGTCATATTTTTCTCCGGCGAGCGATGCGCCGGTAAGTGCTGAACTGCATAGATTTCCGTCGGTGGGATTCCCACCACCGAGCAAAATGCGTCGTCCGTATCCGCTGTACGCGTGGTAATAAGGGATTGGGAATGCAAATCCAGAGGAAGTACCTTGCGGATAATCGTTTGTCCAGTCCTCCATCGCAAAGTTAACGGGATAGAGATTATCGCCGATAACGCCCCCGCCTTGCAGGTTTACACTAGTATCCCAAACGGCCGCAACTTCGGCCGATCGTTGGATCGACGCGGCCGCGCGAGCCGCCCCATAGGTTCCCTTATAAGCGGGAATTGGCGGCGGAGGGCTGCCCCAATTCGTGTCCATCGCGCCATCAGCCAGAACCCGGCTGTTGGCAATATAGTCGCAAGTATGTGCGGCGCGCGTTCCGTAAATGCTAACTTCCGGATCGTACAAGATCGATGAGGTGGTCAGGCACGCATTGGGATGGTTCGGATCGGGCGGTTGCCCCAACATGAGACTAATCGTGTCGTCCCATTCCCAGTAGGCCCACGTTCCTGGCGAGCTCTGAACCTCCTCGGTGCCAAAGGGCAAATAGCCCTTGTTTTCAGCGGTGTATTCGCTAACCCATTGCCCGATGTTTCGCAAGTTAGACGCACACGCAGCCAGATTCGCCTGCGCTCTGGCCTTTCCCAGCGCCGGCAAAAGGATTGAGATCAACAGGGCGATGATCCCAATCACGACCAGCAACTCAACTAACGTAAATCCCTTCAGAAATCGTTTGCCGTACATGGTCCTTTTCCTCGGCGGTGCGGCGCCACGTCTCATTTAACCTTACGATGCCACTGACCACCCGATCACGGATTTTTTCACTCAACAAAACCGGGCTTTCCCGCTTCACTGGACATATCTGTGCGGAAGAGCCCGATATCTTTTCTTCAACATTACTGAACTGACTCCGCATCCGCGATTTCCCAAGATCAGTGCTTATTCAACCGACGACCGCGCCGGCTGAGCAGTCCGACACCTGCGGCGATCATAAGTCCCATCGACGCCGGCTCCGGCACGCTCGCCGGTATGGACAATCCATAGGCCGCCGCGAAGGCGTCCAAGGCCGCAACGTCGCCCGCCGATACGTCGGCGCCGCTGTCGCTCTGGTTGAAGTTCGCCGCCAGGTCGGTGAAGTCGGCGGCGTTGACCAGGCCGTCGTAGTTGAAGTCGCCCTGGTCCCAGCTGGTGACCGGCTGGTTGAAGTTCGCGGCCAGGATGGTGAAGTCGGCGGCATTGACTATGCCGTCCAGATTGGCGTCGCCCAGCAGC